>Ga0209979_1002662_pt1 | contig 16747 bp, 21 predicted proteins | sample AnhtaG_FD_183114 | JGI IMG/M metagenome (GOLD analysis project Ga0209979, IMG submission 183114) | Deep subsurface microbial communities from Anholt, Denmark to uncover new lineages of life (NeLLi) - Anholt_01485 metaG (SPAdes) (version 2) | ecosystem: Environmental > Aquatic > Marine > Oceanic...
GACACCGCTCCGGTCAGCGGCTGGATATCCGGTGCCTTCACTACGATGGCAAAACCAGTAGAACCACTGCCACCGGTAGAGATTACTCCAGCACCTCCAGCACCTCCAGCACCAGAACTCATACTACCAGCACCGATAACTCCGGCCTGGATCTATGTCATAATCGCTATTGGTGCGGTACTGGTGATTGCGGTGATTGTCCTGATAGTCAGGACCAGGCGAGCTGTCTAGTTCTAACTTGATGGATAACACTTGACCAGATAGCCAAAGAGCCCCCCGAATTTCGGGGGGCTCTTCTTTTTATTTAGTCACTCTATGATGATTGGCAACTACCCGGCTAAGCGACCTCAAAGCTGATGGGGGTGAGTCAGATAATAAATCTCAATAGTCAAGTAAAAAGACTTGGTTGGTGGCCGGCAGGCTCGACCTGGTAAAGGATAGCTTGGGTTGAGGGTTGACCTCCTTTACCCCTATCTCCTTGAGGAACCTTTCCACTGGCTCTAACTCCCAGCTGAGCGCCTGGGTTTTGTAGTGCATGGGAATCACCACCTTGGGCTCAAGCTGTCGCACTACCTCAGCTGCCGTAGGGGCATTAATAGTGGACACCCCACCTACTGGGAGCAGCAGCACATCCACATTACCTAGCTCCTCTACCTGCTCAGCAGTAAGGACATGCCCCAGGTCACCAAGATGACACACCGATACCTCGTCTACCTCCATAAGATATACAGTGTTTCTGCCCCTCTGCCTCCCCTGCTCGGCATCATGGAAGGTGGCTATCCCTATAACCAGGGCACCACTGATTTCATACTCACCGGGTCCGGCAATCACCCTCGGGTTACCACCAATGCCCTGGATATAGGAATGGCCGGGGTGCTGATGACTTACCGTTACAATATGGGCGGTGGGCTTGCCCAATGAGTAGCCCAAGCTAGGTGAGTAAGGGTCGGTAACAACTGCACCATGACTTCCCTTAATCCTGAAGCAGGAGTGACCTAGCCAATTAATATCCATTTGCCCAAATATAGCATAGGTAGCTTCACCAGTCAATTTGATGATTAGTGATTGTTTAGTAACCTACACCCCCTTCCCTTATTAAGGGAAGGGGGTCAGGGGGATAGGTTGCTAAACGACCTCAATTGGCCACCCGAGCCGGTCGATGTGTTTTTTCTGTATATATGTGGTATAATTACGGTGAACTTGGTTTTCGGAGCTTAATCAAATTTAATAATTTCTCGTTGGGTTCAGTGTTATCCTGAGACAGTGGGCGCCAGTTTAGGCTTAAACCAATTTGCCTGCCGAGGAAAGCGGGACTCTAGATTAGGGACTTTGGCAATAAGCTAGGTCAGAATCTAGACGAGTCAAGTAGTAGGTCCTTATGTGGCAGGCATAAGGGCTTTTCTTTTAAATAGGTGATAAAAGGATGTCTAGACAGAAGAAGGTACAAATTATTGATAAGCTACAGGAGGCTTTCTCTAAATGTAGCGTCGGTATTTTAACCGACTATCGGGGGCTATCAACCCCTGAAGTGACTATTTTGCGCTGTAGATTGCGGGAGTCCGGGGTTGAGTATAAAGTGGTGAAGAATACTCTAGCTCGGTTTGCCGCACAAAGGGCAGGTAGGGGTGATTTGGTTAGCTGCTTTGAAGGTCCGGTAGCTATTGCTTTTGGCTATGGTGATATAACTGAACCAGCCAAGATTTTGGCTGACTATATTCGCACCTCAAAAGCAAGTCTGAGTATTGAGGGGGGCTTTCTGAGTGATAGACTACTTACTGAAGACGATGTGATGACCCTTTCTGCAGTGCCGTCGAGAGAGATATTAATAGCTAGGGTTGTGGCTAGGATGCAGAGTCCTATCTCAGCTTTAGTTGGCTGTCTTGGTGCCCCGATAAGGCAGATTATGGGGGTACTACAAGCTAGAATTCAACAGTTGGAGGGAGAATAGAATGGCAGAGAATGAGGTAGAGGTTGGGCGTGATACCGGTGGAGAGAAAGCAGAGGGCGAACCGCAGCCGGTGGCTGCGCCGGTAGCCAAAAAGCCTAAAACAGTCAAGGCAGCCCCGAGCAAACCGCAGGCTTCAGCTAAGGTCGAGGCGGGTAAAAAGGTAACGACCATTGATGAGGTCATGGCTACCATAAAGAATATGACAGTGCTTGAACTGTCAGAGTTGGTAAAAGCTTTAGAGGCTGAGTTTGGTGTTAGTGCTGTCCCGGCGGTAGCAACCGCCACAGCGGCGCCGACTGAAGCGGCTCCGGTTGAGGAGAAGACGGAGTTTAGCGTGATTCTTAAAGAAGTAGGTGCCAATAAGATCAGCGTGATTAAGGTAGTGCGGGAGTTAACCACTCTAGGGCTGAAGGAGTCCAAGGACTTGGTAGAGAGTGCTCCCAAGCCAGTGAGGGAAGGGGTTAGTAAGGATGAGGCGGCGACAATGAAACAGAAACTGGAAGCCGCTGGGGCTACTGTCGAGATTACATAAACCCTAGTTTAGCAGACTCCGTATGTAGGGGTTGGACGTGCCTCTTCAGGATTGGTTTATAATTATGGGGATGGGTGGTCTGTTCGTCCTCCTCGGTCTAGTGGCAATTATCTGGGGCAGGAGGGAGGAGAAGGGCTATTATGATTCACTATTTACTCGCCCTGATGTGAAGGAATTTCTAGAGCACTGGCCACAGCACCCTCAGCCGCTGGCTTTAAAGATAGGGGGTTGGATAGCAGTTACTATTGGGTTGGTTATGCTGGCTATGGGTGGTGTCTTTTGGCTGTGGGCGTAAATCACCCATGAGTCCGATGGGGCTACCTGGGTAGGTTGTTTACTCCAGGTAGTCTTTCAATTTTCGGCTTCGGCTGGGGTGGCGCAGCTTGCGAAGCGCCTTGGCTTCGATCTGACGAATTCGTTCCCTGGTTACGTTGAATTCCTTGCCTACTTCCTCTAGGGTCCGGCTTCGTCCATCTTCAAGACCGAATCTGAGTTGAAGTACTCGCTGCTCACGGGGAGTAAGGCTGGACAGTACCTCGTCGATTTGTTCCTTGAGCAGTTGCCTGGATGCGGCATCAACTGGAGGCAAAGCATTGCGATCCTCTATAAAGTCACCCAGGTGGCTGTCGTCCTCTTCACCCATAGGTGACTCTAGTGATATTGGTAGCTGGGCTACCTTGACTATCTCTCTGACTTTTTCTGGGGGTATTTCCATTCCCTTACCGATTTCCTTCGAGGTCGGCTCCCGGCCGTATTCCTGGGCGAGGTGGCGACTTACTCTCATTAGTTTATTGATGGTCTCAACCATATGAACCGGTATGCGAATGGTACGAGCTTGGTCGGCTATGGCTCGGGTGATAGCCTGACGAATCCACCACGTGGCATAGGTGCTGAATTTGTAGCCTCTACGGTGATCGAATTTCTCTACAGCTCTGATTAGCCCGATGTTCCCCTCCTGAATGAGATCAAGGAGCGACATGCCTCGTCCTACATGCTTCTTAGCTACGCTGACCACTAAGCGCAGGTTGGCTTCAGTGAGATGCCTTTCGGCGTTTTCAGCGGCACGCTCAACATCCCCCAGGTAAGCCTCAAATTGTCTTTCATAGGCCTGAATGGAACTAATGAAAGCGGTGTCTGTCACCAGGTTCTCTAGGTTGGCTAGAGAGACGCTTTCTCCGATAGCATTGAGGACTTCCTTTGGCAGCAGTCTACTATTCAGTGACAGATTGATAAAGAGCTGTTCTGTTTGTGGTAGCGACCTACCTGTCTGGTGAGCAACGGCCTGGACTAGTTGTGGGTTTATCTCACCATTGATACTATCTCGCAATCTAGCGTTGGAAATGGTCTCTATAAAGCTAGCTGTAGGTGCTAAGTCAAGCTGCTCTCGGAGGAGATGGATGATAGTAGAGGACTGACACAACTCTTTGAGTATGGTAAGTACTATTTCAGTTGCTGAAGGAGGCCTCCCATTTCTCTGTAGATAATCTTGTTTAATCTCTTTGATATGTTTGCCCGCCTCCATCCTTTTGGCTAAGACCTTTTCATCAGCAGCAGTAAGAAGATGCACCCGGCCAATTTCGTGGAGGTAGATGCGAACCGGGTCATTGGCTATATCTTGCTCTTCTAGTTGGTCTGGCACTATTTCTGGTTCTGAATCGGCTGCGGATTCAAGCTCATCTAGCTTTTCATCTGGAGGCAGCTCCTCATCATCCTTAGGTTCGGATGGGAGCCATGCCGAGTGCTCATTGTTTTCTAAGCTCATTTCTCACCTCCTTTGCCCCTGAGCTCATCCGTCTTTTTTGAGTAAAGACCTCGCCCAGTTGCGTGCTGACTTCTATCCCTTGCTCCTTGAGCTTAGCTAGTTCGGCAGCAGTGCCTCCTGCCTCGGCTTCTAGGGCTAACATCGCCCCTCTTTTTGTCTCCAGACTTCGGAGGAATTTTTCTCGCAGGCGGAGGACACAACTGGCATATTTCTGTTCTATCTGGTTGGCGGGTAGGCTTTTTCTTATCAGGGAATCAAGATGCTCCCAGATTGCCGAATCAAGCTTATCCTTAAGTGATGACGGGTCATTGGCTTGCTGCCAGGCAACAAAGATTTCACGGTTTTCGCTATTTTCAAAATATTCAGCCGAAAGCCCCTCACTCTGAGCTTTAAGCTCTGGGTGCTGCAGTAGCAGGGCAAGGCAATATTCCTCAATCGGGCTGGACACGAGTGAGCGTACGGTTCGGGTAATTACTTCTTGCCTAGGTCGTCGGGCCTTACTCTCTTGCTTTATTTTGCTTAGAGCCTCCTCTAACTTCCTATAGCTAATTCCTGTCACGTTTTCTAATTTTCTTAGATAACGATCCAGTCGTACAGAGTCTTTAGTATTAGTGATTATTTTTAGAAGCTTAGTTGCAGCCAGAATCTGGTTTTCCTCTTTTGTCATATCAAGGTCAGCAGTAACCATTGTAAAGGTGTAATACATTATAGCTCGGGCATCCGCCAACAGTTGACTCCACGTTTCCGTATTCTCTTTGATCACATCATCTGGATCCTTACCCTTGGGAAGTACCATGACCTTAACTTCAGCTTCAAGGGTGTTCTCATAGCCCACTCCGCGGAGCATCGCTTCCTCACCAGCGGTATCGGCATCAAGCGCTAAAACCATATTTCTGGTTAGTTTCCTCAGGATATTGACCTGCTTCTCGGTAACTGAGGTTCCCATCGAGGCAATTACATTATTAAAGCCATTTTGGTGAGCGGTAATGACATCCATATAGCCCTCTACAATCACTGCCGTGTCTTGTTGCCTAATCGCCGCCGCCGCCAGGTTTATGCCATATAGGCTACTGCTTTTATCAAAGGTTGGCGTCTGTGGCGAGTTGATGTATTTAGGTAGTGAATCATCAAGCACCCTGGCCCCAAAGCCGACAATATGCCCTCTGAGGTCATGTATGGGGAACATCAACTTATTTCGGAACCGGTCATGGGTTTTGCCTTCCGCTTCCACTATTAAACCAGCTTCAAGTAGTTCCTTTTCACTATAGCCCATATCAGTCAAGTGCTGTTTGAGACCCTCCCATTTATTCAGGCTGAAGCCCAGTTGAAAGTCAACAATGGTTTTTGATGTCAAGCCCCGGCTGGCGACATACTTTCGTGCTGTTTCGGCATCCGGGGAGTTTAGGAGTAAATCGTGAAAATATCGGGCGGCCGCCTCATTCGCTTGGTATAGCCTTTCCTTCTCATCCCTCCCCGCATCCTGGCCGAATCTTGAGCTCAGGGTAACTCCTGCCCTCTGGGCAAGCAGGCGCAGGGCATCACCAAAGTCAATGCCCTGCTTTTTCATAATGAAGGAAAAGACATCGCCGCCGGTACTACAGGCACCAAAGCAGTGCCAGCTCTGCTGCTCAGGATAGACAAAGAATGAAGGGTGCTTTTCGCTATGGAATGGGCACAGGGCAGTAAGGTTTCGTCCCGCCTTCTTTAAGGAAGCGTACTGGCTGACAACCTCAACAATATCTGTTCTCTGTTTTACCTCGTCAATAACGCCCATCTTATTATTATACTACCTCTCCCCCTTTATATCCCTCTCCTTCAAAGGAGAGGGGAAAGATTGGTTTGAAGGGGGCGAAGCCCCTTCAAACTTCCCTTCTTACAGAATCCCTTCCCCTCTTTTAACCTTGCCTCTGGTTAAGGAAAGTTCTTCAGCCAGCCTCAGGGCGTATTGGTCGGTCATACCGGCGATATAGTCAACCACCTTTCGTTCAGTATCATCACTGTAAAAATGATACTCCGATGGTAACCTGTCTTCATGCTGATTGAGGTAGTGGTATAATAGCTGCATCACCTCTCTCGCCCTTTCTGCTTCCTTCTGGGCTGAGCACCAATTGTATACCCGGTCGAAGAGAAATTCACACAAGGTATTGGTTGCCTCCAGAATCTGAGAACTCATACCTATAGTAGGGCTATCTTTAATATTATCACCCCTGGCTGCCCATGAGTAGTCAATAATATCACAGACCATAGTGTTGATGCGCTGTGAGTGGAAGCGACCTAATACCGTGATCGCTGAGAGTGGCAAATCGTTCTCAGTGATGATGCCAGCCCTTATCGCGTCACCAATATCATGGTTGATGTAGGCGACGGTATCGGCAATCTTACATATCTCACCCTCTAGGGTATTTACCTTTCCCCAGTCTTGTCCCAGGACATCTACCCTTGTCTTGGAGTGATTAACGATGCCGTCTCTCACCTCCCAGGTAAGATTGAGTCCCTGACCATCCTTTTCTAAAAGGTCGACAACTCGCAGGCTTTGCTGGTTATGTTTAAATCCGTGGTGATAGAGCTCATTTAGAACGTCCTCACCCACATGACCGAAAGGGGTATGACCTAGGTCGTGCCCCAAGGCAATTGCCTCAGTCAAATCCTCATTAAGGTTCAGGGCACGGCTTATAGTCCGGGCTATTTGGGAAACCTCCAGGGTGTGGGTAAGCCGGGTTACATAGTGGTCACCTAGAGGGGCAATGAAAACCTGTGTCTTGTGCTTGAGGCGGCGGAAGGCCTTTGAGTGGATAATGCGGTCTCGGTCACGCTGAAAATTGGTGCGTACCGGGCAGGGCTCTTCGTATTTGAGCCTACCTCGTGACAGCCTGCTTTTCACGGCATAAGGAGAAAGGCTTTCTTCCCTTTCCTCGGTCTTCTGGCGAATATTAAGCTGACTAATCATTAAGTTTTAATCGCTGTTTATATGGTTAATTATACCATAGTGGGTGGTTTTAACTAAACGGCTTTGAAGGGGAGGTGGGTGCGGTGGTGCGGTTGGTGGAGAGTGCCTATTTCTGGTTGACAGTAGTCGTGATGTGGGGTAGAATTAACTTGAGTGGCTGTGAAATAGAGGAGGCTTAGTTATGATAGAGATGATTATTGATAGCATTCGGGTCAGTCTGATGAATTATCAACAGGTAGTTATCCTGAAGGAGAAAACGGCAGAGCGCTATTTGCCGATCTGGATTGGTCCGGCTGAAGCAGAAGCCATAAGACTGAAGCTTCAGGGGGTTACTGTGCCCAGACCTTTGACTCATGATTTGTTACACTCAACCATTGATGCCTTGGGGGCTACTGTCAACTCTATCATCATCAATGACCTTAAGAGCGATACCTTTTTTGCCAAGATTATTCTTAATGTAGATGGCGAGCAGTTGGAGGTTGACTCTCGCCCCAGCGATGCCATGGCACTGGCAGTAAGGGCGGAGGTGCCTATTTATGCTGACGAGGCAGTTTTAGATAAAGCAAGCATCCTGCTGGACAAGGAGACAGGCAAACCCATTCGTGAAGAGACGCCAGAGGATAGGGCTGGGGGCAAGGGCAGGAAGGTAAGTGACGAAGAGATGAAAAGCATGTCGGCTTTCTATGATTTCATTAATACCCTTGATTTAGATGACTTTGACAAGCGTAAATCTTAGGCTGGGGTTTTATTCGCCTTAGGCGGATTAGAGGTTAAATTGTGGAAGATGGTCTTATCAAGAGGTTAATGGCTGAAATCAAGTGTAGTGTTTGTGGACAGCGCTACGAGCTAGATAATATTGATGTCCTTGGTCACCATGAAGATTTGTGGTTTTTGAGTGTACTTTGTCCAGCTTGCCATGCTCAGTGTTTAGTCGCGGCAGTAATTAGGGAAGGTAGGGTACCGGAGGTCACTACTGACCTCACTGAGGCAGAGCTGGATAGGTTCAGGAATGTGAGTAGGGTGACCAACGACGATGTGCTGGATATGCACAATTTCCTAAAGGACTTTGATAGTGACCTTTCTCGACTTTTTACCCGTGGCTCGTAAGATACAATTGTCCCCCTAGTTGGTCAATTGATAATAGATAGCCCTAGACCTGAAAGGTTTAGGGCTCTTTAGTGACCAGAAGCGGGCTTGACCTAAAAGGGTGGATTTGATAGGCTACCCAAGGTTAGGAATGTTGAGGCTGGTATGAGTAGATGGGTAGCGGCGCTAAGGCTGGTAGGTGTAGGCTTTTTTATTGGCGGCTCTATTGTGTTGGGTGTGGTTGTTGGTCTGTGGCTGGATAGAGAGCTGAATACCGCGCCCATCCTGGTGATAGTTGGGTTAATTCTCGGCATTATTGTTGCTTTTTACGGCGTTTATCGGATGCTTCTGCCCTTCATCGGTAGCAAACGAGATAGGGGGAATGACTAGTGCCTAGACGGGGCTGCTTGGGTTGTTCATTTCCTATTTTGGTTGGGATTTTTGTCATTTTTCTCACCCTCACTGTGTTTAGCTTAATTAGTGGTGCTCTGGGTAGCAGCCTCTTTGGTGATTTAGGGTTACCTAGCTGGCTCACCGTTCCCAGACCGGAGCCGAGGCTTCCCGCTGAAGAGGTTTTTCACCTGTTTGGTTTTCCTATCACCAATAGCATTATCGCTGCTTGGCTTACTATTATTGTTTTGGTGGGAATATCCTATGCGGTTACTCATCGGGTTAAGCTCATACCAGGTAGATTGCAGTGTCTTCTGGAGTTTGCTCTGGGCTGGCTTTATGACTTCTGTCAAGAAGTTGCCGGCGAGAAGTACGGGCGCCGGTTCTTTCCAGTAGTAACTACTATTTTTCTCTTTGTTATAATGAATGCCTGGCTCAGTCTGCTACCCGGGTTTGGCTCAATATTGGTTACTGTTGCCGAGGGTGAGCCGGTACACCTGCTTCGGGCGGCCAATACCGATATTAATATGCCCCTGGCTCTGGCTCTGGTATCTTTTGTCTTTGTTGAATACTTTGGCATAAGGGCGCACGGTGGCTTTGGTTACCTGTCAAAGTTTATCAATGTCGGTCAGTTTTTTAGAAGTATAGGTCAGCTATTTAGAGGCAAGCTCCGTGCCGGACTTAGCGGAATGTTCACCGGAGTTATTGATATTTTCGTTGGTATATTGGAAGCACTGAGCGAATTGGTGCGTATTGTCAGCTTTACCTTTCGTCTTTTTGGCAATATGACCGCTGGTGAAATATTACTTCTAATAGCCATATTTCTTGTTCCCTGGGTACTGGCTCTGCCCTTTTATGGGCTTGAGCTGCTCGTCGGCTTTGTTCAGGCCCTCATCTTTGGTGGCTTAACCTTGGTATTTCTGACTCTGGCTATTGCTTCTCATGAGACAGGGGCAGCTTAGTCAGCAGCCTTTGGCTGCCTCTATACCATCTATAAAAAATATAAGGGGGGATAAAGAATGGAACCAGAAGTAATGAAGATGCTGGCAGTGGGATTGGCGGCTGGTCTGGGAATGTTAGGACCGGCGCTGGCTATCGGGCTTATTGGTTATTCAGCGTTGCAGGGGTTAGCCCGTAACCCTGAGGCTAGAGGACCAATAATGACCAATATGATTCTGGTTACTGCCTTTGCTGAGGCTATCGGAATCTATGTATTGATTATAGCTATTATCCTAGCTATGATTGTGTAGTGTTATCAATAAGGAGGCTATTATGGGACAGGATGGTATACCTATTTCTATAGCGATTGTCATTTCAGCGGCAATCTTAGGGGCAGTATTTCTTGTTGGGATGGTAATCATTGCCGTGTTTCTCGCCTAGAGACGCCGTTATCGCTTTGAGCATTATTAAATAGCTAAGGGGGAGAAATGGGAGGTCTTACCGGTCTTGGCATAAATCTGCCGACATTGTTAGCCCAGATCATAAATTTTGCTATTCTGCTCGGTCTAATGTATCTGGTTGCCTATAAGCCGATTATGAGAATGTTTGACGAGCGCTCGCGGAAGATTAGGGAGAGCATGGAGCAGACAGAGTTTATTAAGGAGCAGGCGGCACATGCTGAGGAGGAGGTTAAAAAGCAGCTTGAAGCTGCGGGTAAAGAGGGACAGGAGGTAATAGCCCGGGCGGTGCGAACCGGAGAGGAGGTTAGGCGAGAGGCAAAGCAAGAAGCCAGGCAGGAAGCCGAGTCCCTTATCGCCAGGGCTCGTGTGGAGATTCAGCGGGAGCGGGACGATGCTATTGATGAGCTGCGTAAGGAGTTTGCTGATTTAACCATACTGGCAGCAAGCAAGGTCATTGACCGCTCGCTGGATAAGAAAGCACATCGCCAGCTTATTGATAAGGTGCTGGAGGAAAGCACAACCCTGAAAAAGGGTTAGCCATTTTATTTAGGGGATAGGCAATGGCGAGAAGAGTTTATGCTAGACGCTATTCACAGGCAGTATTTGAGATTGCCTTAGACGGGAAAGAGTTAGATAGATGGCAGTCTGACCTGAGAAAGATTGCCCGCCTGGGTGAGGATGCTACATTTATTGCTTTTCTGGAAAGTCCTAGATTTCATTTTGATGATAAAGCTAGACTGCTATCTGAGCGACTGAGTGATATAAACCCGTTGGCGCTAAATCTAGTTTATCTGCTGGCAGCTAGAGGCAGGTTGAGTATGGTGGGTGATATTGCTGATGGTTATCAGCGACTATTAGATAGCTACCGAGGTATAGAGCAGGCCGAAATTACCACTGCTATTCCACTCGATGATGAAGACAAGCTGAGGTTAGAAGAGCAGCTTGGTGCTGTTGTCGGCAAGAAGGTAGTGCTCAAGCCTGAAATAGATTCTAGCCTAATCGGCGGTATCGTGGCTAGGGTCGGTGGTAAGCTACTGGACGGCAGCACCCGCAGCAAATTAACGGCTCTAAAGAAGGAGCTAAGCGGAGCAAGGAGATAATTAGATGACAACCAGAGGACAAGATATTGTTTCTGTTATCAAGCAACAGATTGAGCAATTTGGTGCGGCGGTAACCATGGTCGATGTGGGCACGGTGATCGAGGTTGGTGATGGTATTGCCAGGATTCACGGGCTGGCGGCAGCCAAGTATAGTGAGTTACTCCAGTTCCCCAATGAGATTATGGGGATTGTCCTGAACCTGGAAGAAGATAGCGTTGCCGCCATCATCCTGGGTGACTACACTGAGATTAGAGAGGGAGATGAGGTGAGGTCTACGGGTCGGATTGCTAGCGTGCCGGTAGGTGAAGCCCTCATTGGGCGGGTAGTTAATCCCTTGGGCCGACCTCTAGAGGGCAAGGGTAAGATAAAGACGAATAAGACTCGACCTATGGAGCGTGTCGCCCCCAATGTTACCCTGCGCAAGCCTGTAGATACCCCGGTGCAAACCGGTATTAAGGCTATAGATAGTATGATTCCCTTAGGTCGGGGGCAGAGAGAGCTTATTATTGGTGACCGGTCAACAGGGAAGACAGCTATTGCCCTTGATACCATCATCAATCAAAAGGGTGGCGATTTAACCTGTATCTACGTTGCCATTGGCCAGCAGGTGTCCAAGGTGGCACGAGTGGTGGCTACTCTGGAAAATCATGGAGCTATGGAGCATACTATTGTCGTCGCGGCTAATGCCTCTGATTCAGTTGCCTTGCAATACCTTGCCCCTTACGCTGGCTGCGCTATAGGCGAGGAATTTATGGAGCAGGGAAAAGACGTGTTAATTATCTACGATGACCTTTCCAAGCACGCTTGGGCTTATCGGCAGCTTTCACTATTACTGCGTCGTCCGCCAGGACGGGAAGCCTACCCAGGTGATGTTTTCTATTTGCACAGTCGCTTGCTGGAGAGAGCAGCTAAGTATGCTGACGAATACGGTGGCGGTTCTTTAACGGCGTTGCCCATTATTGAAACCCAGGCTGGTGATGTGTCTGCCTATATTCCAACCAATGTTATTTCCATTACCGATGGTCAGATTTATTTGGAAACAGACCTGTTTAATGCTGGCACCAGGCCGGCACTGAATGTTGGTATATCAGTGTCTCGGGTGGGGAGTGCGGCACAAACTAAAGCCATGAAACAGGTGGCAGGTAAGCTGAGGCTAGAGCTGGCTCAATATCGGGAGCTGGCTGCCTTTGCCCAGTTTGGCACTGCTGAGCTGGATAAAGCAACCAGGGCTCAGCTTGACCGTGGTCAGCGAATCGCTGAAATCCTGAAGCAGCCCCAGTATGTCCCTATGCCAGTGGAAAAGCAGGTTATGATTCTGTATGCAGCCATTAATGGCTATATTGACGATGTCCCTGTTGATAAAGTGGTTGCTTTTGAGGCTGATTTCCATAGGTTTATCGAGGCAAATCACCCTGAGATAGGTAAGACTATTGCTCGGGAAAAAGAGATAACTGCTAAGACTGAGGAGGCTTTGAAGAAGGCGATTCAGGAGTTTAAGCAGGGCTTTGAGAAGTAGGTTGAAGGGGCAAAGCCCTTTCAAAACCTATACATCCCCTTTCCTTCTAGGAGAGGGGGAACAAGGGGGTGAGGTTAATATGGAGAGAGAAGAAATTGAGGCAATGTGGGAGCGTATCAAGGCACTGGAAGAAAATAGCCTGAAAGTTTCTAAAGCATTAGCCGAGCAGAGTCTATACTCTATTTTTGGCTTAATGAGTTCCAGGGCAGCAGAAAGGGGTCACCATAGAAGCTTTGGCGCATATATGGAACCCAAGGCAAAAGAGGCTTTGCAAGAAATCAGAAACGCCCAAAGTATTGACGAAGTTATTCAGATAATCCGCAAATTCACTGAGGACTGCGTCAAGTTTACAGGAGCATTATCAAAATAAATGGCTAATATTCGCTTAATTCGGCGCCGAATACGCGGTATTCGGAGCACGGCTAAGATTACCCGGGCTATGGAGATGATTGCCGCCTTAAAGATGAGGCGGGCGCAGGAGGCTGGTCTAGCCGGGCGACCCTATTCTGAGAAGATAAGCCAGGTATTAGCTGACCTGGCGGCTCTACCCCAGGAAGGAAGACCGGTGCACCCCTTATTGCAGCGTAGGCCGGTGACTAAAATAGCAATAGTCCATATTACCCCTGACCGTGGTTTGTGTGGTGGGCTTAATGCCAATATCAATCGCCGGACAGCGAGCTTTATCCTGGAACAAGATGTCCCGGTTACCCTGGTTGCTGTCGGTCGCAAGGGACTCGATTTTATGAGGCGACACCGTCGAGATATTCAGGCTGAGTTTACCCGACTTGGTGACCGACCGAGCTTGCTTGATACGCTGCCCATTTCCCGTATTATTATTGATGATTACACTAATGGCGTTATAGACCTGGTCTATTTGGTCTATACCCGGTTCATATCCACGATGACCCAGAGGCCAATTTTACAGCAGTTACTTCCTGTCGAACCGGCAACTATACCCAGAGCCCAGAATGTAGACTATATATATGAACCAAGCTCGGCTCTGGTATTAGGTGAGCTTTTACCGCGATTTGTCGAGATGCAGGTATACCACGCAATTTTAGAGTCTATTGCCAGTGAGCAGTCAGCGAGAATGGTGGCGATGCGGAGTGCCACTGATAATGCTAACGAGCTTATTCAGGATTTAACCCTGATGTATAACAAAGCCCGCCAGGAGACAATTACTAAAGAACTGCTTGATATTACTGGTGGAGCGGCAGCTCTGGCTTAGGTAAGGGAGGTTACTATGGCAAAAGGTAAAATAGCTCAGGTAATCGGCACGGTAGTTGATATAGAGTTTCCTCCCGATGAGCTCCCGGCGCTTTTTAATGCTATTGAGATTCCGACTGATGGTAGCAAGCTTGTGCTTGAAGCTCAGGCGCATGTCGGGAACAACTGGGTGCGGTGCCTATCTCTATCATCTACCGATGGGTTAGAGCGGGGAGCCGAAGCTATAGATACTGGAGCCCCACTTACTGTGCCAGTGGGGAAAGCTACCCTGGGTCGGCTGTTTAATGTTATGGGAGAGCCGATAGATAATCTCGGTCCGGTTAAGGCTAAGGAGCGCTGGTCAATTCATCGGCCTCCACCTTCATTTGAAGACCAGGAGACGACTACCCAGGTTCTGGAGACAGGGCTTAAGGTTATTGACCTGGTTACCCCATTTACTAAGGGCGGCAAGATAGGCGCCTATGGCGGCGCTGGAGTGGGTAAAACGGTTATTATTATGGAGCTTATCCGCAATATTGCCACCGAACATGGCGGTTTTTCTGTTTTCTCTGGTATTGGAGAAAGGTCTCGCGAGGGCAACGACCTGTGGAATTCAATGAAGGAATCCGGGGTGATTGATAAGACGGTGATGGTCTTTGGTCAGATGAATGAACCCCCCGCCGTGCGTCTCCGTATCGGGCTGGCCGGGTTGACTATGGAAAGGTCTCGAGAGGGCAACGACCTGTGGAATTCAATGAAGGAATCCGGGGTGATTGATAAGACGGTGATGGTCTTTGGTCAGATGAATGAACCCCCCGCCGTGCGTCTCCGTATCGGGCTGGCCGGGTTGACTATGGCCGAGTACTTCCGCGATGTTGAGCATCAGGATGTTCTGCTGTTTATTGATAATATTTATCGCTATACTTTGGCTGGTATGGAGGTGTCGGCCTTATTGGGGCGTATGCCGTCGGCGGTGGGCTATCAGCCAACACTGGCTACAGAGATGGGCGACTTAGAGGAGAGGATTACCTCTACCAAGCAGGGCTCAATCACCTCCTTTCAAGCCATCTATGTTCCGGCTGATGATTATACTGACCCTGGGGTGGTAACCACTTTTGGTCATCTTGATGCCGTTATCGCCCTGGAGAGGTCTATCGCTGAGCAAGGCTTGTACCCGGCGGTAGACCCGCTGACCTCAACCTCTCGTATACTTGACCCCAGTATTGTTGGTGAGGAGCACTACAGGGTGGCTCGTGAGGTGCAGCGGGTACTCCAACGCTATAAAGACCTTCAGGATGTAATCGCGATACTGGGTATTGAGGAACTTAGCGAGGAAGACAAGCTTACCGTAGCTCGAGCCCGCAGGATACAGCGGTTTCTATCTCAACCAATGTTTGTTACCGAGGTTTTTACCGGCAGAAAAGGGAAATATGTGCCTGTAGAAGAAACGGTGCGCGGCTTTAAGGAAATTCTGGATGGAAAACATGATGCCCTACCAGAGCAGGCGTTTTATATGGTGGGCACTATAGATGAGGTGGTGGAGGAGGCGAAGAGGCTGGGGGGTGTAGAGTAATGTCCAGTGTAAAACTTGATATTGTTACCGCCGAGGGGGTAGTTTATTCAGACGATGTGGATGTGGTTGTTGCCCCAGGTGTTGAGGGTCAACTGGGAATCTTGCCCCACCATGCTCCCCTGATGACTACATTGCAGGCAGGTGAGCTGCGAGTAAGGAAGGGTGGTGAGGAGTTCTTCCTAGCTATTTCCGGCGGCTTCCTTGAGGTGCGACCCGACAGGGTTATCGTTCTGGCTGATGCTGCTGAGAGGGCTGGGGAGATTGATATAACTCGAGCTGAGGAGGCAAAGCGCCGGGCTGAGGAGCAGCTTAGCCGTCCCGCTCCTGGGGTAGATGCGGCTCAGGCTGAGGCGGCACTACGTCGCTCACTGGTTCGGCTCAAGGTGGCGGAGAGGAGAAAGAGAAAGCCAAGAGCCTAAAGCTGGTTAGCTACTTTTTTGATTTACGCTTAGCAGTCCCTCAATAGGTTCAATGACTATGCGTCCCTGACTAACGTCAATAGATTTTATTACATCTTCAATGGCAGGGATGAGAATCTCGCCTTTAGTTCCGCGGACTACATAGTTATCATTACTCTCTGCGGTTAGAATCTCTGTGACGGTTCCCAGTAGCTCCCCTCGGGTTGTCCATACCTCTAGACCGATGAGTTGGAAATGGTAGTATTGCCCTTCAGGCAGAGGGTAGACCTGGCTGTGGTGTATTTCTAAGGGTTGCCCCCGTAGCCTTTGAGCATCTTCAATATTATCAATTGAGTCAAGCTTGATAACTGCCATCCCTTTATGCCATTCAGCGCTGCTAATGGTCATTGGCTGCCGGTTAATGTAGAGCTTTGAACCAGGGGTGAAGCGTTGAGGGAACTCGGTTACTACCTTTACCTTTAGTTTACCCTTAATACCCCAAGGGGCTATGATTTCACCGATGGTGATAAATTCTGGCTCGGATGATTTCATTTCTGATGGCTGATTATCGTATTCCTAAATCTATTATCTTGCCTATAGACTTCTTACTAGAAGGCATAGCCTCGGTAAAGTTCCCTTGATTACTGCTCCAGAGCAAGAGAAGCTATGCATAGATTCTGAATAGCTTCATCCCATCAAGGGCTACCTTGATAGATAACCTTTGTTTGGGGGACTATTTTTGGAGGCTGCTAAAGAAGTCCTTCGGGACTTTTTTAGCAAAGCTACCTTTCCGCCACCCACCTTTAACTCCCCATGAACAACGCAGCTCCTAGCACTCTGTTTTACAGAATTTCGAGTGAAGCTCTGGTACCGGCTTTAGCTGCTTTTA
>Ga0209979_1002663_pt1 | contig 16744 bp, 14 predicted proteins | sample AnhtaG_FD_183114 | JGI IMG/M metagenome (GOLD analysis project Ga0209979, IMG submission 183114) | Deep subsurface microbial communities from Anholt, Denmark to uncover new lineages of life (NeLLi) - Anholt_01485 metaG (SPAdes) (version 2) | ecosystem: Environmental > Aquatic > Marine > Oceanic...
CTCCCAGGCAGAGGAGGACGTAGAGAATCCTGAAGACGGAGAGAGTCCTGAGGCCAGGCCAGGCGGCCACAGACCCGACGATGGCCGCCGGCAGCATGATCAGGAAGCCCCAGCGGAGCAGTTCGAGAAAGGTGATCCGTGAGTCGAATCGTCGCATCTACTCTATTCGCTGCTCTTGGTTTCCCAACGGACGTTGGTCTCTTGCAACGTGCATAGGTGAGGCGAAGTCGTCTTGAATAGCACTCAGCGGCATTCAGCTTCCCAACACAACTCCCGCGAGGGGGAGATGTGCTTCTGACATGATACTACAGGCAAGGGTGGAGGGGCAACAGGTGGCTATGCTTAGTCATACGTAGGCGCGGGTGCGGGAACCGGCTTTGCGCGTTCGTCCGGCTCGGAAACACTCGTCCTTTGAAACCGGGCGCAGCGGACACGATACTGCGGACAGCGCAGAGGATCAAACGACGCGGAAGGCTGTTCACGCAATTCAGCTATCATCACTCTGAGACCTGAACCACAACGCACATGCCAGACGCACGAGACGGGCGAATATCAGCAGGTAGGCAAAGAGCGCGATAACGTAGCACGCCGCCTGGGAGAAAGGCGCGGGCTTGCCGTCAGTCAGACGATTCAAAAGCAGGGTGCCCGTGGCCAGCGGGCTGCCCTTGTAGTAGGCTTTGAAGGCCAGGTCGCCACAATCCTCAACCCCATCGACATACCTCGTTCCTTCGACGTACACGTTCTGAGACTGGAACTTCAGTACCAGCGGGTATTCCGAAGTGGAGTGAGCGGATTCCAAGTGGAAGTACAGTCTTTTGCCATGGGAACTCTTGATGGGGCTGAAACTAAAGGGCTGATAGGTATTGGGTCTTCTCATAACGCTGGACGTATCTTCTAGCAGAGAGGCGTTCAATTCAACTGTGACCACATGATCGCCACTTCCTTGCTCTTCTTGTATGTGGAAAAGGACTGGAGATGAGTTGGGTCCACGGCGAGCCACAAGCACATCCAGCCTATACAAGCCGGGGGCTTCGCCCACGAAGGACTGCCCTACCGTACGCCCGGAGTGAACTTCGAACTCGCTATCGAATGTTGTTTGACTGGTTAGGGGGAGGCCGATCCACTTCAGGAGTATCGAGAAAGCCACCAACAGCACCAAGGCGGCTGCTAGGTCTATGAGAACCCCTCTCGCCTCGGTCGGGCATATTCTCCTAAGCGCCCCTGCTGTGATCATGCTCCTCATGATTCTCGATCTTTCCGCCAATTGCCTAATTGGACTGCGCCTCAGCACCCTGACCCATGGAGTGAAATCCGTACACACCCAGTATCTTGCGCTGTTGACCGGCCTGGTGCTGTTTGAAGACTGCAGATCCCTTCGGATCGAGCTTCAGCAGTGATAATAGCAAGATGCAGCCGATAGGTCGCTCCTCACAGGAGACCTCGTGCTACGAACAGCGCATTTGAACTTGGCGAGCCTTGAGACAGGCAGCCTGCCTGTGAGACAAGATGCTAGGCATAGAAGTAGGGCACGACGTACTGGGTCAAGCACAAGGCGTCAAACAGGAAAAGGCACAGGATACAGATCAGTGGCAACCTATGACGGTACCGCGTAGGCACGACCTCGCTTAGTCCTAGTATGAAGAGAGTGGAAAGTGGTACTATGGCTGGGAACAGATAACGTCCTTGTTGAGGGATGTTCTGAACGACCATCAAGCCAAAGGTCTGTGCGAATATGAGAAACGAGGCCAGTACTAGGATGAGCAGAGCTCCCTTCTGCCAACGACAAGGGAGAAGGGTTTGCTCACCTGAGGACCTGATTTCCCGAAGGATTCGCAGCAGGAGGCCGAAGAAGGCGAGGAGGCTGATCACCGCCAACAGGGCGTACCAGGCTGGATCTAGGGGTACGTTCATCCACCCGAAATTCGCCCAGAAGCTGGCGAAAGTCAACAGACTGAAAAGGAGGTATGAACGGATGCTAGAAAGACCGCTTCCCTCTGGTGAAAATGCCCTCTCAAGGGCTGCCGGTGATACTCTCACGAGCTTGAGAGTCTGGCGAACCGTTACTTGCAGGCAACTCGGTTGTGATCGGTTGTCCCCCTTCATGGATAGAGGGAGATGCTGCCGCTCAGTAGCCGCCGCCTTGACCCGAGCAATGGCATTGGCTCGTTGATCATCTCTCCGGGCGGTGACGAATGGCCATAGCGCCCCACATACGAGTCCGAGGAGGGCGATTATGGCGAGGCTGTAGCGCAGCTTGTGGCTATGCAGCACCGTCCTTCCTACTTTGGCTGCCTCAGATGCCAGGGAAGCGAGCTTGGGCTGAGCAGTGAAGGAAGGGTGTCGGCTACGGTAGAATCTCGCCCAGCAGTAGACCGGCATGAACGCGAGGACGAGGGGTACGGTGAAGGAGGTCGTTCTCTTAGTGAAATACCCTGCACCAAGTAGGGTAATGATTGCAGCGGCTTTGAGAGGCGACATTCCATCCCGAAGCGTCAGCACCAACAGGCAAACAAGGAGAGAGGCGACAAGCTCTGCCAGGTTGTCGTTGTTCACTGACGCCGACATGAACGTGTGCATTGGCAGGAAGATGATGAACGCGCTGACTGCGAACGGTAGGACAGCATCGTCCGGAAACAGCAGCTTGACCGTCCAGTAAGCCACTAGCACGGTTGAAGCAGCCATCAGCACCGAACCCAAACGTAGGGCGTATAGCTGACTGATGATATCGTCGCCCTTCAATGGAATAAGCAGGAGCGTACCGAGAAGGTAATAGAGAGGTGGATGTCCCGTGGCAATCCGGAATTTGTCTGATTCAGCCAAAGAAACTGGATCGAGGGCGTGATAACGCAGTTTCCAGAAGCCGGAGCGAGACATCGAGGCCAGTGTTTTCTCACTCACCGGGATACTTGCGGAGGCCGGGAGGCGATGGTTCTGCCTGACGAATCTCACATATGCAAAGTGAGAAGGTTCGTCGGGGGTTTGCCAAGGGGGAATGACCAGGACATAGATGAGACCTCTGGCCACGGTCACAACTAGAAGCAAGGCCACGGCTGCCTTGGGGAGCCTGTCGGCCATAGGACTCCCTTTCAGGCGCTCAGTTGGCGGGTCGGTACTCAGGGACAATCTCCTGTAGTTTGCGCTTGATGCCCGCTCCGTCTGCCTGCTCGGCCAGCTTCTCCAGGTCCTCAATGTGTGCATATAGCTTGTCGTGGTCAATCTCGCGGGGCTTCACCACGAAGATACTCGCATGCCTGGTTCTACTGGCCTCCTCGTCGGGGCTGAACAGCTCCTCGCGCAGTTTCTCCCCCGGCCTCAGGCCGACAAAGATCAAGTCAATGTCCTCGCCCAGCTTCAGGCCTGAGAGTCTAATCAGGTCTTGGGCCAGGTCAACGATCCTTACAGGGTCTCCCATATCCAGTACCAGTATGCTCCCCGTCTCTCCCAAGACAGCGGCTTGAATGACCAACTGCACTGCTTCAGGCACGGTCATGAAATATCGTGCAACATCGGGATCAGTCACGGTTAGAGGACCGCCCCAGGAGATCTGCCAGTTGAAGAGGGGAACCACGCTACCACGACTTCCCAGTACGTTGCCAAAGCGCACGCTAACGAAGCTGGTCGTGCTATGCAGAGCCATATCCTGCATCAACATCTCGGCAACCCGCTTGCAGGCTCCCATGACGCTTGTGGGCCTCACCGCCTTGTCCGTGGAGATCAGCACAAACGTCTGAACGCCATATTGAGCGGCTGCCTCGGCTACGCTTTGAGTGCCTTGGATGTTATTAGTCACCGCCTCATCAGGGTTCTGTTCCATCAAGGTGACATGCTTGTGAGCCGCGGCATGAAATACGATACCCGGTCTGTATTCGCCTATGATTCTTTGCATTTTCAACCTATCTCTTATCCCCGCGATGATGGGCACCAGATTCAGGGCGGGGAACGAGTTCGATAACTCCAAGTGGATATCGAAAATGCTGTTCTCTCCCTTACCCAGGAGGAGCAACTGCTGTGGGGAATAGGGCGCGATCTGACGACACAACTCTGAGCCAATAGATCCGCCAGCTCCGGTCACCAACACCACTTGCCCGGACAGATAGCCCGAGATCTCATCCATGTCGATGGTAACAGGCTCTCTGCGCAACAGGTCTTCAAGTTGCACCTCGCGGACCTGACTGACGCTCAGTCTTCCGTCTATGAGTTCGTACAGACCGGGGACAGTGCGGGCCGTCACGCCGGCCTGTTCGCAGATCTTCATGATTTCCCGGATCTCTTTGCCAGGGGCGGTGGGCATGGCGATTATGATCTCATCTATCGCCTCTTGGGCTATCAGATGGGGGATGTCCTCTCTCCTACCCAGCACCTTCACACCGTGAATGCGCATCCCCAGCTTTCTCCCATCATCGTCAACGAAACCAATGGGAAGAATGCCCAGACCGGGGTTGTCACGAACTTCGCGCACGATTATGGCTCCGGCGTCTCCAGCGCCAACGATCAACACCCGCTTCTGGGTGTCGCTCGGCCTCTTTAGCTCGCCAGCCCTGCCGCCGATCCTTCTCGTGCTGAGAAGTCGTAAGCCAAAACGGATCCCTCCACTGAGGAGGATGCTGAGCAGGAAATCTATGACCAGCAGGGAGCGGGGAAACCACTCGATCATTCCCAGGGGGAAGGCCAGGCCGAAGATGACAAAACCCACTATTACAGAACTCGAGAACACTGCCATCACGACGGACAGCAGTTCGTTGACACTGGCGTAGCGCCACACTCGACCATAGAGGCCGAACAGATAGAACAAGGGCAGTCTGACGCCGATCAAGAGAGGAACAACGATCCAGAGTTGCTGCAAGTAGGGTCCAATCTCCAGGGTCTCAAAGCGAAGCGCCAAGGCGGTAGATACCGAAACAATAACGAACACAGCATCTATCACCAGTAGATAACGGCTCCTGAGAACCACGTTCACCTCTCCAGAGCGACGATCTCACTCAACGCATCGCACACGTATTCAACGCTCTGCTGGTCCAGGTTGCTGTGAAATGGGAGCGCCAGAGTGGAGCGAGCAGCCGCTTCTGTGACAGGGAAATCCCCCTCCTTGAAGCCGAACATCTGCCTGTAGAACGGTTGCAGGTGGATAGGACTGAAATAAGGTCGAGAGGCCACCCCCTTCTCCTCCAGCCTTGCCATCACTCCATCTCTGTCGATTCCCGGGGCCAACCGAACCACATAGACGAACCAGCTCATTCTCACCTGAGGGGAGATGCAAGGTATGGTGACTTCCTCTGTCTTCGCCAAGAGTTCGTTGTACGCCTGAGCGACTTCTTCCCTCTTGGCTAGCAGTTCTTCAATCCTGTCTAGTTGTGCTACTCCCAACGCGCTGCTCAGTTCGTCCAGACGATAGTTGTAACCCAACCGTTCGTGGGCAAGCCAACCGCCATCCTTGCCACGCCCTTGATTCCTCAGGCTTCTGAAGAGGTCCGCCCATCCCTCATCGTTGGTGACTATCACTCCTCCCTCGCCCACTGTCATCTGCTTGTTCGGATAGAAGGAGAAAACGGCACACCGGCCAAAGGTGCCGGCTCTGCGGCCTCTGTACTCGGCGCCTATAGCTTCACAGGCATCCTCGATGACCGGCAGGTCATGCTTGGTGGCGATAGCTGTTATCTTGTCCATATCGCATGGTTGGCCGAAAACATGGACCGGCAACAGTGCTTTGGTGCGCGGCGTGATCCTCTCCTCGATTCTCTCGGGGTCAATGTTCAGAGTCTCGGGGTCTATGTCCACGAAGACGGGCCTGCCGCGCTCGAAGAGAATGCAGTTGGCCGACGCGATGAAGCTGAAAGGGGTGGTGATTACCTCATCTCCTTCAGCTATGCCTGCCGCTTTGATACAGAGATGCAGACCAGCGGTGCCGCTACTGACGCCCACCGCATGTTCGCGCCCTACGTAGCTGGCAATAGCGGCCTCGAACCTCTCGACCATAGGCCCCCTGCTCAGATGGGGCGTGCGCAAGACCTGAATGATCAGCTCTATCTCGTATTCGGTTATGTCCGGGCTGGACAATGGTACACGCATTGCTTGCTCCCAAGGGGTTTGGTAACGCCCCTCGTCTTCACACCGTAACCTCTATCTACTAGACAGCACGATCTTGGGTCTTCTGCCAATACATCTGGACGGAACGCCCACATTTATGGTCCACGGTTCAATGTCCTTCAGGACAAGGCTGCCGCTTCCGACAACAGCTCCCTCTCCTATGGTGACATTCGGGTGAACAATGGCGTTTGTTCCGATGAACACGTCGTCCCCAAGGCGTATGGTGCCCAGTATCAGGTTTCGATGCTCCAAGGGGACCAGAGGAGATATCCGTTTGCCATCGCCGTAGTGATCTGTCCCCGTGACGATCCTCGCTCCCACGGCGAGACCCACATAATCCCCCGCGACCAGTCTTCCTCCCCCTACGATGCTTACAAAAGACGCGATATGATTATACCTTCCTACCTCTATCCCCTGTCCGCCAAAGATGAAAGTAAAATCGTCTATCCTGGTCCCATCACCGATTTTCACAACCTCGGGCTTCACTATCTTTGCCAAGGGATAGATCATCACGTCTCGACCGCACGAAGCTAGCCGTTCCTTGACGGCCTCTCCCATATTCGCATGTACAGCGTCCTGATCCATGTTTTCCTCATGCTTCATAGAGAGTTATCATCGCGAGGTGTTATGATGAACTTCTCTTTGTCGGCGTAAAGACCTTCCCTCTTCAATAGAACGGGCAGAGTCTTCAAGATTATCTCCACATCCAATCCGAAAGTCCAGTTGTCCACGTACCAGACGTCATACTCTATCCGCTCGGGCCAGGACAGGACGTTACGACCGTGGATTTGAGCCCAGCCGGTGATTCCGGGCTTGACCTCCAGCCTCTTTTTCTGGAATTCATCATACTGTTCCACTTGATAAAGAAGGGTTGGTCGGGGACCGACCACGCTCATCTCACCTTTCAGGATGTTAATGATCTGGGGCAGTTCATCGAGGCTCCATCTTCGCAGGAACCTGCCCACCTTCGTGATCCTGGGGTCATCCTGCCCCTCTATGAAGAGCCCTGCCCCCTGGTTTGCAGCGCCCTGGATCATGGTCCGAAACTTGTAGGCACGGAATAGCTTCCGGCCCTTGCCCACGCGTTCCTGAACGAAGAACACAGGACCTGAGGAATCCAGCTTGATGGCTATGGCAACGATGGCGAATAGTGGCGCCAACACAATCAGCCCCACCAGTGAGACAAGGACATCTAGCAGCCGTTTCACTCCTGCACCACGCTCCTCAGCACCGACTCAAGTTTTCGCGCCTGTTTCTCTCTAGCGAAATCCATAGCCAACTCACGAGCCTTCCGGCCCATCTCAGCGCATCTGGCGGGATCGCCCTCTAGTTCCAGGATTGCCTGCGCCATCGCATGTGGATCGTCGGGTTGGACGAAGACTCCGGCTCCCCTTTCCTCCAGCATTTCCTTGACCTCACCGAGAAAATTCACCAGCACGGGTCGACCCGCAGCCAGATAATCGAAGAACTTGTTGGGACAAGCCGTCTGGAAAACCTGCAGGTTCCTGAGTATCATCAGACAAAGGTCGGCTGCCGCCAAGACCTCTGGGATTTGCGATTTTGGCCTGGGATCGAGGAAGATCACATTGTCTAGAGCATAGTCCTCCGCCAGCTTCACTAGGGTGCCCTTTTCCGCTCCATCACCCACCAGTAGAAAGGCGATCCCCGTTTCGTGCCGCAACAATCGCGCCGCCTCCATTACGACGTCCAGGCCATTTGCCAGTCCATGGGCGCCGGTGTATGTAGCCACGAACTTGCCCTGCAAACTCAGCTCCGTCCGGACAGCATTGTTCTTGGGCAGCGGCCTGAAAAGATCCACGTCTGCGCCGTGAGTGATCAGTTGCACCTTCTCTACCGGAATGCCCTTCTCACATAGGGCGCTATAGATTCCCCGGGTCAGAGCTATCACTATTCTCGCCTTGCGATAGAAGAAGGCTTCTGCCCACTCCGAAATTCTTATCAAGGCTCTGCTTCTCAAGGCTCCTACAGCCACCGCCGACGCGGGCCACAAATCGCGCACTTCAAAGACGAAGGGCACTCTCTTGACCCTGCTTAGTACATATCCAGGAACACCAACTGTCAAGGGAGTTGAAGTGGCGAAAACGACATCGACGTGCCTAACTCGAAGACCGGCGAGGATGGACACTAACATGAAGTATAGGAAACTCAGAATTCGTGAGGCGAAACTTCGCTTATAGGAAAATGGCATGCCGACTCGCACAACGTGAATCTTTTCCACCTTCTCCTTTACGAGCACCTTGCCTTTATAGGGTTCAGGGGTCGTTCCCGAGGAATAATGCATCGCGCCACTCAACACTGTAACGTTGTGGCCTTGCCCGACCAGGTATTTGGCAAACTCATAGCTCCTTGTCCCCCCAGCGTGCTCTCTGGTCTGAAAGTACTGGTGAATATAGAGTACGTTCATCCACGCTCCAATGGCTGAGTTGCTGAGCAAGAGGGTGACCGCTGTGGTTGCCAGCATGGTACCCTCTCCCGAAAGAAGTCCATAGTGCGGTTCAGGTCCCGCTGAGGCCGACGAGCGGCTTCCAAGACAAGAAGGACCGCCGCTCAGCAACCACCCTGGGCTTTGGGCGACCAGGGTACTCGGCGTATGTGACCCGACAAAGGCTGCGGTTGCCGAGATCTAAGGTCCTACGCAATTTCCCTTCTCAATGATTCTTTGCCCTTTTCATCATCTGTAGAAGCCTTTGCACATTGCTGGTGAGATTGAACTCCTCATAGACCTTCTGATGTCCTCCATCTCCAATCACCCTCGCTAGTTGACTGTCCTTCAGCAGCCGTTCTACGGCATCGGCTAGCTGTGCAGGGTCTTTGTGTCTCACCATTAGCCCTGCCCCATCTGAAAGCAATTCTGGTATTCCGCCCGTGTCGGTCGACACCACAGGGATGCCATACGCCATGGCTTCCATCAGCGTGACAGGAATCCCTTCTTTTTGACGCTTGTCCGTAACGATGCTGGGGAGCACGGCGATATCGGGCCGCTGCTGCAAGAGGGCCTCAATCTGCTCGTGTGGCAAGAATCCTCGGAACTGGACTAGCTCATTGAGATTAAGGTTTGTTGCCTTGGCTTGCATAGCCTCCCTCGTGGGCCCATCCCCCACCAAGACGCACTTGAACTTGATGCTCCTGCTTCTTAGAATGTCGCAGGCTTCGAGGAGGTACTTGTGACCTTTCACATCGACGAAGTTGGCCACGCAGACTATGATTGAGCAATCTGGCGCATGCGTGACCTTCAGCCGGTTTTGCATCTTGACACCCATATGGATGACGCAAACCCTATTCTGAAGCTCTTTGCCAACTATCTGGCCGATTTCTTCTTTGCCCCCTTCAGAGATAGACCGGACAAAGGTGGCGGTTCTCACCTTCTCTTTCAGCATGTTGTTTTCAGGAATATCCCAGCTGTGTGCGGTGAAACTCCACGGAATCGCTGAGAGTTGCGCAGCCATGTAAGCACAAGTGGAGGGAGTACTAGCCCAATGCGCATGAATATGGTCCACTCCCATCTCCTGCAATTGCTGGGCGACCCAGACGCCCTTTGGGACGAGAACCAGATTCTTGAGGAGTATAGCCGGACGGCTGTGGTAAAGGACCTTTACGATCAGCTTCAACACCTCAAAGGGATCTCTCATCACATGCCTGAGAAATCCCTTGAGAATGGTCCAGTCCACAAGCGGAAGCACAAGGACCTTGTCTTCCAGCTCCTGACTAGTCCCAGAGGGACACTTTGACGTATCCGGGCGTAGAGGAACAATGAGGAGATCGACATCCCTCCGGCCTAGGAGCTCCACCATCTCGTTTAGTACAAAGGCTTCACCCCTACCAAAGGGAGCTCTCACGGTGAAATATGCTACTCTGAATGCCTTGCCACCCATATTCACCCGCGCACAATTTCCCGGTCGGCTTGTAGCTTTTCCCATACCTTTCGGGACACCGCCTTAGCCTTGTTCTTGAGGGACCGGTCATATTCAGTCCATCTCTCTGCAACTTCGCAGAATGTGTCTTTGCCTGTCAGCGCATACAATGCTTGCAGCAGAGCGATGTGGAGTTTCTGATAAAAGGGGCTGGCAATGGCGCCACTCCAATCATAGTTTGACCAATAGCCTCGGTCGTATTTACCAAGGTGCCTTTCGAGTGTGCTGATGGTAGCGGCAAGTGAAGCTTCCGCATTTGGATCGCTCGTCACGAGCGCGTAGTCCCACAGGCCGAAGACAGCAAAGATCCAACCATTCAATACGGTGGTTTGCCTCTTGGATGGCATCTCCTCCAGGAATAGATCCTCATCTCTACACAGAGCAGTGCCGCCTGCCAGAATGGGTGTCAACATCAAGCTCACTGCTTTCTTAGCCCCGTCAAGGTATTGCTCGTCCTTCGTACGCAAGAATGCACGCAGAAGAAGCGAAGAAGCCTGTCCTTGTGTCATTGCGGAATGCTTGTTGATAGCTTCGGTGTCCAGCTGTCCGAAGACGTCCCACCCACCCAGCTCATCTTGCTGGCCCAATAGCCATCCAGCAACTTTCACGAATTCCTTGTAGTGTTCTTCCATCTGGTTTTCAAGCCAGAGGTCATGATGCCCCAGGCCGTACTGAAGGATAGTAGTTGGAAAGTAGATTTCCTTGCCGCGTGACGTCTTACTGATGGGAATGCCTGCGGAGTCCCGCTTGCCCGTCCAACGGGCTTTGAGGCGCAGGTCATTGTAGTAACCTTTCACGCTCGTCGTCTCCATGAAGGCTCCCTGAGGCTGTGGAAGGTGATAGTAATCAGGCCTGATGCTGAGTCGTAGAGCCCGAACAAGCAATCGTACAGAATCCCTGAGCTTCACAGTCTCACTACCCCGGGCTCCTCCAGGGCTTCAATGTGCCTGAGATATAGGTGTTCGTATTCACGGACCATACGCTCAACGCCAAATCTCTCCTTGACGGTAGCCTTCGCTCTCATACCCAACCTTCTTCGCCCCTCCGGGTCAGCCAGCAATTCCTTGACCCTTTGCCCAAGCACCCCTGCATCCCCGGGAGGGACAAGAAAACCGCTTTCGCCGTTGGCTACCACCTCTTCGGGCCCTCCACACCTTGTCGCGATCACCGGCTTTGCGCAGGCCATAGCCTCCAACAGCGCCATGCATAGGCCCTCCCACAAGGAGGGTAGAACAAACACGTCTATAACGGAAAGGATTTCGGCAACGTCCGCCCTGACTCCCGTGAAAGTGATGCTATCCTGCAAGTCATTGGCCCTTACCCTCTGCTTCAACCGGCTTGAGAGTTGGAGGTCCGCATGGTCGTCTCCAACGATGAGGAAGTGGGCATTCGGAAACTCGCTTAGCACATCCTGGGCCGCTTCGATCATGTGTACATGCCCCTTTTGCTCCGTGACTCGTCCCACTGTGCAGACAATCTTGCTGGTACTCGCAATGCCTAACTCCAGCAGCTTCGCTTCACGGTCTAGGGCTATCCCGCTGAATCCCTTCAGGTCAATACCGTTGAGAATAACCTCAACCTTTGCTGGAGGAATCAACAGATCACAGATTGCATACCGTTTGACAGAGCCCGATATAGCCACATACTTTGACGTCAGGTGGCCAAGGATTCGCTCCGCAAGAGCGGTATAGCCTTGGACATTGTGAATGGTGGAGAGGACCACAGGGCTTCGAGCTAAGAAGGCGCCAACCTTGCCATAGAAGTCCGGTGACGGGCAGTGGGTGTGCACGATGTCTATGCGGTTTTCAGATAGGAATCGATATAGCTTCCACATGGCTCGCACTCTCCCTCGCCTTGGGGGTTTGTCAAGCGAGAGAGTCACGATATCTTTCGACAGCAATTCCCGGCGAATTCCGTCTTCCATCTCATCACTGCACCTGCCAATGCTACAGACAAAGACCTCGAATGTCTCCCTGTCCATCCTGGTGGCGAGATCAAAGACCACCATCTCGGCTCCTGCTCGGCGGAAGCTGTTGATGAGCTGCATGACGCGGATTTTCTGCTGGCCTACGAGTCGATTGTGCACTGGCCCATATCCTCCCTCAAGCTCCGATTGAAGCTCATTCCAAGTAGCAGCCAGTAGAACTCGCTCACTCTTCTCATATGGAATGCTGGAGCCGCCAAACCCGTTACCAACAGCAACAGTGTCATCTGGAAGACTAGGCTATTTAGCAGCCCAAAGCCTCGCGGAAGGCGCCTCCTTGAACTGCTTAGTTTGAGCACCCAATAGAGAAAGAAGAGGTAAATCGCCAGACCTACCAACCCGCCCATATAGAGAGTCGCGACATACGTGGAGTCTCCTACGAAAGCCTCTCCTGCTTTGAGCGCGCCATTACCTATGAGAGGGTTTCTCAAGATGGCTGAATAGGTTTCACTCAAGATGCCCGACTCAGGCGCGTAGCGACTGGCAAACAGGTCTAGGCCAGTGATCCTTTGGGCTTGATAAGCAAGTCCTCCTCTCGCAAGGTCCTGTAGCGCAGGAGAGGAGCGAAAAGTACAGAACACTGCAGAGCCACCTATGACCACGGCAGTTGCTAGGGAAACCACTCGCCTTGGAAATCTCACGTTGGTCCAGATGGCGATACCTACGAGCACCATTATGCCCAGCAAGAAAGTGGTCGAAGAAGTCATGAGGCCGGCAATTGCCGCTAGAATGCCTGCAAGATAAAGCGACCCCCGGAGCCACATATTCCGCTCTGTTTGCAGCAGTGTGAAGCACACCAAAATCACAATAAGCGTGTAATTCGCGTTGTATACGGGGGACTCGAATACCGACATGGGACGGATCAGTCGGCCATGCACTGCCAGTAAGAACTCAAAAGGTCCACTGACGGCAGGGGAGAGGTAACACTGTTCAGTGATTCTTGTTGCCACCTCAACCCCGAGGAATTGAGTCACACTAAAGACATTGATCCCAACGCTCACCCCAAGGAAGATTCGTATCATAGATCGTACGAAACTGGCATCCATGCTTGCATTGGCGAATACCAGCAAGACCAGGAGCGGCCGAAATAGCCCATAAAGCACGATGAAGCTGGCAAAGATCTGTTCCGGCACTCCCACAAGAGCTATCATAGTCGATGCCGAAACGACCAGCAAATACGCAAGATATAGGACTACAGTCTCGTGTACCCTCAAAGGGATGCCTTTCACCGCGTTTCTTATCACAAGAAGAATGAACAGCCAAACAGCATAGATCAACTCGAATCTGATAAACATGCCGCCAATATGGAGATATGGCAATACTAGGGAACCTACTGCATAGACTATCAGTGCTCTTCTCAAAGAGAAGAGTGGTATTGCCAATAGAAGGAGGAAGAACAAGAGGATCAGAATGGTATAAGCAGCCACTTAGCCGCCGCCTTTCACCGATGCGTTCAAGACTAAGACAGCCGTTGTTCGTGATCTTTCGTGCAGATGCTCAATATGCCTGTGAATGTCAGCCGCAGCCTTTTTCCCGATCCTGCACCAAGTCATCAAGCTTCTCCACCAGTGACTGCCTGATCAGTGGACAATATGACCACCTTTGCCGACAGCAAGACAAGGACTCCCAGATCGTGCCACCATCCCCTTTGTTTCAACGGGAGCACTCATTGTCCAGGGATGTCCTGAGCAACCGCATTTACAGTTGTCAGCCAACCCTTAACCTCATTTGCTTCACGTAGGCAAGCGCACGGTGAAGAAGCGTTTCCTTCAGGATCATCAATACGCCGGCATAAATCGTTGTTCCTACGACGATTCTGACCAACATCGTTTGCCAACTTGGTGATCCTTCTGACAAGATGGTAAGGGATACGTACATGGCTATGGACGCCAAAGCAGTTTTTCCTAAGGTTTGCCAAGGGAACGGCCAAGTGAAGATGCTCCTGCTCACCAGCAAGGCGGACAGAAAGTAGCAAGAGTAGGCTACCAAAGTCGCTACGGCAGCGCCGAGAATGCCAGCGATAGGTACTAGGACTATGTTCATCCCTATGTTAATGAGGGCAGACAAGGCTAGGGGAAACAGCATCAGTCTCGTTCTCTTTGTTAGCTGAAATGGTTGGTTGATAATGAAAGTCAGCACCAAAAAGAACACCCCAGTCGCAACCCAAGGGAGGACAGCTCCCCCCCCGATATAAGCAGTGCCCAACACTATTCTTCCTATCTCGTACCAGAAGGCTGCAAAGATCACAACTACAGGAAACATGATCACGAAGTACACCCCTACGAGATCTCGCAGCAGCTTCGCCACCATCTCTTCTGCCTGGTATTCATATGCCTGTATCAAGATAGGAAAGCCTGCAAGAACTAGGGGCAGAGAAAACATACTTACGCCGGCAGCTGCAATGTGGTATCCGGCAGCATAGACTCCAACGTCATCCGGCCCTAGCAAGTAGCCGATGACGTACCGATCCGAAACGGACAGTATTAGCTCGCCAACGGATAGAACTACTAATGGAAGGCCGTAGGAGGCAAGTTGTCTCAGCAAATTGGGCGAAAAAGCGGCAAGTGTCGCTTCCCATCTGCGATTGACCCAGATGAACCCCACTAAGCAAAGACCTCCCGTTACTACCGCGTGGGCCCATAGGATTCCACTTGGACCAAGCGAGCAAAAGCGTATCAGAAGTATCGCTATACCGAACGTGCCTGCGGCCGCCGACGAGGTATACAGGGCGTAATGAAGAGTTTTTCGCTGAGCGCGCAAGATGTTGAGGAGTACGGAGTATCCTGCCTCAAGTGCCAGTACCATCCCTCCCAATTTCATAAGTGAGACCAACTCTTCCTCAACATGTCCACCTAGCGCAAGCGTACCCAGATACCAGACCAGGCAGCCTAGAGAAACCAAGGCCGCCAAGGAAGTAGTGATTGTCGAAATGAAGGCATTGAGTTCGCCTTTCCTATTGCTTTCCTCAAAAAACCGCAGGCTGGCTTGACTAAGCCAGCCTGAAAGGGGCAAGGACACGATCGACACCGTTGTTATCACTAAGGTGTAGAGACCGTATTTCTCACGAGTGAGCAGTCTAGTGTACACCGCAACAGCAAGAACTCCCACCGCGGCAGGGATCATCTTTGAGAGTAGAAAGAACAGGGAATCTCCTGCCAAATCCCTAAGCCAAGGTCTCTTCTGGAGTCCTTGAGGGTGGCGTTTTTGAATCACTAGGCGCGCCCATTTGTATCTCGACTCATCAGTGGCGCCGCTTCACAATGCGCGCCGCTGCCAGACTGTTGTCGGGATTCTGGATGCTGATAGCGGACCGCCGGAGCCACAATGACTGTCATACTCATCGCCCCTGGCCTCAACCGTTTGTCTCTCTTCGGGGTTCTGCCCTAAATCGGTCCTGGCTCCGCACATGGCTGGACCGGGTGCCACGTGAAATCTGCGCTCAATGTAGCGCACTCTCACAGGGAAGTCAAGGACGCGGCTTTGGTACTGCTTGCACCGAGGCGCTCGAAGGAATCTGCAGCTACCGACACGAGAACAGGAGAAGGCGTAGCCATCACGCTCCTTGCTTATCGGGTGCATGCTGAGATGCCCAAAGCTGATGTGACTGCAGGGATTCTGGGCCTGGAGGGACCTCTCGCCGATACGGATGCTCAGGCGTATCATGAATGGGCCCGCATGTGAGCCTCAGGAAATCGCTATGGAGCCGGTGGTGGGCCATTGCCAGTGAAATAGACCGCCGTGTCGCCTCCAGCACACGTGATGCGTGTCAATTCGTGCCACCAGCTAGGCACTGGCATATCCTGCCTAGTGACCCACTTACCGTCTTGCCAAACCCGTTGATCAATAACCACGTACGAATCTTCCACTTGTTCCCACCCTGTCTGAGGCAATGGTCTGAGCAGCGCGTACACGTTCTCCTCTGCAGTGCCAAACAGATTGTAACCTGTGTCGAAGCCGAGATAGAAATTGACCCTCGAGAGCCACCACCACTCGTAGGGCGGTGACGGAACCGGTAGATAGATGTCCTTTTCTGGCAAAGCGGCCAGCAAACGCCCGGCCTCCCTGAAGCTGGAAATCTGGCGTTTTGATCGGGCAGCGGCCACAGCTATGTAGGCAACAGAGTTAGCAAACAGGAAACCGATGATCAAGCTGACGAGGACCATTGTGACCCAGGCTTGTTGTCGTCCGGCGACATGCCTGTGTACAGCCTTCATTGCACGGAGGCGACGAGCCACCGGCGCCAATGTGATAGTCTTCTGCGCATGCAACGCTGGCAGGAGCGAGACCACTGTCAGGATTGCACCCAACCCGCAAAGGATAACCCGCCTTTCCTCAATAAACAGGACCGTAGTTGGCTCCAAGACACCATCTGGACTGATGTAGCTGGCAACGAAGGAGGGTGACAAGAGGATCCCCAGCAGCAAGGAGAATATCCCACACAGCAGGGAGAATACTCTCAATGCGAGGAGGCCTCTGGCGATAGTCCTGGGATCACTAACGATCTTCACCGGTGGACACCGCGCCAGCCGTGTGGCAGCATTGGTCAGCCAGTTGCCAAACGTAGAGGCCCCAGCAACCGCTACCCGACGTGTAGCGACAGTGCTCAAGAACCTGGCGATGATGAGCAGCCAGGGAATTGCCAAGACCAACAGGTATCTATCAATCTTCCGCGAGTGCGCTGGCGATACGAACTCCATGTATGAGAAGATGGTCAAGAACCATAACATGGGCAAATGCACTTTCT
>Ga0209979_1002664_pt1 | contig 16742 bp, 46 predicted proteins | sample AnhtaG_FD_183114 | JGI IMG/M metagenome (GOLD analysis project Ga0209979, IMG submission 183114) | Deep subsurface microbial communities from Anholt, Denmark to uncover new lineages of life (NeLLi) - Anholt_01485 metaG (SPAdes) (version 2) | ecosystem: Environmental > Aquatic > Marine > Oceanic...
TTCCAATCCCATTCAAATTCATCTATAATTGTTTTTTCTTTCACTTTACTTGGGTTTTTGAAATTTCCTGCAAATGTAAAACCCCAAATGTAGAATTTCTGTGCGATATATCTCAATTCTTTAACATTAGGTATTTTTAATAGAATATTTTTATGATTTTTTTTGTCTTTTTTCATGATTCATTCAACCTCTTTTATTTTCTTAGATGTATAATTAATTTGTTTTTGGAGATTACTCCATTTATAACCACAATTCTCACATTGATATGAAAAAAATAAAATTGAGAATTTGTCTTTCCATTCTTCTTTTAAATTTGGAGATTCACATTTAGGACAAATAAATGTTCTTAAGGTGTCATAAACTTTAATTTTTGAATGAGGAGAATTATTGAGTTCTTCATATTTTCTCCTAGAGTTTTCAGATAAATCATTAGGAAGTTCTAATAATACGGTATCCTTTCTTTTTTGGTAATTTGGATCATTTTTAACGTACAAACATTCTTTTGGGATTGTACCACAGAGGATCATCTCTTTTATAGTCAAACAATTTGGATTAAGTAAATATCTCTTTTTATATATTGAACATCTCCCTGTTTTTGCATTCAAATATTTACATGGATGTTTTGAAAGAGGGATTAACCAAGAGGATGAATTATCAATAATTTGAGTAAAAGTATAACAACATTTTCCTCTAATATGCACATGACATTGATTACATAAATTCTCTTGATTTTTTTCTTCTGATATTTCAATCAACCTCTTGCATTTCTCAATTATCTCTGACTTCTTTAATAATTCTAATAAGAATTTCTACTAAATTGGGAGCATAAAACGTAAATTCATCACACTCAAAATTTTTTTTAAGATTTGGATTAGTTTCGCCATCTTCATCCTCATATTCACATTCAATTTTTCCATTTTTATAATAGCAACTATATTCACATAACATACACATTATATAATCGGGATCTATTCTTTCAGCTATTTTTATTACTTTTTCACTTATTTCTATCATCTCTTTTTTTCATTTATCAATTTACTGTATCTGATTTCTTTTAATATATTAAAAATCTTATATCTTTCCTTGTTATCTTCAAACTCCTTAACAGCTCTAATATATTTTTCGTCAAATGAAATTCTCTCTAAAAAACTCAGAGTACATTTTCTCATCCAATCATCTATTTCTGACTTATCAACAATCTTGGACAAATGGAATTACACCTCTTCTTTTTTATTAAATTCTTCCGGCATTGTCTTATTTATAAAGAATTCAATACCTCCGCAACAGTTCTTTTACTTTTCACTATCTTAATGGAATCTAAGGATTCATACCAAGTATAAATCTGATTTTCATCTTTATCATGAACCAAAATCCCATCATTACAAATAAAAAAATTAATCGTTCCTTTTGGCATTACTGCTCTATCTCCTTATATTCCTTAAATTTTTTACATTTATATTTTCTCTTTACCATATAAAGAGGCATATTATAAGCCTCACAATCATCTGATGGATCTGGACCCCAAGCATTTCCACACATTTGGCATTTCTGACTTTCACCATACCAAATTGCTTCAGATTCCATACCTAAAAAATATTGTTCATCTTGGCATTCACTACACCACTCACCAAATTTATCAACTAAGTTTTTTCCACATACATCACAAGGATAACTCATGGCTCAACTTTCCCTCGTCTTTTCTTTAATTCAGTTTTATGCTTTTAATCCTTCTTTTGCTATATTATTTATCTCCTCAATATATGGGTGATTATGATTAGTTGGTAATCGAAACCCACATTTTATACAATCAAAAGAATATTTTCTTGTTCCTTTTGGATATAAGGGTTCTTCTGGTTCAATAGTTTCTCCGCCACATTTAGGACATTTATCATCAAACCAATATTTTACAATTTTTCTTATTTTTCTTAATGCAGTTCTTTCGTTCAATTATATTCACTTCCTTTTTTCTTTTATATCTATTTCACTCCTGAGAGTTTCAGATTCCGTTTTTTTGCTTAGGAAAAAATACAGCTTCAAATTTATTATCTCTGATCATGATTATCCATTGTTCGTAATCCTCATGCTTTTTTCCGAATTCTACAACTCTGGTAATTAACTCTGAAATACTCTCTTTTTTTAGGGTATTTTCAACCATTTTAAGTTAATCACTCCATATTTTTTATTAAAATCTATTTTTTTATATTTATCTTTTCTCTCAAATCTGAACAATTCGGGCATAAATAACAACCCTCTACTCTTTCTAATTCCTTAAATGGGAATATTTTTCTACATCCATGACATCTTATACATTCTTCGGGGTTAAACATTTTATATTCACTTCCTTTCTTCTTTCCATTTCTTCTAATAAAATCTCTCCAATATTTTGTTTTAATAACCAATTTTTGAAAGTTTTTGTAAAATCTCCTTTTCTAATTGAAATACCATTGGTCTCATCATGAAAATGATACATATAAAGCTTAAGATTTGCTATGAAGTAAAGATCCTCTTTTAATTTTTCTTTCCAATATAGTAGATTGTTTTTATCCATAATTTTTTAAGCTAATTTGTTTAATTTGTAACAAATTCAAATGCTCGACAAATTTTTCCATTAAAATTTACTTCTACTTTATGAATCTGAAATAGGCCTCCTAATGTCCAATCACATCCATATTTCTCATTATACCTCCCTTCACAATTGAAAAAAACCATATTCACTATATCGTCTGCTTTTAATGAAGGAGTATGCTTTAACATTGAATTAATCGATTGGACATGACCACAACTTGGGCATTTAAATTTCCAATTATATGAGTCTTTTCCAAAAAGTTCTTTTGCTTTTTCAATCCATTCTTTATACACTAATTTTATCATAATCATTTAATTCCTGTTATAATTGTAAATCAATAATAGTTATGCTTATTTTCAGTTAATTTATATTCCGAAATCAGTATTTTAATGTGATATTTCTTCTTATTCTGAAAGTCAGAGTATTCCATATCAAAAGATTCATGAACCTTATTAGAATGTGCTTTAATCCGTTCAATTCTAATATTTGGATTAGTATGTTCGAAAACATTAACCGCAAAAATGCGTATATTTTCTAATCTTTCTGTAAAGGCTTTTAACCATTGAAAGCAATGTTTATTTTTTATTTGTATTCTCATTTGAAAAACCTCTTATGTCCTTGAATTTTAAAATGCTGAAATTTTATCGCAATTATTACATTCGATTTCAAAGAATAATCCTTTATAACTATAAGTTATTGTATTTTTACTTCCGCAATAAAAACATTCATCATTTTCAGCTATTTTTTCTTTTTTTATCTGTATTCTCATTTGAAAAACCCCTTATATCTCTGAATTTTGGCTTTCGTTTTTTTGGAAAAATAAGTACTCCATTCACGATTTCAGATTCTTTGATAAGTTCCAAATCATCTAAATTAATCTCTTTTTTAAAGCATTCAAAAAAGATCCTAATCCTTTTTTCTAATTCGCTTTTTCTAGCCATTTTATCATCTCATTTTAATCTTTTATCGTTTTTTGAATAAGTATATGCTGGACAAGTTAAAAAACGTCCTCGCTCTTTCTCAAGAGCTATAGCACATTTCTGTGGTGCTTCAAACATTACTTGAATATATCTATCTTCTTTTCTTAAATTGATACCTACATTTTTTATATGCAATTTATCTGGACTGTATATATGCATACTATCAACAGTCCTTTTTGCTACTACACCATATTTTTCTATATGAGGGATTAATCCATGAACATCTCTATAACCAACTTTTGGAAATTCTTCCCATCCGATAAGTTCTAATAACTTACACTCTGCTTTTTTATTTATTATTTTACAACTTACACCAATAATATTATCAAAATTTTCTACTGACATTTTATTCACTTTTTTTAATTTTTATATATTTCTTTTATTTCATGTATCAGCCCATTCCGTATTTTATGCTTTGGTACCCATGTTTGATAAGAGCATCCAATACGAAATACATCAAGACAAAAAACATATAGGGTTTCCAATGTAAGCTCAATAACATTACATTCTGAGCCACATTTTGGGCAAACTCTTTTCTTATCTTTATTCATTTTTTTAACTTCCTAAAAAACTTTTTTAAATAATTATAAATAAAACAAATCCCAATAATTATAGCAAAAAACCCCATTATTACTAAAATCTGTTCAATATGATTCATTTTTTAACACGGACTCTTTTTTCTTTTTTAATATTATTAAGTAAATCTGTGGTTTCTTCATCGTGTTCTACTTCATAGTTTACTTTTTGAGGTATTAGAACCCCCTTATTATCAAATTTTATTTTATTCATTTCTATTTCTCGATCTTTTCTTATTTAAGACCTTTTTCAAATTTTTCTAAGAATGCTTTGATATTCTTGTATTTTGGATTAGAGCGATTATAATATTTACCATCATGATGGCCATGCCATTCGACAAATCGTGCGGAATCCTTAGTTATTTCCTTATTTTTCTTATCCATATTTTATTTTATCACTTCTATAAATTCTCTAATACTTAAAATCGTGTTTTTGATTACCTTAAAAATTTTAACAATTTCTTCCCTATCATCAAAATAAACATTCTTATATCTCATAAAAATATAATTTTCGTCCTCTCCAGCATATTCACCTACATATCGTAATGTGCAAGTTTTAGTATTGATATTAGTTGTACGGAAATGATCTAATGCTTCTACAATTAATATTTTGTTTTTTTCCAATTCACTCATTCTTGTTCTTCACACACCACATCAATTTTCTTTTCTAATTCGCTTTTTTTAATTTTCATCCTTTAGGTCCCGACCAGGAAAAAGCTGGTATAAGGTTTAATAAGGCGATTATGAGACACAAAATCAACTAAAAACCTGGTCGCGAAACCCCGTTAAGACGAAATGTCTTTTAATTTAACCTCCCATTTCTCTTTTTCTTCTTCAAAATCCTTTTTCATAAAAACAACAAGAGAATCAAATCCTTCTAAAGACGCAGATTTAAATTCAAGAAACTCAAGGAACTTCTCGATTAGCTCTTTTCTCTGTTCTTGACATTCCTTTAACAGAAAAGATTTGAGAAACTTTTCTGCATATCTTCTATGTTCATTCATCCTTAATCATATTTTCCATTGTTTTAGAAATATCCTCGATGGCCTTAATGAACTCTCTAAGTGAATAATTCTTATATTCAAAAAGATGTTCGTATTTACCGATTTCATTCATAATCGCTTCAAATATATTGGATTTAAATCTTTTCAATATATTTTCTTTATTTATTCTCTTTTCTTCTTTTTTACTCATCATTTTCTTCATCCTTTTTTTGGTTTTTTTTTAATTCTTCTAATTTTTCTAAATTATAATCTTCTGTAAATAAAGTCATGGATTCAAACTCATCAATAATTCCTTTATTCCTCAATAATTTTATCAATTTATTGTATTTTTTACCAATCTCTTTCCAATGAGCCATATTTATCTCTTCCAATCTGTTTTTGCATATTTATGGATTTTCTTTTTTATTTTGTTAAATAAATATAAAGCATTAGGATTAAACTCAGGTTCATCTTCTACAAGGGCATAACCAACAATATCTGCTAATTTACATAACAATTTCCATGAAATTACGATTTTCATCTTCTTCGCTAAACTTCCTTATTTTTATCATTATCATCTTTATATCCAATCCTCAATACCAATTTCTTTCATTTCTTGTTTTAATTCATTGAATTCTTCCTTAGTTGCTTTGTGTTTTTTAGTAGAACAAAAATATTCCAAAATAGGAATTGTTTCAACCCAACATGATTGCTCTACTGCATCAAACTTTAAGCTCATTCTAATCATCTCCTTTTGTATAATATCTTACTGCTAAATAAGTAATTATAATAATAATTAAAAGGAAAATCAATCCTCCTATATATTTCATTCCTTATCCTCCCCTTCCGAATATTCGCATTTGTCTTTTACCATACCTCGTATTTTAGATTATCTCTTCTATGCTTACTCATCTTATAACATTCAAAATACATTGTTTCATCATTAATTCTAACAAATTTATCAGATTCATGGCCACAATCCAATAAAATTTCATTTCTGAGTTTCCTCACTTTTCTCGCCGTTTTCCTTTTAGTTTTTTTACATATTTTTTGATAAAATACATTTGCATAATTGCTAAATCAAACTTTTTAATTAGTTTGATGTTAGCATATAAAAACACACTGATTTTTCTTGCATGATATAGATAATTCATTTCTTATCAATCCTAATTTTTTCATTTTAATAAATTTGTAAAATATGAGTGGGAGGCTTGTAGACCTAATCCTAAAATAGCGGTATATACCAATGTATTTTATATTATATTCTCTCGTCTTCTAATCGCCTTCCGTTAGGTTTTTCCTTTCTTTCTTTTTTTTTTATTGTTTGAATTAATTCTTTAAACATTTCTTTAAGCTCTTTTCTTAGATTTGTTATATAATCCATCAAGTTGGTTTCAGTAAATTGTTTTCCATTTTTAGTAAGCATTTCTTCCATTTCTTTATATTCTGGTGTTGTTCTAATAATCCTTTTACATATAAGGTCTTGTTTTTTTACCATTTTCAATAAAGTTTCTGTTTGTTTAGTTGTCAATGTTTTTAGTTGCTTAGTTTGATTTATAATAATGTTTTCAGGCTTTTTAACAACTTTTTCTCCTTTATATTTCCTGTTCTTTCTCTGAATCTTTTTATGTGCACTTTTACTTCTCATATATAATAGTTTGTGAATTATTCTATTAGTTTCATGCATTTTATTAATTTTATCTTCTATAAGTTTTTCCCAATCTCCTTTAAATTGTAATTCTTTTGAGTCTAAATATTTATTAAGTTCTTTATGTGCTTCTTTTTCAATTTCACTTTGTTTCTCAGCTATTTTATCAATTAGTTCTTTTAGTTTATCATTAATATCCTTTGTTTTCTTATCTATTTCTTTTTCCACATTTTTTATGAACCGTGGTTTATAAATATCAATATCATATAATATTGGTTTCTCATAACCTGGTTTATCATATCTGTCTAGATTCCATGCTCTATTTGGGTCTTCTATTTTTGAGATTAAGTAATCACAGAAGTCTCTTGCTTTACTAATATTCATGTCTTCGTCTAATCTCAATGCTGTTAAAGTGTTTAGTTCAAATCTTTTATCTTTACATATTTCAATCCAATTTCTATATATCTCTCCTTGTTCTTTACTAATATCAAGTGAGTTAATTGAATTTTTTAAACCTGTTATCGTATCTTTTTTTGTTTTTTTGCTTGTAATATGTTCTTCACTACCATCCTCAAAATCTACTCCAGCAAAAACCAACATTTCTGGATTTACACCTATACTTTCACAGGGAAACCATTGTTTCATATCTAAAAATATTTTAATTCCACCTAAATCTAAATCAGTCATAATAAACGCATAGAAGTTTCTGATTTCTGATAGTTCTATTAGCAACTTGATATTATAAGTTTTGCTCATTCCTCCTAATGCTAAACCATAAAAACCTTTAGTATATCCTCGATCTATCATTTCTTCCATTGTTGCTCTTAGTGGTTCTTCTTTCTCACATATAATTAAGAAAAATGGTGTTTCAGCAAAATCTTTCAAGTTTTGATTTGAGAGAGTAGTTGTAACCATCTCTGTATCATAAATAATTATAGTTTCTTTTGGTTTCATGTTAAGATAATCATATACATATCCCCAATACTTATAACCTAAATGTTTGTAAAGTTTTTTACAATAAACGACAATTTTTTCACCTATTAATGCTGTTTGGGTTTCACTGTCTCCTTTTAAATCTATTTTACCACCCATAATCTTTCTGACTATATAAAATACTTCTCGTCTATCGGTTGCTTGAAGGTTTAATTCAGCACCACCTTCAATAAGTTGTTTTAATACATATCTGCTATTCATAAACTTAAATACCTCTGAATATGCTATTGTTGTGTTTGTGTTTCTAATTATAAACACATCATTATCAAGATATTCTTGAATTTGAGATAAAAATCCTTCTGGCAAGTCATTCCAACAATAATCTACTTTATTATAAACATAATCTGTAGTTGAAGTTTCTAAATCTCTTACTTTTATTCTTTTAATGCTTTTATTCGTCATTTTAGCCAATCAACTCCAAAAGAGCTCTCAGTGTTTGTTTCGCCAAAATTCCCTTTTCAGTTAATTTGATTCTTTTAAAAATGTAGGATTCTTCTCCATAATGAATTACAATTAATCCTTTTGAAACCATTTCGTCTTTAACCCGTAAAAATGCGTTATAATACGATTCCTCTTTGTATAATCGCTCATAGAATTCTCTTAATGTTATTGAATCACCTTTAATTGAGAGAATCTCTAAAGTTTTGTAAAATCCAATTTTCCTTAATAGATTGCCTGTTTCAATCATTTATTTTATACCTCCTTTTTTTATAATTATAAGTAGCAACAAAAAACCCATTGCTAAGAAAAATTACTGAATTGGGATGGGTTTCATAAGTAATGTTATTTATCCCATTACGTTCATGGAAGACTCTTGCTACTTCCTTTATCCTACCATGTTTCCAATCTACCATTTTTTATCCATCTCTTCTTTTATAAATTGAAAATAAAGTCTTTTTAAATAAATAGCTCTATTTTCTCTCTCATCTTCTTTATCTATTCCAAAAAGAGTAAAGAGTTTCCCGTATGACAAATTATATTTTCTCATTAATTTGTAAACTCGTTGTTTTATGGATATATTCTCATTAACTATTTCATTCATTTCTGTTATACTAATTAGATTATTCATTTATTTCTATCCCTCTCTTTATAATATTTAGCTATTTTAAGAGTAATTATGGTTATTTTCTTTGCCTTTCTTCTGATTGTTTCTAAAGCCCTTCCAACTTTAACAGGACTAAAAACTGCGGTAGTACATTCTTCATTAAGAATTTCAAGGCCATCCTCATTACTAAGGACTTTAATATCATTAGCTAATTCATTGATTTCTTGTATTCTTAATAACAATATCTCTCACCTCCTGAATTTTTATCTCTGTTTGCGGTAATTTGTATCGTTTAGGGATCTTATTATTATAGATCTCTATAAATCCATATTTCTCAAGAAATTCCAGATTTCGCCAAATGAAATTTATCTTACATTTATCAGAAGACTCAATACCATTCCGTTTTCGGATTGACTTGACAGTAATTATGTTTACTTTATTGCGTATGCATTCATTGAGCGTCTTTAAAACCAAATCAATATAATAAGGCATATTTTATCACTCCTTTTCTAACAATTTTATTAGTCTTTTTTGACATTATTAGTCATACCTAATCTGGCACTAAAAAAACCATAATTTTCGCGCCCAAAAATACCGACAAAATACCGTAGAACTATGGTTCTACGAAGATTCGTATGCATCTTTGTTCGTGAAATTTTAATCATTTTCAATATATGAATGTTACAAAAGTGTATTTAAATTTTTGCCAAATGTGTTAAATAAAATTTAAAAAAATTTCTGGCGCTCCAGGAGAAAAAATTATTTTGCATTAATTGTTGCGAATAAATGTTCTAAATCAATAAAGTAAAAATGAAAAATTTACCCGGGTAAAAAAATCATTTTAAGGCCCATAAAAATTTTTCTTGAAAATTAATATTATAATTAAAAAAATCGCGCGAAATTTCGCTTAAAAATAGGGATTTTTAATTTTTTAAAGTCATGCTGCTGGAGAAAATTTTCTTCCTGATGAAAATCTTTTTTATAAATAATAGCAGCTAAATTAAATTTTTTTTCTCTTAATATCATTTCATAAATAATGTTGCTATATAATCCATTTTACAAACAAATCCATTAAATTCCTTACATCTATTTGTCAGTTTAATTTTTTGAAATGCTCTCTCTAAACAAATTCTTTCTAAAATCATTGTAAAAATCATCTCCTTAAGAAAATCATCAAACATTATATCAGTTGCTTCTGGCTCAAAAAAATAGGATGTCCATCTCCAAGAATGAACCCATTTCCAAATAGAACTGACATAAATCTTTACTTCTCCTTTATTTTTGTTTTTTGATTGATAACCTGTGAATTTTGAAGGATACAATGATATTTTATAATCAACTTCAGGGAGAATTTTTAATCAACCTCTAAAAATTCAGTAATTTTCTTAAATTTGATATAGGGATCTACTTTTGTTTTTAATTGATGGTCTTGTTTATTATGACAATCTTTACATAAAGCTATGAGATTTGAATAATCCCAGATTAAGTGGATATTATCCATTGTAATTTTATGAATAGGGATTTTATGATGAATATTAATCACATCAAAATGCTTTTTTCTATAATCCCAATAAACATCATATATTAAGCATAATTTAAAACAAACTTCACAAATAACTGAAACCCTTAAATCTCTTTTTATTCTATTTGGTTTTTCTTTATAAAAAGAATAATTTGCTTGGATATGCTCTAAAAATTTATTGCTAATTATTTCTTTATTTTTATCTGCAACATCCCGTGCATAATTTTTAGAGATAATACCCCAATTATATTTTGCCCATAATTCATATCCCGTATGATTTCCACAATATCGTCTATGATAACTATATTTTCCATCTTTATTGAATAATGGTTCACCGCATACTCGACAAACTCGTTCATAAGAAATATAATTATGATTATTAGAAGAAATAACTCTATCCAAATCATAAATATCAAAATAATCCATTCTGATATATCTCTGAGATTTAATAGTAAAAAAATGATAGTCATTAAAATATTCTTGACATTCTTTCTTATCACAAAAGAACTTGAGTTCCATCGGTTTAACTGGAAAGAACTCATGACATTTACGACATCTTCTTTGTAAATTCAAGTTTTAATCGACCTCTTTTAATACTTCTTTTATAATTTTTCTACTAACAAAAATAAATTCTTTTAAATTCACAATAATCCTTATTAGAGCCATACAGAGAAATGGTATGAATGAATCATGAATAAGATGCATAATTTCCCATAAGAAAAGTTTTGGAATATATTTTGGAAATAATATACTTCCTGGAAGTGTCATTATACAAATTAAATCTTTATTTTTATTTCTTGGCTCAATTCTCCATTCTTTAAATCCAAATCTTTTATGGATACGAACATGGACCATTTCATGTATTATGTATCGATGATTACTAATCATGTAAATTCACTCACTTCCTCTTTCTTTTTTATTATTAAAATCTGTTAAATCTTTCCATATAAAATCATTAAAAAGAATTTATATAAATCCAAAAAAATCTCTTAATTCTGACATTGTAAGTTGTTCAGATCTTGGTATTGGTTTTCTAATTCTACAATATTTAGCAATACTTTCAGGTTCTTTAATATCAAGAATATTTGATAAAAACTTAAAGTTTTCTATTACTATAATATAAATTTTACAAGTCAAAAAACTTTTACATTGTTCACATCGTTTTATTCTTGTTATTTCACTCACTTCCTTTATTCTATAATCTTAATCATAAACAATCTAAAATATAGAAAAAATACAATAGCAATTATAGTTCCTATAATTATGATTAAACTAAATTCAATTGTATTTCTCCTTTTTATCTTATTATATGTTTTATATCCAATGGCTTTTCTCAATCCTTCTTCTCTTTCCTCTCTTTTTAGGGAATATTCAACAAGTTGCTTTCTAAAAATCCTAATTAAAATCGCAATTAAGATTAACACCATACCAATAACTGGTAAAATCATACCTATATCCATTCTACTTACTCACTTCCCTTAGATTGAATTCTTTTTAGATCTATGATTTCTTCAATACAATAATTTGCTATAAAAACAAAAATCATTATAATTAATGCTAAAAATGGAATAATAAGAAAATTCCCAAAATTGAAAGTCCAATCAGAATTAATTAAAGGAAAAAATCCTGGCATTAATGCAAGAACAATAATCGATATAATAAAAATACCAGAAACTCCCAATAAAATTTTAAATTTTATCATTTTATCCAATTCATTCACCTCCTTATTTTTATTTTATTTATTTATCATAGAATCCATAATATCAAGAACTTCTTCAAATTTTAATGAATCTTGATTTTCTAAATCTCTAAAATGGATTAAAGCAACTTTCAATACATATGAGATTGAGAATTGACACATAAAAGTATTATAAAATGTAAATAATTCTTTTTCTATTACTGTAATTTCTCCTGAAACAACATAAGGAAATAAATTAATAAGAGCAGCTTTAAAATCTGTTGGATCTAAATATTTCAAAAACTCGAAAGTAGGATCATTTTTATGTTGTTCCCATAATATTTCATTAAATTTATCCCTAAAACCTGATTCTCGTAAAAATCTACGAATAAAATTTTGAATCGATCTTGAGTTGTTATTATTTTTTAGAAGGGCCCAGGTATGAAAATCTAATCGAGAAGAAATTGTTTCTTTACGAAGACTCCAATGTTTTTGAGTCTTCCAATTATTAAAATTTCGAATCCTATTTAACCAATATATTTCAATATTTTTGATGGCTATTTTTTGCTTCTCCGTTAAAGTTGTAGAGTTAAGGGACTTTTTTGATTTGAATATGAAGTCCATAAAATTTATTGATTTGCCTTTTTTGGTTGCCTTTACAACTTTAATGATCTTCATGTATCAAATTTATTATAGAATTATATATAAATTCTTTTATTAATTAATTATTTTTTCTCAAATTCAGGAATAAATATATATATTTTTAATACTAAATTCATTTTTAAATATCTATTCTATCAGGTGTAGAAAGTTTTTAATACTATAATTCAAACATGTTTTTTAATGGTATTTACACGATTTTAGAACCTAATATTAAGCATTAAGAATGAGTAGAAGATATTTAATAACTAATATCGATATTTTTTTAAGAAAAGAGAATTTATTACGGCGCACTCTTCAGATTTAACACTTTCAAGCGCTTTAAAGAAAAAAATTTATATATATTATATCAACTTTTAGAAAATCGTGCGAGATTTGGCTTTAGAATAGCTCTTTTTTTCCACACATGTTGATTTTAGCGTGTTTTTCTCAATTTTATCAAAAATTCATTCTTCTCATAGAGAATTAAGAATGTTTTAAATCCAATAATTCTGGGAAAAAAGAGGACTTATTAGGTACATTCTTTAAATTTAACACTTTCAGGCGATTTTAGAGACACTTTCTTGAGAATTAGAATCTTGATTTTAGTTTTTTTTAAGAATTTCTCCAGGAGAATTTCTAATATATATCATGACTTTTCCAGAAAATATTCTTCAAGTTTGTTGTATATACCTCTTAATGTATTTTTTGGCAATCCAGAAGCATCACTTATTTGTTGATCTTTAAATCCCAATTGATGAAGATACCATATCATTATATTTCTTCCTTTTTCTTCTTGTTTATAGAGTGGTGTGTATTCATCATATAAATAATCTAATTTTTCTTCTAATTCTTTATTTATTATTCTTAATTTATCTGGTTCTTCTAATTCAGCATCTATTATTTTTACTTTAAATTTACCACCAATCTTAAGGTTTCTTTTAATGAATTTTTTTTTCTCTCTTTCATACCAAGTCCTGAGTTCATCATTATCATGTAGTTTTATAAACACATGTCCATAATAGTATTCATCTTCATCCAAAATCATATATCTGTTTATTCTCGCAATCTTATCCATGCCCGCTGCTTCTAAAATTATATCACAATCCATGCCTATCTTTTTAGGATCCACAAAAATGAAGGTGTTTTGCATCATTCTTATGGTATCAAGCACATTTTCTATTGACCATTCTTGTATAAGTTTTCCTTTTCCAAAATGTCTTGGCATCTCATCTTTTAAAATTATATCTCCTTTTCTTAGAATCTTTAATACTTCTTCAAAATCATTTTTATCCCAATTCAAATGAAATCCATAAAGACCATTTGTATCACGGTCCATATATTTCTTATTTGCTATTTTGCTAAGTAGAGCAATTTTAATTGCTCCTTCTGATTTCCCTGTTCCTGTAAATCCTTTAATGCCAAAAGTCATATTTGAACCTTGTCTGACTGGGTTTATAATATCTGCTTCTAAAATATCTGTAAGATCATATTCATCCTCCAAAACCAAATGTGTGATGTTTAATCTGGCCATTTTTTTGCTGAATTTATATTCATCAAATCTTCGTGTGAATTTAAATTCTTCCTCAAAACAATCAGTGATTCTTTCTCGTTGTTTGTTTTTCAATTTTCCATATATTTTACTTTTTATTTGTTTAATAGAATCAAGATAACCATCTTTTTCCATTTTCATCACATTTTTTATTAAATTGCCCGTCGTTCTTTCTTCTTTTCTTTTTCTTCCTCTTCCCCTGAATCATAATAAGGAAGGCCTTTAGTCCTTACTACATGAGAAGTCCCTAATGCTTCAAGTATTGATTCTCTCTGGACTTCATCCCAAATGTGGCTATGGGAGTGAGCCGTGCGAAACAATGCAGCTAAACAATATCTTACTAATTTTCTGGCATACTTTTCATGTGGATTTTCTGATAATAGATGAGCATTTAAATCATTAAATCTATCTGTCAAATATTTTGATGCAATTTTATCTGCCGGAACACTCATTAATATTTGAAGTTGATCATTAATTGCCGGGAAAATTGTTTTAATCCATTCAACAGATAAATTTTTTAATGAAATTTTAGTATTATCTAATCGTTCAAAAACATTTTCAAGTAAAGTTATTCCTTGAATTAAAGCCTGATATCTTATATATGATTTATCATAAGACATTTATCAAATCCCTCTTTTAAATATATGTGAAGTTAATAATCCAGCACCTTCTGGAATTTCGGTTGAAGTTGGTCTTGGAGCAAATAAAAATATACAACCAATTATTATGATAATTACAAAAAGAAGTATTATAATCCCTTGAGCAATCCTTTTATAATTTGTTTTATCGAATTGGCTTCGTTTAGCTTCTCTTCTCTCATATCTTTCAAAATCTTCTTTCTCCATATATGGTGCAGCATTTAACATAGTATATTTTAAATTATCATATCTCCTTTTATGTCCCTTGGCTTCCATTTTACTTTCTTCAAGCTGGTCTTCAATATTTTTCCCTTCGTCTCTCAACTTAAATATTTCTCGTCTAATTAGTTCATTTTTTTCTTTTGTTAAATCCTCTGCTGTTGTTTTAGCTTGAAAAAATAAATTACTTTTACCAAGAGCATCCTTTATTACAAGAACTGGTAAATCATGCAATGGAGAACCCATATTTAGAAAATTGCATTGACCAAATGTTATAGTCGTATCATAACCATCTTCAGTTTTCCACTTATAATTATTTATCCATGTTAGGTCCTTTTCTAAGGGTTCCTCTGAGTAAACTACCATTTCCTCGAATTCAAGCAAGGGAAATAATTTCCAATGTGCTTTTCTCTCGGGTAGAGTAACTAAACTACGGTGCATATTTGGAAAATCATAATTATTAACAAAATTATGGACTATTGGTTGATAATCCTGTAAAGCAAAATAACAAGCACGGTCTAATACCTCATTTTCAATCAGCCAATCATAATCAGAAAACATTCTCTGCATATACCCATCGACTTCACGTCCCTCTATTTCTGCTGTTTCTGTTTTAGCTGCCAACATTAATTTATAATATTTGAATTTTTTTGATAAAACAAATCCAACAAAATCTACTCTTTCTTCTTCAGATTCCGTTCTTTTTTTTTTTTCTGTCTCTTTAACTTGTCCTTTTTTTTTCTGTCTAAACTTTTCTCGTATTCCTTTAATCGTTATTTTTGTCATTTCCCTCACTTGTTTCTATCTTTTCCTCAATTTTATTTTGTTTTTGTTTTTCTTCTTTCCATTTTTTATATTCTTCTTTATATTCTTCCATTTCTTTATCTTCCATTTCTTTAAATTCCTCGTATGTCAATTGTTTTTTGGGTGATTTATCTTCAATAGCACCTTCTTTATCTCTTACTCCAACACTTATTATTTGTTTTGCTTGTTCCATAATAAAATCAATATAATTATCAACTGTTATTATATCAGTTTCAGATAATCGACTAATTGGATGAATATCTTTGATGAGGGGTTTAAATTTTTCACCTAAGCCATGCTCATGTTCAATCCAGCCTCCAATACCTTTTATCGCTTTCTTCTTTAATTCTATTTCTACTATTTTCATGTGATGTTCATAATAGCCATAATATGAAGGCAAAATCATAATAAATCCCAAAAAAATCCAGCCTATATTTATGAACAAAGGAGGTATCATTACACTGGAAAGTAATACTGAATATAATACTACAAAGATTATTTTATTGATAGTCCTCCAACGCTCTCTCCCTCTAAACCTTTTTTTTAATTTTTTTAATTTCATTCTATTTTACCTCTTTTTCTTCTTTATTATTTTTTCTTATTTGGTATTCAAGGATTATATAACAAATCACATTACATATAATTACAATTCCTGTAAGAATACATACATAAATAAAATCTGCAAATATTGTAATAATGATTATTATTATAGTGTAAATCATACAAAATATCAATATTTTGTAGTTTTCTTTAAACCATCTTTTTAAATTCATGTTTTATTTTATCTCTTTTTCTCTTTTTTAAAGAGAATTGCAATAATTACTCCAGAAAGTAATAAAGCTATGACTATTACCCCAGTTGCTATATCAAAATACTGTCCTCCCCCTATGTGGATTGGAT
>Ga0209979_1002665_pt1 | contig 16739 bp, 11 predicted proteins | sample AnhtaG_FD_183114 | JGI IMG/M metagenome (GOLD analysis project Ga0209979, IMG submission 183114) | Deep subsurface microbial communities from Anholt, Denmark to uncover new lineages of life (NeLLi) - Anholt_01485 metaG (SPAdes) (version 2) | ecosystem: Environmental > Aquatic > Marine > Oceanic...
GTTTTAGGCGCCGTTTCACTATGAACAGCAAAAGGATCAGCCTTAACTACCTTAAAGCCTTTGTAACGGGAGGTAATGTGGTACTTATAAAGGGTACCCTTGCCCACGTCTGGCACAAATCCTTCCCATATTCCTGACTGTTCTCGTTGTTGTAAAGGGTGGCTAGTCCTGTTCCAGCAGTTAAAGTCTCCAATGACTGATACCTGTTTGGCATCGGGTGCCCAAACCGCGAAAAAAGTTCCCTCTTGACCATCAATGGTCAAGTGATGGCTGCCTAATTTCTCGTATAGACGATAGTGAGAGCCTTCATTAAAAAGGTAAAGGTCATCTTCCGTCAGCAGGGTCACCTTTGATGGCACTGGCTGACTTTCTATTTTTGCCAAGGGTTTTGGGTATGATTTATCCGACGCTTCTTTCCGTGCCATTACTGTTGTCTACCTTGCTTTCTAAGGCGGTCGATAATCTGTATTGTATCAAGTACCTGTGGCATTTGGCAAAACTCGTCAAGCCTGTATCGCGCTTTGCGCCGCCAATTGGGATAAATATCATGTATTGCCGGTATGTTCTGAGGCTGAGTCTCCAGCCACAAATCCTCCAAATTGACAAGAACTATCCGAGCCTGATTGTCAGCCAGAAAGGACAAGCAGGCTTTGAGAGCAGAAAGGGCATCCACATCAGCCTTTTTAAGCCAGCCCTTTCGCTTTAGAAAAGCGCTTAGAGCTTTTATAATGCCACGCCGGGTTTCCTTTTCCTTTCGTCTACCTTCCTCGTCCAAGAGACCGAGCTTTGCCCAATCTTTTATATCCAAGCCCTTCCAAAAAGAGGCGAAGGGGGGCATATCATGTGTATTAAGGCTTGCGACTGAATTGTGGGGTACAGGAGGAAGTTCCTTATGCGTATTTGTGGCAAGTTCATAATGCAGTACGTACATACGGTGAAAGCCATGTTTCTTCATGGCTGGTCTGATATATGAGGGCACCGTGCCCAGGTCCTCACCAACTATAATAGTCTTATTACGGTGTGATTCAAGGGCTAAAATAGCGTAGAGCTCCTCAGCCGGGTAGCGCAAATAGACTCCCTGGCTGGCTTTCATTCCATTTGGAATACAGAAGAGTCGGTGGAGGCCCATAACGTGGTCAATACGAAGAATACCCGTGTGCTTTAGGTGATGGCGCAGATAGGTAATCATGTATCGGTAACCCTGCTCACGGATTTTCTCCGGGTGCAGGGGAGGGAATTCCCAGTTCTGACCCTTGGTGAAAACGGCATCTGGTGGCGCACCAGCCGAAACATCTGAAATAAACGCTTCACGTTCACGCCACACATCATAGCCGTCAGGGTGTACTCCCAGTGGCAAGTCCAGATACAGCTGGATATCTTTACTTCTGGCTTTTTCTGAGACACCTTCTATTTGTTGATGGGCAAGCCATTGAACATATAAGTAGTAGCAACGTTTGTCACAGTCGTAATCTCCATCTCTTAGAATACCGTCCCGAAGTGGTTGTGGCCAAGACTGCCATGAGGTACCCTGTTTCTCACAGGTAGCTCGAAACCGAGCATAGTCCTCAACCACCGGATTCGCCTCAGTGAAACGCCTAAGGGTTTTAAGTCGGTAGGATTCGTGATTAAAGAAGTAATTGCTCAGCTCTTGCAGAACTCTGCGTTTTAGTGCCATCTGCCGCTGGTAGTCTACCAGGGTTGAATTCTGTAGAGCCTTAATCTCATTTTGGAGAGATGGCGATGCCAGGAGAGACTGTGCCGAAGGACACTCCCGCAGCTCTGGAACCTGGTTCACATCCAAATAAAACTCATTCCACAACAAACGACTGGCTGGAAGATAAGGGCTGGGCTCAACGTTGTTTGGGAAAGCAGCCAGCAGAGGCAAGGTAGCTACCACATTACCCCCCATTTCACCAACCCAATTGATTAACTCTTCTAGGACTGAGAAGTCGCCACTACCCCAGCTCTTCTCTGTATGTAAGGCATATAAAGGAAGAAAAACTCCCCAACTCCGGTTTTCCATTTCCGCTGGAGGAATATAAGCTTTAAGAGGTGCTGAAATGAGGAGACTTTCTTCGAGTCTCCTGGGTAGCTCTAGGGTGAACCGGTGGTATCCCAAGGGCAATCTCTCTGGCAAAGGAAGCTTTTTTATCACATATTGTGCTCCCTCTACCTCGGCTGTATCAATGGCTGCTAGGTCGGCTCCGGACAATTTCCAGCTCTGCTGTTCGCCGGTCTCCAGCTTCAGGTAACAATTTATAGGAGCTTCGGCAATGACTGAGGGAATTCGAACCTGTATTACTGAAGGCCCGCCATCCCAAAATACAATTACTGGTTCCAGTAATCTTTTCCACATTAACTGTCGCCGTTCCCGCCACGCCAAGGGGACATCTTGAAGAGTTGCGATAGGGACTCCTAATGACCTGAGTATGGCTAGCAAAGACTGAGTAGAGGCCTGTCGTCGATGGTGATACACATCGTAATAGGCTGTTTGAATGCCATAGAGGCGAGCTAGTTGGTTCAAAACACTAATGCCGGAGAAACGCCCCATCTTTCAGCCTTCTTTATTTAGCTTTTCCCCCAGTCTCTTCGGTCAGCTTATCAGGCTTCTGCCCCGTTTCATCTAAAATATTGGCTGGCTGCTCAGCCTCTTTCCTAGCTTTTTTGAAGTCCACTACCAGTTCAGTTTGGCAATTTGGGCAAGTGACATATGCCACTGACGATAATTCATCTGAATAACCCACCACATAGAATTTGTTGCTGCAGACAGGGCAGATTGTGAGCGTACGTTTTTGAGTTGATGGTGCCTTGGCCTGCTCCCTGTTCTCCAGCATTTGCAATATACCCCGGAGAGGCAACCACACCCAATCGGGCCGATTGTTGAGCTCATAGTTTACTTCGTAGATAGCCTTATCAAGAAGGTAAGCATCCAGAATAAGCCTAATTCCCTCTCTAGTCTGCGGCAATATAGGAGTATCCGCCATGAACCCTAAGTAGGACTTCAGGAAGGTGGCAGAGACCCAAAGGTACCAAGCCCGTGCCCACTTTTCTAACATCGGCAGGTCCTCCGGGCGGAGTACCGTCGATGCCTGACCTTTCAGGCCAAAATGGGCAGCGTAGTGAAACGAGCGTATCATGCCGGCAACGTCCCGGAGGGGTGAGCGTTTGATTCTGCGCTCTCCCAAACGCCGCGCTGGTTCACCTTCAAAGTCGATGATGACAAAGTCGTTGCCAGTATACAGGACCTGCCCCAAGTGGTAGTCACCGTGGCAGCGGACACGCATCCCTGTGATCTTTCGCTTAGGAATGTCTTGGAAGCACCCAATGATGGCATCCTCAAAGGACAGAACTCTTTGGGCATCTGCTCTTACCTCATCTGGTAGTTTCTTTAGACGCTGGCGTAATAGTTGCAAAACTCGGATGGTGAATCCTCTCATCCCATGGTAAAGAGACCGCTGATAGGTTACCGAGAACGGTTCGGGGACGAAGTTCTGGTCATCCATAGCGGAGGCCAGTTTTAAATGCAGTTCGGCAGTCCGCTGGCCTAAAAGCTGAGCTGAGATCACGTAAGCCCCGATGGTTTCTTCAGCTATGGAAGGAAGACTTTCATCACTTATGTCCAGTAGAGAATTCCCAGCAGGCAAGGGTGCTTCTACTCCGGGGTGTGTCAGGACCTGCTCAAAGTAACGACCAAGAGAATCCAGAGTGTAATCCCAGCCATCCCCCTCATTCGTCACATACCCGTGAAGGATGCCTAAGGTCACCGGTTCACCTTTCTTCCGAGTCTGGTACTCGAGAGCACCAGCTACGAGAGGAGCGTTGGGAAAAGGCTCCTTCTCAGTGAGGAAGCGTCCGATCTCCAGTTCAGGGCTGACTCCATCCTCGAGACGGCGAAAGAGCTTCAATTTCAGTCGATCTCCGTACACTACGGACGTGTTGGTCTGCTCTCCAGTGAGAATAGCGGATTCCAAGGCTTCTTCAACCGAACCACGTATCTTGCGAAATACCGCCCGGGTGTAAGAGGCGACGACCTCTCCCTTTTCTCCCCTAAAGCGGCGGCGGCAAGCCATTGCATCAAGGAGGGCGTTGCGGAAATCTTGTTCAACCAGGGCATCGTAAATGACACCCTCCCTATCTTTGCCGCTGCTCCTCAGCTTTAGGCGTGCAATAACTGCTTGAGGTAACTCACCGATTATTTGAGCTGACCGTTCTTCCAAAGCAAAAGTGATTGGGAGCAGGTAGGTCTCGGGGTCTCCATCGGAGTATTCTATCCGGATGAGGATAAGGTGAGCTACCGAGGTACCATAGGGCATAGCAATAACATCCTGTATCTCTGCCGACAGGGTATATCGCGCCTTACCACCAAACCAGCGGTGCTGCCTTATGTAGCCTAATAGTGCTGCTCCCAGTATAGTCCTTCCCTCACGCTTGTATAGGCTTTTCCATTCCCTAGTCAGGGTAAAGGTTGGTACTAAAACCTCCGCCGGCGCAGTATACAGTTCGATCGGTTCTGGTTGCCTGAATTCTAATGAAAACCAATAAAAAGCATACGGACTAAGAGTTATAGAGTATGGTGCTTCTCCAATGATAGGAAACTCTGTCTGACCAAAGACCTCAACGGGCACCTTTCCATTAAATTCAGCAAGATTAAGGCCGGTATGCTGAGCCAGACGTGAAAGGTTAGCCACTACCAAAATGGCCTCGTCCTCGTAGCGACGGAGGAAAGCCAGCACCTTTCGATTCTCTGGGTAAAGGAACTCAAGGCTTCCTCGGCCAAAAGCTTTGAAGTGCTTCCTCAAGGTAATCAGGCGCTTCATCCACCAGAGAAGGGAATCCGGGTTGTTCTGCTGGGTCTCCACATTTACAGCCTCATAATGATACTCAGGATCAATGTTGACGGGAAGGTAAAGCCGCTGAGGGTTGGTGCGGGAGAAGCCTGCATTTCGGTCGGCACTCCACTGCATTGGGGTGCGGACACCATTGCGATCACCCAGATAGAAGTTGTCCCCCATGCCAATCTCATCGCCGTAGTAAATCACCGGTGTTCCGGGGAGCGAAAAGAGAAGCCCATTCATCAGTTCCATTTTTTTTCGGTCATTGCTGAGGAGAGGGGCTAGGCGACGACGGATCCCAAGATTGAGTCGAGCCTGGGTATCATGAGCATACATGCGGTACATATAGTCCCGCTCTTCGTCAGTAACCATCTCCAAAGTGAGTTCATCGTGGTTGCGGAGGAAAAGAGCCCACTGGCAGGTCCCCGGAATCGGCGATGTATGCCGGAGAATATCAATAACGGGAAAACGGTCTTCCATGCGGATAGCCATAAACATGCGGGGCATGAGGGGAAAATGATAAGCCATATGGCACTCGTCCCCCTCACCAAAGTAGGCAATAGCGTCCTCAGACCACTGATTTGCCTCGGCCAGCAACATGCGGTTTTGGAATCGTTGATCTACCTGGCGCCGCAGTTCCTTGAGGAAAGCATGTGTCTCCGGCAGGTTCTCACAATTAGTGCCATCCCGCTCATAGAGATAGGGCACTGCGTCCAGGCGAAGTCCAGAGACACCTAAACCGAGCCAGAAACTCACCACCCGCAGGATAGCCTCTCGTACCATAGGGCTGTCAAAATTGAGGTCAGGTTGGTGCGAGTAGAAGCGGTGCCAATAATAAGCTTTGGCTACCGGGTCCCAAGTCCAGTTCGATGACTCAAAATCTCTAAAAATTATTCGCGCTTCCTTGTATTCCTCCGCTGTATCGCTCCAGACATAAAAATCACGCCCCTGGCTTCCAGATGCTGCCCGCCGTGCTCGCTGGAACCATGGGTGCTGGTCTGACGTGTGGTTAAGAATTAGCTCATTAATTACACGCAGGCCCCGATAATTGGCCTCCCTGAGGAAGACTCTGAAGTCACGAATCGTCCCGTAGGTGGGGTGGACACCAGTGTAGTCCGAGACATCGTAGCCATCATCCTTGAATGGAGAAGGGTAGAATGGAAGGAGCCAGATCGTGGTGACCCCCAGGTCCTGAAGGTAGTCAAGCTTCTCGGTGAGCCCCGGGAAGTCGCCGATACCATCATCGTCACTGTCATGGAAGCCACGGACGTGAACTTCATAAATGACCGCATCCTTGTACCAGAGGGGGTCATCATCTCGCCAGAAGTATCTTTTATCATTGGTTGCCATATTATTAGCCTCTACTACATAATAATACTAGCTCTATTACTTCGTGGTAATTTGTCTCGGTGTACCCGGAAGATATGAGCTGGTATCTTTTGGGGGTCAAGTTCCACATAGCTCTGCCGACCCTGCCATTGATAGGTAGCATCAGCTAAAAGGTCACGCACTTTGTAAGACTGGCCGGGAACAAGCCCTAGTTCTTCAAGTGAGAGGTCTACCCAGCCCGACTGTTTGTATTGGTAATCTAGATTAACCACGACCAATATCACATTGGAAAGGTCTTCGGTACGCTTGCTATAGCAAATAAGTTGCTCATTATCTACAGAATGGAAACACAGGCTCAAGTCACTCTTTAGGGCAGGATTTTCCCTGCGGATGTGATTCACTCGAGTGATAAAACTCCTGCAGCTATTTGGGTTTTCAATATCCCAGTGCTTTATCTCGTACTTCTCCGAGTCCAGGTATTCCTCACTTACCGTGTCCTTGCGGCGGTTTTCACATAGTTCAAAGGCCGGCCCATAAATTCCATAATTAGCTCCGAGGGTAGCAGCCAGTACCAGTCGTATCATGAACGCGGGCCGCCCGCCATCCCTAAGATAGTCACTCAAAATATCTGGCGTGTTGGGCCATAGGTTGGGGCGAAAAAATTCTTGCACATCAGTTTGAGTCAGCTCAGTAAGATACTGCATCAGTTCCCACTTGACATTACGCCATGTGAAATAGGTATACGATTGGCTGAAGCCCAGTTTGGCTAGCCTATACATGACTTTGGGTCTGGTAAAGGCCTCAGAAAGGAATATCACGTCAGGGTAATCCTGTTTGATATCGCCAATCAGCCATTCCCAGAAAGCGAAGGGCTTAGTGTGTGGATTGTCCACTCGGAAGATACGAACTCCTTGCTCTATCCAGAAAACGACAACACTCCTAAGTTCTTCCCAGAGATTTCGCCAGCTATCAGTCTCAAATTCCAGGGGATAGATGTCTTGATATTTCTTTGGTGGGTTTTCCGCATATTGCACCGTCCCATCGGGGCGCCACCGGAACCAATCCGGGTGTTCTTTCACATATGGATGGTCAGGTGAGCACTGAAAGGCCAAATCAATGGCGACCTCAATGCCATATTCTTGTGCTTTAGTGATTAATCTTCGGAAGTCCTCCAAAGTACCGAGCTGTGGATGGACTGCCTTGTGTCCCCCTTCGTCTGAGCCGATAGCCCAGGGGGTCCCGGGGTCACCAGACTTAGCTTTAGAAACATTGTTTTTCCCCTTTCGACTGGCGTAGCCGATGGGGTGGATAGGGGGAAAATAGAGCACATCAAAACCCATCTCCGAAATATAGGGGAGACGTGCCTCGCAATCTTTAAAGGTGCCGTGGTACCCGGGCTCAGACGCACAGGAACGAGGAAACATCTCATACCAGGTACTGAAGCGAGCCTTTTCCCTATCAATAACTATGGCTAGCTCTTTGGCATAGGTTGTGGCAAACCGCCTATCAGAGTACTTGACCATAAGTGCCGCTACCTTGTCACTCAGTGCCAGCTTGGTTTTGGTCGACTTTCGCTTCTTATTTGAGTGTAATGATTCTATCCACCCCTGCATAGTCTGTTTGTCGCGCTTGGTGGCATGCTGGCTTGCTTCCTTAATGAGATGAGCCCCTTCCAGAAAGTCGATGGAAACATCCTGCTTTGCCTCGGCTTTTTTGGCCAGGTTCTGTCGCCAGGTCTTGAATTTGTCTATCCAGGCAGTTAAGGTGTACCTGTGGCGTCCAATTTCGGCAACCACGAAGGAACCACGCCAGCGGTCGTTAACCAGAAACTCCATGGGGACTTCAGTCCAGTTGGGGTCGCTCTCCCTACGGTACAACAGAACAGCAGAGAGGGCATCATGACCATCAGCGAAAATATCAGCCTCCACCACTACCCTATCTCCTATGATTCGTTTTATTGAGAACTGACCGCCGTCAATTTCAGGTTTTACCCCTTCAATGACTATTCGTGTCCCGCCTTCTTCTGGCTCAATCATTTTAACGCACCTTCATTCCAGCACTACTTAGCATTGCTTCACGTAGGCTTGATGCACATGTATAGTTACATTATATCCCAATTGGTTGAAACTTATGTAATAGTATCAATATTCGATTTCGGTATCTTTGAGAAACTGTAAGATATTAATTACAGTCTCTACATCTTTCCAACCCTGGCTTCCTTTTTTATCACGTGCTTTACCAAGCGCATCTATAAACCACCCGGGTCGGTCAGATATGAACTTTTCCATGTCATCTTTTAGACTCGGCCACATGTCCAATATAGTACGTTGTTTATCAGTCATAATTTTTCACCTCCATACTACTTAGGGAACCGTTTCTGCATATGGTTTACAATCACACTCACAGCCAGACCAGCTGAAGTAGAATATGGACAGCAAGAACTGCTGAAACACTGAACGGTACGCTTACGGCCATGAATTTGCCCAATGTGACCCTGCACCCCCTTTTCTCCAGCATTCCAGTAGCTATGACATTGGCGGTGGCACCGACTGGGGTTATGTTCCCACCTATACCGGTGCCCACGAGCATTCCGAAATAGAATGGAAACGGGCTGATACCGAGATTCTGAGCCACCCCAGCACACACGGGGATCATCAGGACAGTATAGGGAACATTGTCGATGAACGAGGATATGGCCACTGACATCCAGACGAAAATCGCAAGATACAGCATCGGGCTCTTCATCCCGGTGCTCCCAAGCCATTTTGTGAAATCAGCTAGAAGACCGACGCTGTTTACGGTTTCTACCACAATGAAGATGCCAATTAGAAAGACCAGAGAGTTCCAATCATACCCCTTTAACATCTGTCTGACATCTCTCCTGCTTATGACCAAGGACAGCACACCGAGGCTAAAGCCGACCAGACCCGGATGGTTCCATACTCCCAACGACTTCCAAGGAATAAATGCTAAAGCCAGTACACTTGAGAGAAAAAGTGCAAGGGGTCCATAGGTTATCTTGATTTCCTCTTTCTTTATATCGACTACATTGTTTAGTTTCCGGAATTGGAATAAGAGGGTTGAGAGAGCCACACTAATCCCGATAATAGATAGGGTGCCCAAGCCGATTCTCCCCTGGAACCAATAGAAATCTAGAAAATCCATACCGGTCGAGGTAGCCAGGATTATGGCTGGTGGATCAGATATCATTGTAACCGTTGTAACTACATTTGAGCTGACCGACAGGGCAACTAGATACAGAAATAGCGAAGCCTTCAAACGGGTCGCAATTTCGATTGCGAGAGGAGCAAGCATTATAACGACAACCGGGTTGACCATAAAACTGGAGAGCACCATGGCCAGAATACACAGAAATAGCAACGCGTACTTCTCTTTCTTTACCCGAGATATGATTCGATTTGCCAGCCAAAAGGGAATATTGCTTTTAAGAAAGCTGGTAACCAACATTCCGTAACCCCAATATATTGCCAGTACATCCCAGTTTACCCACTTTCGAAATGCCTCAGCAGGACTTGCTATCCCCAGCAGAATAATTACGCCGCTGGCTATCAATGGGACGTAAGATATGTTGAACCTACGGTACAGGATCAAAACAAACGTGATGGCAAAGATTGCCAATGCCACCAATTTTTCCATTTCTGGATCAAAAAGGTTATACCAGCTCATCAGTCAAGGTCCAGCAATTGCTTCACTTATAGTAAATCAGCAGCTTTAACCAGCTTCACCTGACTTGCTTCAGTAATATTTCAGACCTTCCGGAGACCTCGACAGCCTGCCCACCATCCACCAGTCGTTTCACTGTCTCTTGTTTTGAGGCACTTGTGTCAACGGTTACTTCCCACTTAATGCCAGGCAATGGGGTTGGGACAGCGAAAGAGATCGGCTCATGATATGAATTCAGTATTAAAAAGAAGGCATCATCATTTAGAGATTCAGCATTTTCATCGACTTCATCCGGAACCTGGCCGATGAGAAGCATCCCGATGGAGTGAATCCATGACGAGTTCCAGTCTTCATCAGACATCTCCTTGCCGTCAGGTCGGAGCCACATAACATCCTTTACGCCCTTGCCACGGATAGGTCGGCCATGGAAAAATTTGCGCCGTCGTAGCACCGGATGGTCATGACGAATTTTAATCAGGTGCTGGGTAAATGCCAGTAACTCTCGTCTCCTGTCGTCCAAACCCCAATCGTACCAGCTTAATTCGTTGTCTTGGCAGTAGGCGTTATTGTTGCCCATCTGGCTACGCCCCAACTCGTCTCCACCGCAGAGCATGGGCACACCCTGCGATAAAAATAGAGTTGAGAGAAAGTTCCGTTTCTGCCTTTCTCGCAAATCAATTATGCTAGCGTCCTCGGTAGGTCCCTCTGTTCCGCAGTTCCACGAGAGATTATCGTTGGTACCATCCCGGTTTTCTTCACCATTAGCCTCGTTGTGTTTCTCGTTGTAACTGACCAAATCGTGAAGAGTGAAGCCGTCATGCGCTGTAATAAAGTTGATACTGGCATACGGTCGCCTTCCGTCTTCCTGGTAAAGATCACTGCTACCGGTGAGGCGGTAGCCCAGTTCATCAACCTGATGTTCATCCTCACGCCAGAATTTACGCATATCATCCCGATATTTCCCATTCCACTCAGTCCACAGTACCGGAAAGTTACCTACCTGATAGCCTCCTTCGCCGACATCCCACGGTTCAGCTATTAGCTTGACTCGAGAAATTACGGGGTCCTGGTGAATGATGTCAAAGAATGCCGACAGACGGTCCACTTCATGGAGTTCTCTGGCCAGAGTTGCCGCCAAATCAAAACGAAATCCGTCAACATGCATCTCCTGTATCCAGTAGCGAAGGCTGTCCATAATTAGTTTAAGCACCTGGGGATGGCGCATGTTCAGACAATTACCCGTGCCGGTGTAGTCAATGTAATATCGCGGCTTGTCTTCGACAAGCCGGTAATATGCAGGGTTATCAATACCCCGGAAGCTCAAAGTAGGACCAAGCTCACTGCCCTCAGAGGTATGATTGTAGACAACGTCGAGGATGACCTCAATACCGGCACGATGTAGTGCTTTGACCATTGCCTTAAACTCTTTAACCTGGCCGCCCGTGTCACCTGAGCTGGAGTAGATGGCAGCCGGTGAAAAGTAGTTTGTTGTGTTGTAACCCCAGTAGTTACGCAAACCTTGATTGACCAGACGCTTGTCGTCTAAAAAATCATGGACAGGCAACAACTCCACTGCAGTTATGCCCAGGCTTTTCAAGTATTCCAGCATAACAGGCGATACCAAACCGGGATAGGTCCCACGTTGTTCCGGAGCAACCTCAGGGTGTCTGGCCGTAACTCCTTTAACATGAACTTCATAGATAACAGTTTTATGCCAGGGAGTCCGGGGTGGGCTGTCATCTCCCCAGTCAAAAGATGGATCAATAACCACACATCTTGGCATTCCCCAGGCGTCATCCTGGTCGTCGCGCGAAAGATCCGCGTCTTGATGCCCCAGCTGATAGCCAAACACCGGAGCTTCCCAGTTTACCCTTACCGAAATTGCTTTTGCGTATGGGTCGATAACCAGTTTGGCTGGATTGAACCGGAGACCAGCTTCCGGTTCATAGGGACCATGAATACGGTATCCGTAAGTCTGGCCGGGATGAAGAGCCGGTATGTAAGCATGCCAAACATGGCCGGTAACCTCGCTAAAAGAAATACGTTCGCGTTCATTTTTTGACTCTGGACTATCAAACAAGCAAAGCTCAACTTTAGTAGCTGTTTCTGAGAAGACGGCGAAATTAACCCCTTTGCCATCCCAGTTTGAGCCTAAGGGATAGGGTTTTCCGGGTAGAACTTTAGTGACCATATTCTACTTCCTTTCCCCCTTCTGTATGGCGATAGATTTCGTAGTGTCATCTGCTCTAATCGGGACAGGATGAAATCTCAGGCCATGTTCCTTCTGGTAGGGTACTAGGGAATGTGACCTGCTCTGGCGAAGAGAAGAAAGCTCTTTTATTAAGAGTATATGGGTGTCTTTCTATGAGTTTCGCTAAGACACCTTCTTTATCTAGGAGAAGCAGACAAAATTCACCCTGCATCGTTTGCTCAGTGGGATTTTTTAGTCCTATTGTGAAAGTAGCACGATCTCCTGGCATATAACCGGCACTGTAGCCTGAAATTTCAACATAACTCGAACTTGCTTTAAAAAAATTATCAGGTTTACTCTCAGGCTGTGATGTACAGGATAATGTAATAATAACCAGCAATACCATCACAGTGAATAATCCAACAGACTTGACCAAGCTCTTCCTCATCATGGGACTCACCCATCCCTTTTGTCACTGGCATCGGCTGCCTTTAAGAAACCTTTAAATCTTGCTCCAGTGGAATACTGGGTTAGCGCCCTTCAGCTTCCTTTTCCATCTTATCAAGTCTAGTGTAATAGTCTGGGAATTCGTTAAGATGAGCCAATGCAATCTTGCCGGTCATTATGGGATCGTCATTGGTGACATTTGTATGAGGATCAATCAGACCATGTTCAAGCTCAACATCAAGGCCCATCCTATACTGTTCGATATCAAACCTACTCCAATTGATACCTAGAGTCTCACCGATTTGCTTTGCTTCTTTTTCTGTGAAGCGCTTCTTAGTCGACATGCTTAACCTCCTTAATACTACCGTCTAATCTCATTCTCCAAGACAATGTAGCAGTGTTCTCTTAGAAACACCTCTATAACCACCTTTTTCTTCTGAAATAGACCACTAGGGAGATACCAATAGAAGCCATGAAGCCTAAAGCTGCAAAGTAACCCCAGGGCCACTTAAGTTCTGGCATGAACTCAAAATTCATTCCATACAGACCAGCAACAAAAGTAAGCGGTATGAATATAGAAGCGAAGATAGTTAGCACCTTCATCACTTCATTCATTTTATTACTTATGCTGGAGAGATAAATATCAAGCATACCGGAAATCATGTCTCTATAACTCTCCACAGTATCAATAATCTGGATTGTATGGTCATAGACATCTCTAAGATAGGCGCCCGTAGATTCGTGGATAAGAGATGATTCACCTCTTTCCAAGCCACTGACTACTTCCCTTATAGGCCAAATAGACTTGCGCAAGAATATCATTCCTTTCTTTAATTCGCGAATAAGCTGCAGGGTTTCCGGTGTAGGATTCGTTGCCAGCTGTTGTTCTGTATCTTCTATCTTTTCGCCAACATTTTCCAGAATTATGAAATAGTTATCAACAATAGCATCTAACAGGGCGTAGGCAAGATAATCAGCCCCCGCCTTTCTAACCCGGCCTTTCTTTTTTCTAATTCTGTCTCTAACAGGGTCAAAAACATCTACCTCATGCTCTTGAAAGGAGATAACAAAATTTGAACCAAATATCAAACTGACTTGCTCCGCCTCTATTTCATCTTTTTCTTCGACGTGATAGAGCATTTTCAAAACAACAAAGATGTAATCCCCGAAATCTTCCATTTTTGGACGTTGTTCTGTATTCAAAATATCCTCTAGTAAAAGAGGATGCAGACCAAAGTGGCTTCCGAGTTTCTCTATAATATCTACCTGATGAAGGCCATCTATGTTTATCCAGGTGACGGTTGGTTTGTCCTTAAACGGAAAACATTCCTCAATTGTTTTTGCTTGCTTCTCTTCCAGCTGTGCCTCATCGTAGTCAAGTATTGTGATTCTCACCTTCTCAGTCTTAACCTCACCTATATGGATGAGAGTTCCTGGAGGAAGCCCCGCTTTTTCTGACCTCTTCTTAATTAATCTAGACTTCATTTCGTTACTCCGCTACAAGATAATCCATTTTTGCTCAAGCATTTGACTTTGCCTGTTCTCAAGTCATAAAGCATGCCATAGACTTCTATCGTTTCCTTGTCTAAGGCTTCTTTCACACAATCCATTTCAGAAACTCTTTTGACCTGTGAATCCACATTTTCGATAACTGCTTTGGTCAGTTCCTTGCTCTTCACTTTTATGTTACTGACCAACCTTCCTATCTCACCTTCAGTGATACCCGCCAAGCAAGCCTTAACTGCTCCGCACTCTGTGTGACCAAGAACTAATAGGTAAGGGGTTTTGAGGTGCATTATAGCATATTCTATGCTTCCTCTTACGCTGGAATCTGAAACAACATTCCCGGCAACCCTGATTACAAAAAATGTTCCCGGTCTAAGCTGGTTAAATATAACCTCGACAGGCACTCTGGAATCTGAGCAGGATACTATAGTTGCAATGGGCTTCTGCCCCTGTTCTACCAATTCCTTCAGTAATCCTTTATCTACCTTGCTTGCAAAACTTTTGTTGGCTTCTAATAATTCTATTATATTCATTCAACCTCCTTTACAATTTTCTACATCGGACTTAATGTTATCGTGTGAAAATAATAACACTAAATATATATTATATATTCGATTAGATTTGGAATTTATTTCATTTCCTTATCTTAATTTTACCGGCCGTATTCTCCTGGTGCATTGCCGAAATATAGCTTCGTATGCGGTCACGGAATTTCAATACCCTCTTGGTCAAAGCGATCCTTAATCCGCTTTCTCAGTTCCCCCATTAAGGCCCACTGTCGAATCGGTTTGGTATCACCCAGAATCTTTATTTCTATGCCACTACCTCCCAGATTATCGACACGTTCCACATGAGGAATTGTTAGCATATCCTTGCCCCAAACAGCATCATCCTTGAATTCTTGACATACCTGATTAATTACCTGAAAGACACGGCCTAGATTCTCTTTATAAGCGACACTAACGTTCAGGTTTATTCGAGACCAGTCTCTTGTCAAATTGCTGGCAGATTCTACCTTACTGTTAGGGAAAATATGCATTGTCCCGTTCAAGTCTCGAAGTATAGTGCACCTCAGTGTTATATTTTCTACAAGGCCGCCGGTACCCGATATCATGGCTACCTCGCCTACCCGGTACCAGTCCTCCATTATGATGAAGAAGCCGTGGAGGTAATCTCGAATTATATTCTGAGCGGCGAAGCCGAGTGCCAAAGATGCTACCCCGAGGGAGACTAGCAAAGGTGTGATATCCACTCCCAAGCCACTCAAAATCATTACAAATGCCATAACCCATACGAGAACGCTAATAATCTGAACAACTATCCGAGAAAGAGTCTTACTGCGCTCCGCCAGTTGCTCTGGGCGCTCCTTTCGGATCTTGGGGATGTGGGCTGTTATTAGCCTGGGGATTAGTCGTCTGGCAGCAAAGACTATCACAAGTACTACTACCAGTATTATCCCTACCCTAATTCCGCCAGCTAAAGCGGGAGGCAGGTTTGCCAAAAAACCAAATGTAGGCATAAGTTCCTCCTTTTTTCTTACTAAGACTTTTTTAAATTAACCTGGGAGTAACTAATAATATTGCTTTTCTGCTATTTTCGGTCCTTCACCACCTGTTACAGTTTCAGACCTTCAGCTACAGCTCTTCCCAACTCCGGGTCAGCTTTAGTTAGGTTCTCAATCATCCGCTTTTGAATCGGTTTGTCAATGTGCATAAGATCTGCGGTGAGGTTATCCACCAGATGTTCCTGGTCCATCTTACTCAAGGAAAGATATTTCTCCCCAGCCTGTTTGAAATCATTCGTTTTGCTTATCTTCTGGCGAGTGACTTCTCCTTCAATCCGGTATACACGCGGGGTGCCCTCCTCGAGAACCTCCCCGGGTATACCACCACCCAGACTATTAGGCTCGTAGTTGACCGGACCGCTGAACTGACCAATCTGCATGGCGCCGTCGCGTTGATTGTTGGCAACCTCTACAAGGGGGCGGTTGATGGAAAGTTCCAGGTAGTTCGCTCCTAACCGATGGCGCTGAGTATCAGCATAGGAGAATGTTCGGCCCTGGAGAAGCTTGTCAGCGGAAAACTCGATTCCTGGAACGATGCTGGCGGGACAGAAAGCCGCCTGCTCCACTTCGGCGAAGAAGTTCTCCGGGTTACGGTTGAGCACCATCTTACCCACCGGCACCAGAGCGAACTTGTCCTCAGGCCACGTCTTCGTAGGGTCAAGTGGGTCAAAATCCTGTTTTAGTTCGTCAGCGATATCCATCAACTGGACATTAAGCTCATACTCAACCTCTTCCCCTCTGGCGATAGCATCGTGAAGGTCCCGGGTAAGATAATCGGGGTCGACACCGGCCAGGCGGCTTGCTTCATGGCGGTCGAGGTTCTGCACACCCAGTTTCGGTTTCCAGTGGTATTTCACATATACCGCTTTGCCTTCGGCGTTCACCCACACATACGTATTGACGCCAAACCCTTCCTGCATCCGGTAACTTTTCGGCGTGCCACGGTCAGAAAAAAGCCAGGTAATCATGTGGGTTGATTCCGGTGTCAGGGATATGAAATCCCAAAAGCGGTTATGTGCTGAAGAGGCTGATGGTATATTGGTATCTGGCGCACCCTTGAAGGCATGAACCATGTCGGGGAACTTGATGGCATCCCGGATGAAAAACACGGGGAGATTATTTCCGACCAGGTCGTAGTTGCCATCCTCGGTATAGAACTTGACGGCAAAGCCCCGGGGGTCTCGTA
>Ga0209979_1002666_pt1 | contig 16731 bp, 14 predicted proteins | sample AnhtaG_FD_183114 | JGI IMG/M metagenome (GOLD analysis project Ga0209979, IMG submission 183114) | Deep subsurface microbial communities from Anholt, Denmark to uncover new lineages of life (NeLLi) - Anholt_01485 metaG (SPAdes) (version 2) | ecosystem: Environmental > Aquatic > Marine > Oceanic...
CAGACGGGACATGTATCTGGAGGGTCTCCTTCATGGGTATATCCGCAAACAGAACAGACATACATTGGTTTGTTTTCTAGATCTTTCCCATTTTCCAGTAACTCTAATGCTTTTTTGAATAATTTATGGTGTACTTTTTCGACATCATTAGCGTAATTAAAAGAACGTTCAGCGCTTTGGTTTCCATCAGTTTTTGCATTTTCTATGAATTCGGGATACATATTTGTAAACTCATAAAATTCCCCTTCAATTGCTTCTTTTAAGTTTTCAGCGGTTGATTTGATGCCTTTTAAGACTCGCAGGTGATTATTAGCGTGCACCGTTTCGGCGGCAGCAGCAGCGTGGAATAAACGTGCTACACCGGGAAAGCCTTCTTGCTCAGCTTTTTTCGAAAAAGCCAAGTACTTCCTATTAGCTTGGGATTCACCAGCAAAAGCTGTTTTTAATCCCTCTTCTGATTTGGTCATTTAAAATTTCACTTTAAGTTTTTACATTTTATTATTTATTAAGATATTTTAATTTGTATTTTATAAATCATAAAGAATTCATGTTTACAGTTTCTCAATTTCAAGTGTGAATATTTCAAATTAAGTTGTATTAACTTAACGCTATCCTTAGTTACAGTCCAATTAAGTTCTTAATTTTTCTTACAACTTTCTGTAAATAAAACTCAGCTATTCCAAATTTAATTTTACTTTCAAAAATAAGAATAACTATAAACAGATCGTTAATATTTTCAGAAAAAATTAACTCCTTGTTTTTAGAAGTATAAAATAATTTTAAAATAGAATTATTCGATATTTTCACCCTAAAATCCACTTCTTTTAGGAATGGTTTCAACATAATGTTATTTATTGACGAGTAAATTACATTTCCTCTATGAGTTAAAAGAATAACACCTTTAATATCGTCGTTTGACTTAAAATCGATAAGGAAATTTATTACTTCTTTTTGTTTAACAATATCGAATTCGTTGGTAAAAGGCTTCTTGATAATATCCTCTATGAGATAGTTTAAATGCTCGTCGTAAACATATTCTAAATCCATTTTAATGTTATTTTTATTAACATAATTCATAAATTGCGATTCAATTTTAGAAATTAAATCTTCAAGAAACTCTAAATTTTCAATTGTACTACAAAGAATACTGTAAAATAATGTTTTTTTTTCAAACACAACGAGCTTTATCCCACCCCCCATCTCCACTGTTTTAATTTTATCTCCAATCAATTCTTTTGTGAATGACATTAGAGCTGTAAAGTAAGAAGAGATGAGTTGTTCTTGCTCTATAGGATAAAGATTTGTAAGGTTTAATCCGTAAATGCATATACCTGATTTATTGAAAATAAATAAATTGTGAATAGTAAATTTTTCAGGCGTTCGTTTTACCCTCGATACTATTGCCGAGTGATCGGGAATTCCCATAATAGTTTTTTAAATTAAAACTATAAAAAGCTCAAACTTTTGCATCTTCTCCAATATAAATTAAAGATAAACCGTAGTAAATTCGAGTAGAATTAGTATCGTCATTCAAAAAGGCCATACTAGTAATAACTTCTAACGCCAGTAAAACTCATTTTACATGGCAAGATTGTATAACCGTTTTCAACTAATTTTTTTTTGATCTGATATTCGTATCCACTTTCAGCTAAAATTGTAGCTGAACCACCTCCACCTGCACCATTGCACTTAAATCCTATAGCACCATTGCTCTTAGCAATTTTTTCTGCTTTCTTTATTATAGGATTAATCATTAAGTGATGGAGAGATTTCTGAGCATCCCAATTTCTATTTATAATCTCTCCAAGGATTTCAATGTCAGAGTTAATCGAATCTTTCATTTCATATGCACACTGTTTCATGATTTCAAAAGAATTGAGCGTAGCCTTATCTCGATTTTTATAATTACTTATAACTGCATCATGCATTTTACTCGAACTTCTTGAACCAAAATAGACTAAGATGAACTGCTTTTCAAGTTCAAGAATACGCTTCTTATTAATCTTTATTTTTAATAGTTTTACTTCAGGATAATCAATTTCCATGAAATTTATCCCCCCATAAGCGGCAGCATACTGATCTTGAACTCCACTTTCAAGTTCAAGTTCTTCAATTTCGAGTTTATGTGCTAAAGCAGCAATATTGTTTTGATCCATATTTAATCGTTTATAGGTGGCTAAGGCAGAAATTAAAGTCACCGCAACGCTCGCACTAGTACCTGTCCCACATCCCGGTGGTGCGTCTGCTCTCACAAAAATATCCAAACCATTTTCTATATTCATTCTTTTAATCGCTGCTTTCAACAAATCCAAAACACCATTGTATTCAATTTTTTTTAAATTTAGAATTACAGCGCTTTGTTTAAGATTCTCAGCAAAAATTTTTATCGTCTTACTTGAATTTTCGACAAGTCTTACATAGCTATAGAGATCCACACAAAAACTAAATACAGCTCCTTTTGGGTAAAACCAAGTGTCTGTCCACCCTCCAATGTCGCAGATTCTTGTTGGTGCTCTTGTTAAAACAGGATTTTTAAAATTCATATCAAAGTTTTATAATAATTCCTCTTACTTTTTGATTCGTTATTCGTAGTTAAAACTGTTAATTTTTAAAATTAGAAAAATACATCTAATCAAAATTAGATGAGTTTGTTCATATAATCAAAAAATATTTTAAAATAGCTTGAACAACTCTTGTACTTTCAAGTAAGAAGATACTACATAAGTAGCAACTCTATCATATGAATTACCTTGCCTATACACAAATCCTAAAGATCATTGAGTACACCTTGTTAAATTTCAATTTAACATCTCTATTGTAGATCGCTGGTATACCCAAAATATTAACCTTCTATGATGTTTTTTCAACTAACTTTAAATAGGAGTAGGAGAAATATTCTTTAAACACTAATTTATTTTTAAAACATATTTAAATAATTAAAGGAGGAATAAAAAATGGCTAAAAAAGCTGCAGTTGATGTTTTATTCGTAAAATCCAAAGTTCGAGAATATATCAAATCTAAGGATTGTAACACATCTGGAGATGTAATTGATGGTCCAGCACTCAATAATGCCTTAATTGGTATACTCGATAAAGCGATTGGTCGAGCAAAAGCAAACGGTAGAAAAACAGTCCAAGAGAAAGATCTGTAAAGAAGATCACTCATAGGACTGCAAATCTATTTAAAATAATCACCTGTAAGGAAAAATAATTTTATTAAATTTAATTAAAATCATTCTTTTTTTTTATTTCTGAAAAATTACTAATTTCTTAATGTATGCGTATTTATAATAAAAATATGTTATTGTAGTTATAACACACACGATCTAATAGAATAAAAAATTCTTCATAAATCGCCTTATCTTTATCTTTGTTCTTTTCTTGTTTGAAGAAAATTTTTTATTCTTTTCTCTTTCTTTTATGCAAGATCATCCACGTCGATGGTATTACTTAAATTAACATTAAAATTCTTTATCAATGATAAAAAATTGTATCGACACGACACTCCTTAATCTTTGCAAAGCTTCCTTAAGTTTTTTTACTCTTTCAAAGGGTCCAGACACAGCTATAATTTCTAAACATTTTTCAAATTCAAGATGTATGTGTAAAGTTGATGTAATAACATCATAGAAATGATGTTGAATATCATTTTTTAAAATTTCGTCTGTTTGTTGGACAGAGGCGTATATTGGTCTGGAATCGTATTCGTGATCGTGGTGTTTATCATCATGATTTATCTCGTGAGAGTGTTCTGCGGAATCTTCCTTTTCATGCTTATCAGTAAAATGTTCATGAAGCATAATTATGGGGATGCAACCAACAACATTCCCAGAAGCTTTCGTAATATTCTCTTCACTAGCCATTAAAGTATACATTGCTTTCCTAATACTATCTGATCTCGAAATACCAATATTATTCCTGAAAGCTTCAAATTTGTCGTATAAATCTTTAGGAAGTGATACTGTAAAGCGCTTATATTCTTCCATTTTAGACATCTTAATTTTTATAAAAATAGTACAAACTTATTTCCTAATTATAATAGCTATCGGTACGCTAGCTTCCCGCCATTGAGCTATCTTGCCAGAATACTCTAAATTTAATTTTACTCTACCGTGATCGCCTAGAATTACCATTAGAGAATTATTTCTAAGTTGTTTGTAGTTCCCTAAAATCCATTTGTCAGTACGAAGTATCAATTTATCTATCAAGTCCTCGGGAGTTCTTTGTTTTAATGCTTGTTGTTGTTTGTGAAGATTTTCAAAATCTAAATAATGCATCCAAGACATTTCAAAATTATTTATAACCTTCGCAGATTCAACCCATGTAGCCATATCCGTATCTTTTGGAATCGAATGAGTTCCTCCATCGTATCTGGCTATGTCTTTTTTTCTTCCAACAAAGCATGATTTCTTTCCATGTTCGTTTAGATATCTTAACAAATGAAATCCGTTGGGTTCAAATTCGAATCCTCCATACATCATTTGATGTAGCACGCCTAAAGTATAAGGGTTTTTGGTGGAGAGAAGCAACATTACCTGAGAATTTGTTATCATAAACTCGGGCTTATTAAATGTGAGTTCAAATAAACCAAAATTATCAATTATGCTTACACTTATTCGTTCAATACCTTGATAAAGATCAACAACCTCATTAACAGGTTCTGGAATTATTCCAGATGGCGGATCGATGCCCAACAACTTTATAAAAGTGGAAGGTATTTGATCTAGGTAACATTTGATAGTTTGAAGTTCACTCATAACTAATCATTTCTCTTTTATTCTTAAATTGAAATTAAGTACAATTTATTATAAAATAACAACGGTTTATTATTTTTAGTATTGTTCTTTTATTTATAGTACTAGGTACAAATTCACCTATTTTAATTATGAGAGTGAGCATGTGATGAAATCTATATTTTTTGATTTAACTAACTCAGGAATCTCAGGGGATATGTTATTAGCATCGTTATTAGGTTTAATACCTGATTCAACTCAAATCCTCACAAGTTTAAAAGATTTAAAGAAAAAGTTAAAAGGAGTATCTAAATTAGAACTTGATCTAGGGATCGTTAAAAGGATGGGGTTAGAGATTAATAAACTTGAAATAACAATAGAGGAATCTAAAACACATAGAACTCCGGAGGATCTCTCGAACGCTCTCGAGGAGTATCTTAATGAGAACAGCTTTTCGAATCAGGCTAAAGCGTTTGCAAGGAAAGTCTTAAGCACTTTATTTAAAGCTGAAGCTGAAGTTCACGGAAAATTAATTGAAAACATTCACCTTCACGAATTAAGCTCAGTTGACACATTGATTGATATTTTGGGAGTAACGAAAGTTATTGATACAATAGGAGGATTTAACACGGATTTCTCATATTATTGTAGCGAAGTACCTCTGGGTGGTGGAAAAATAAAAAGTGCTCACGGAATCTTACCTATCCCCGCTCCAGCTACAGTAAAAATATTAGAAAACTCTAGTTTGTCTATAAAAGGAGGACCCATTGAATCGGAACTAGTAACCCCTACCGGAGCAGCGCTATTGGTGAATTTGCATCCGACCTATTCAGAATTTGTTCCCTCTATGAATTTGCTAAAGATATCCTGCGGGACGGGTCAAAAGGAATTTAACGCTTTTTCGAATACACTTCGTTTGTTTTACGGAGAGATAAAAGATTCAATGCGTTCTAAAGAGTTGCATCCTATAAGTGATTATGTTGAGGAAGTTAGTATTCTAGAAACAGCTGTAGACGATGTATCAGGAGAAATTTTGGGTAATTTTGTAAATATTTTAGGAAATGAAGATATTTTAGACATTCAAATAATCCCAAGTATTACTAAGAAAAATCGCCCAGGCCATGTTATCAAAATTATATGTGATCCTTTTCGTAGTTATGATTTAATACTTAAAACTTTAAGAGAGTTGGGTACGCTTGGCGTAAGGTTCTATTCAAGCAAGCGCGTTTGCGTTGATCGGAAGAATGTGAATGAAAAAATAGAAATTAATGGTAAATGGTATGAATTGAATTTTAAAATTTCTTTCATTAAAAAAGGAGAAAAAACAGAAGTTATCAATGTTAAACCTGAATTTGAAGATTTAAGTGTAATCAGCAAAGAAACATCTCTAACTGTTAAAGAAATACTGTTTTATTGCCAAAATGTGATAGAAATGCTTTACAAGAATAACTTATAGCCGTAGCATACTCTACTAATATAAAATTAAAGAAAAAAAAAAGGATTTTTTTTAATTTAATGGCCATACTTGGATTGCTTTAGTAGTTATCAATATTGAATTTTTTTAAGTTAAATTCATCTTTAACTATCTGTTCAGAAAAAACTTCCAACCGTCTAATTTCGTCTTTAATTTCTACTTCTTTATCTAGTTTCCCTAATTCATGAAAAATTTCGGCAGCTTCAGTAAAAGATTTTACACATTCGTCGTAATTACCTGAAATTTCGAGGTCTTCAGCAAGAAAAACTAAGCTCTCAGCAATATCTAACTTTCTCCCAATTTTTTTTTGAATTTTTAATGCCTGATACGAATATTTTAACCCTTCTACATGATTTCTAAATTTAGAATGAGTTCTTCCCAAAGTTCTTAAAACCATAGCTTCTTCGTCTCTAAGATTGTTATCCTTGCTATACTGTAACAGATTTTCCAAAAACAAAATTAGTTCTTTTTTGACAGCGTTTTTAGAGGTATCTGAATGATCTAATGCTTTAGTGAAACTCTCTAAGGCATTAAGAATATCGCCACTTTTAAAAAATTCTTTAGACTTTTCAAAATTATCAACTGTTGCGACCATAGGTCTCAACTTTATAGTATGTTAGGTTTTTTTTAGATTATTTAGAATTAGTAATTTCAATATTAATTATGTTAATCTAACTATAAATACTTTCACATTCAATTTATAAGGTGTAAAATGGTCAAAATCTGTGTTAGTTCTAAATTATCTTCATTTGGATACCGCAAAAGATAGTTCAAATAGTTATTTGATTAAAAAAAAAAAAGATTTTTGAAAGCTAAAAAATACCAAGAGGCATCAATAAGGGTCCGAAGATACATAGAAGGACGATAGCTATTTCGTAAATAATAAGAAGAAACTCTTAAAAAAAAAATTATTTTGCGATTCTATTAGCTATTAAAGCGGCAGAAGCACCTGCACCAAACCCATTGTCAATGTTGACTACTAATAATCCTGGTGAGCACGATTGAAGCATCGTTGTTAAAGCACCAATACCTTTTTCTCCTAATCCGTATCCACTAGATATAGGTACACCTATTACAGGAATGTCAACGAGGGCTGCAACAATTCCAGGCAAGGTTCCTTCCATCCCTGCGCATACAATTACTACGTGAATATCTTCTTTAATCATTTCACTGAGAGGTTTAAAAAGACGATGAATACCCGCAATTCCTAAATCGTAGCTAGTAAATACCTCACATCCCATTGAATCTGCAATTACTTTAGCTTCTTCAGCAATAGGGATATCTGAACTTCCGGCTGAAATTATGCCAATTCTTCCACCCTTCTTTTCAAATATTAAGTCTTTTTCTTTTACTATTACAATCTTTGCCAAATCGTTAAAAACTAATGATAATTCTTCTTTACCACCAAATTCTTTAAAAATTAAAGCCTTCTGATCGTCCTTATACCTAGATACAATGGCAAATTTATTTTTTTTTAAGAAGGTAGAAATTATTTCTATAATCATCTGAGCAGTTTTGTTTTCCGCGTAAATCACCTCTACAACGCCAGTACGTAACTTTCGAAAAATATCTAATTTGGCAATATCTCCAACCTCTTCAATAGCATTTGCTTTTAACAATTTTTCAGCTTCTTCAATTGAACACTCTTTTTTTAACAACCGATTTAATATTGCTCTGATATCATCCATTCTCATTCACCGAACTAAATTTCGTAAGATTTAAAGTTCAAATCTCCATATTCATAAAAATCTTTTAGCCTTAATAAATTTAGAAAGATGTTCCAACATATTATTTTTAACATTTTCATATAAATAGGGTTAAAACTCTAAATTTTAAGACATTTTTCAGAATTATTTGAAATTCAAGATGGTGTGAGTTTTTAAATACATTAGTGTACCCATTATAAATTACCTTAAATTCAAAAATCAATATTCAGCAACATCATTCTAATGTTATTTTCCTAAATTTAAATTTAATTAGGATTCATATTAATAGGAGGAGATGAATTTTTCAGATTTAGCGATTAATAGAAATATTGAATACATTCAGCAAAGAAATGAATTTGACTATTTGAAGGCTTTAATTAATTCTTTAGGGAAAGGCAGATGTGTTGGTATCTTATTACATGGCCCTCCTGGAACGGGTAAAACTCTTTTAGCAACTTCTCTTGCTAAGGAGTTCAATTCTTCATATTTTATAATTGATGGTTCACCAGATCTTGATAGGCGAGACATCGAAGGGAATTGGGAGTTATTTAACGGCGATACTAAGTTTAATCATGGTCCATTGACGAGGGCTATAGAAGACGCAAACAAGAACGGTATATCTTTTATTGTTATAAATGAAATAAATGCGATTAGAGAAAGTGAGCAAATCTCTTTAAATTCCCTACTCTCAGAAAGCCATATCAACTTGATTTCGAAAGGATTTGAAAGGTGTAGCTTAAAAGAAACGAGTAAGCTTGTTATAATTGGAACGATGAACAAGAGCGTATTAGGCATTAATAAACTTCAAGAAGCATTTGAAGATCGTTTCTTAGTTTGCCCTGAAATAACATATCCCACAAAACAGAAAGAGATCGAAATCGCTGTTAAACTATCAGGATGTAAAAAAATGGTCGCTGAAACCGTTGTAGACGCTGCTAGGCAGATCAGGAAGCAAGCAATAAAAGATTTTTCGATAACTAAAATATTCTCTACCAGGTTAATTGTTAACTTCTGCTTAATTGTATCAAATATGTCTTCAGATTATTTAAGATATAATATTGAGAATGTTATCATCAATAAATTAGGTGAGAATCAAGAAGAAAAAAAAAGTATAGCGATGATACTGGATGGAAAACTATTTGAAGACAACTTAAAGAAATATCTAGTCCCTAATTTTGATGCTAAATCAGGTATAAAGACGGGTTTAATTTCTCCGAGAGCTCCTGAAGCCAAAATTATTAGCAATTTTAAAAGTAAAGTGGAAAAGTATGTGTTTGAATTAGGAAATGGTAAGTATAAAAATAAAAACGGAAGTCTTATGTGGAAATTTTTCGATTGGTTTTGGCAACAGCATAGGACATCTTTAAAAGACTACATACAATTAACTGAAAAACTTGGGTATCATAAGGTTTATAAGGAAAATATGGGACATAACCACCTTTGCAATGGAGAAATAACATTTAGTTATATAAAGTGGCTATATAGAAATAAGAATAAAGATCTAATGGATTTCATGAGGCGAATCTGTCCAGTGTTAGATTAAGTTAATATTTTAATCTATAAGTAAGTGAGGTGATCAATTTATCAGCTTTGTATGACCTTTTTGAAAAAGATTTCTTCTCAGATTTATTTGCTCTAATTAATATCGGCAAAAGGATAAGTGGAAAGAAAGATATTTATATTGAATTTAACCAGAATTCGCTGCTCACTTTTACTGATGGAAGGTTTATATATTTACCAAAAAAGATAAAAGATGATATAACTTCAGCCCAAGGTTTAGTCGCTCATGAAAGTGGGCACATAGGTTATGGTTCATTTGAATTATCTTTTATAAAACTCATTGACATTTTTTCAAAAAAATACGACCTACCACAATATTTCATAAAACAAGTTATCAATGTTGTAGAAGATGTAAGAGTTAATTCTTTAAACAGTATAAAATTCCCCGGATTCTACAAAAATTTGCGAGCATTCACACTACAGCTACTTCCTGATTTAATCCTTAAAATGAAGTGCTCAGGAGACTTGCTCATTTACATTAATTTATATATGGAAAACTACAAAGGATTTCAAAAGAAGCCGAAATTCAGAACGCGGAATATGAGCGAAGAAGATTGGCGTGTGATTATCACGGCAAAAAAATTTCTCTTGAAGTCGCTAACGCCCGCTTCGTCTATAATTACGATTGATCAATTATGTAAAGTTTTAAAGAAGTTTTACATGAAAAAAAAAATAAGTAGGGATAGAATACCTCCACATAGAGCAAGCGACACAGAAATTTACGAGCCAGAATACGATGATTACTATGAATCAGAGGACATTGAAGATTATGATGAATCTTCTGAAATTATGGAAAGAGAAAATTATGAAACTTATTTAAAAGATCTCCAAGATTCCGATTTTATGGAAGATCCTTGCCTTTACGACAATATTGAAGAAGGAGAGTATCATCATAATTCACCCGGAGATCTCGAACCTCTAATAAATCATTTTGAAGAATTTATCGAACATGGCAAGAAGTTAGAATCATCAGAATTAAGTTCAGCCAGTGAAAAAGTAATCGAAAAAATTAAAGATTTAGATCTAAACACAGCAGATATTGAGAAGTTGATAGAAGAGGTTGAACGAGATTCAAAATCTGATTCTATAAAAGACTACCTCAAAGAAACTCTTAAATCTAATGAATTTGATATAAGCAATGATGAGTTTAAGCAATTAGACATCAATGAAAAATTAAAGCTATTATGTCAAGATAACGAGAATCTGAAAGCTGTTGAAATTGAGGATTTAATTGCGATTTTGAATAACGAGAATCAAAATGACAACAACTCCCGGAAATATGAGGATTTCATTAGTGAAATTAGTAAATTAGTGTCTGATTCTCAAACTGCTATGGAAGGAAGGCTCTTGTTAATTGAGAATCAAGACCAATTTAATGAGACCGAAAGAAAGGTAAATGATGTGTATATTGAAAATGAAGATATGAGATCAATAGGATTATCGTACAATGAAATCGTGAAAACACATTACAACATAATAACTAAGTTGAAGTATTTATTTCAAGATTTGAGAAATCAAAATGATGTTGACAACTCTCAAAAAAGAGGACGATTAAACAATAAGTTTATTAAAGCAGTTACGAGCGATTTTAAATATAATAAGTGTTTCACGAGAAAATTAACTCAAAAAGAATTAAAAATCTTAATGATGGTGGATATCAGTGGAAGTATGGCAGGAATTAAATTAGAAGCAGCCAAAGTTGCTATGGTAATGTTATGTGAATCCCTCTATGAAATTGCTCAATTGCGTATCGTACTCTTTACTGGCGAATATGACGCCTTAAATATTCAATTAAAGGATTTTGAAGAATACCCAGATATTAAAAAATTTGATAAATTTGGACGCCATCAACGCATTGGGAGCAATTTAGATGGAGTGTCACTAAAACATGAAGCAGCTAAACTGGAAAAGAATGTATTAATCTTAATGATTTCGGATGGTCAACCTGCAGGTACTCAATATGGATTGAATGATGCAATAAAGGAGATTCAAGATGTTAAAAAAAAATTTAAAGTCTATGCTTTTTCAATTGATGCAAAAGGAGATTATCTAAACAAACTATATGGCAACAACTGGATTTTAACAAAATCATCAGATAGAACAGATTTAGCGGAAAAATTGACGCAGTTCTGTAAGCTTGTTGTAAAAGAATATTTTCGGTAAAATTGGTTATTAATCTGGATTAAAATTGCTTTTTTTATAGTATCATAAGTTTAACATAGAGTTGTAAATTTCCAAATGAACATTTGAAACCTTTTTTTGATATAATATATTACCATTTATTATAACCAAAATCAAATAGAGTGAGATTAAGTGTTTGATTATAAATCGTATAAAGATGTTGATTTAAAAGGAAAGAAAATTTTGATGAGAGTTGATATTAACTCTAATATCGATATTGAAAATAATAGAATTCGCGAATCCCCTCGTATTCACGCTCTAATCCCCTCATTAGAAGAACTTAAAGAGAGTGCTGTAGTAATTATGGCACACCAATCTCGACCAGGAAAGAAAGATTTCACCTCTTTGGAATTACACGCGGAAGAAATAAGGAAGCTGTTAGATCGCCCTGTTAAATACGTTGAGGATATATTCGGAGAAAAAGCAATTAATGCAATAAAGAATCTTAAAGTAGGCGAAGTATTAGTCCTCAATAATGTACGAATGTGGGAACTTGAAACTAAACAATTTAAGGACTTTTCTGAAGCAGCAAACTTGGAGATGATTAAAACCTTATCACCACTATTCGACTACTTCATCGCAGATGCATTTGGAGCAGCCCATAGAGCACAACCCTCGATAATTGGGTGGCCAACATTAATCGCAGGACCCACAACCGTAAAAGAGTTCGAATACATGACTAAAATCTTAGAGTCCCCCGAAAAACCAATGATTATGCTTATTGGAGGAGCTAAAGCTATAGATAAGTTTAAAGCCATGAAGTTCAATTTTGAAAACGAAAAATTAGATTACGCACTCTGCTCTGGTTTAACAGCTATATTAATCTTGGAGGCTATAGGAGTTGATACAGGAGAAGCAAACCGAGGAGCAATAGCAAAAGATTTAGAGAAAGCAAAGGATGACATTAAGGAGACTTACGAGAAATTTAAAGACAAGATCATATTACCTAAAGATTTAGTAATTGATGACAATGGTAGCAGAAAAGCAATTGGCATCGACGAATTAAAGGATTATAATGCTGTAACTGGTGATATAGGCCCTAAAACTACAGAGGAATTCACAGAAATTATAATGGATGCAAAAACTATTATTGCTAACGGACCACCTGGTATTTTTGAAAAAGAAGTGTTTAGAAAAGGCACCTTTGACATGGTTAAAGCTATGGCGGAAGCTGCTAAAAATAGAGGAGCTCTTTCTGTGATTGGAGGTGGAGAAATGGGAACTGCAGCAGAAATGTCCGGTCATGCTCAAGAAGTTTCCTTTATTTCTACTGGTGGGGGCGCTATGCTAGAAATACTATCAGGAAAAGATGTTCCAATGGTTAGAGCTTTAAGAGAAAAAAAACCTTAAATATTTCATTAATTATTTTTTTATATTTTTTCTAGTGATCTTAGTCGTGTTTAACTAGATTAATGATCTTTCAGAAAAAACTAATAAATTATTTATTTTTTAATAATATAAATTATTTATCTCAAATTTTAGTATTTTTTATACTTAAATTAGGGAAATCAATCACGGGCCCGTGGTCTAGCTCGGTATGACGTCTGCTTGACGTGCAGAAGGTCGTGCGTTCAAATCGCGCCGGGCCCACCATATTATAAAAATTGTTGATTAAAATGCCGATAAGATTTCGCTGGTCATCAAAGGAATACATGCCAATAGCTCTAATGCTATTGGGAGCTTGTGGAATTTTCCAAGCCTTGTTTATATTCTTGGCTCAATTCATACTGGGAGTAGGGAATTATGTAGTTGTAATATTAATACCGATTGGCACTACTATTGCTCTGTTTTTTGGCGTAGTTATTATATTTGAGTCTTTTATCCAGGTTGAAAAAAGAAAGAAAAATAAAAGCCAATTTCAAAAGTCAAGGCTAGAGTTATCTAAATTTCGAAAAATACTATATTTTCCCGTTATTAGGCCGATAATAATAGTTTTTCCTATTTTTACTGCTATATTTATAAGTACCTATGGGATAAGTCTAATCTTTTTAGATAATGTAATGGCATTTTTGATATCTGAAAATGTAGCAGCAATAATCTCATTACTTATAGCTAACCTAATTGAAAAGAAATATGCAAAGGTATCTCGGTATTAACCAATCACAAACTATACATTCTTGAAAGAATTGCATATTCTATTATAATTTTTATTTATTAGCTCAGTCAAACTTTATATAATTGATTGTTTAAAATTTAATTGTAATTGCTAGAAAATCTCCAATACTGATTTGAGTTATAATAATTAGGTTTTTATAAATGAAAAAGCTCGAAGTACGATGCCCATCTTGTTCAAATAGAGGATATATCGAGATTTCAGAGGTAGAAGTGGAAAAAGCTGCAAGAGGCGTTTATGCAGTAAACATTTCTGAAGGAATTGTTTGTGAACATTCTTTCGTTGCTTACATCGATAAAAATCTTTTAGTAAGAGACACCTTCATTGCAGATTTTCAACTAGAGCTCCCTGAAATATCTCCCCCACGAGTTAAAGAACCTGAAATGTCCCCTCAATTAGAATCAATTGATGTGAACCTTATCAAACTTAATTTAATTGCCTCATTATTAGTAAACATAATTCGAGCGATTTTTTTTAAAAGAAAAGTATTGGTGCTTACTGATCAGACCTTTATGATAGATCAGATTCACGAATTTTTTGATTACATAATGGAAAATTCCTTTAAAGCGTCTATACGGGTAGAATCAGAAGATCAATACCAACTCGAGAGTTATGAAGATTACATTGTATTAAAAAACAACCTAATTCTTCAGGATAACGACGGTATTCTTAACCCAAAGAAAATCAGTTTTGAAAAATCTTTAGTAAGAAAATTTTTAGAAGAATATGAACCTATTCCAAGTTTAATTTATTTACATGAGGGAATCCAAAAAACTTACGAACTTTCTGAAACAATTGTTGAAAGAGTCAAAAATTTAAAAAAGAAAGAGACGCTTATTTCTAAGAAGGTAATTGAAGAGCTAGCAAGTGTTCACGGTGTAAAAATCCAATTACCGTATCTCGACTTTCTGTACGAAATCGTTGAGAATTATTTTAAAGTTCAAATTCCAAGATCTTCGAATGTGTCTAATTTTCTTAGTACTCTATAACGAAATCTGTTATTATTTGGGAAAATTTTAGTAATGTTATGATTAGACTATATTTATATACATAATTATCTTAATGAAACGTACTACCAACATTCATTAAAAAAAACGAGCGGAATAAAATGTTAAAAGTTGTTATTAGAAACATAATTTATACCATTTTACTCTTTATCATACCATTCTTTTTCGGATTGGTTCTGAGTTTTCTGTTTAGTCGATTACTTCCCGGTGACCCAGTTCTTGCATATCTACCTCATAATTTTACAGCAGAAGAATATTATACGGCGCTTCATTTATTAGGGCTCGATCAACCTTTGATTGTCCAGTTCTTTAGATATCTTTCTGAACTCTTTTCAGGAAATCTAGGGATTTCTGTGGCTATCGCACCAGATCAACCAGTAATTGAACTTTTAACTGCGAGAATTCCAGCAACTATTGAATTTACAATATTATCGATTGTTTTAGGCTTAATCACAGGTATTGTACTAGGTATATTATCAGTTAAAGTTAGATACAGATTGATCAAACTATTGATTCAAATTCTCATTATTTTAGGAATTTCGATGTCAATGTTTGTCGTAGCAATGTGGGCCCAATACACTTTTGTATATCAATTGGGAATTTTTTCAGTCTTTGGAGATCCATTTTTACCGTCTTGTATATTATTTCTGTTAACTTTATTTCTCACGACAAGACAAGTTCGTTCTAATTATTTGAAGAAATCAGAGGAAAAACATATTTTATCCAACAGCATGAAAATAATCTTTAATTTAAGCATATTAATTACCAGCATTTTCCTTCTCGAAGTTACCTTTGGAATACATGGATTTTTTGATCTTTTTATGAGTGCAATTCGAAATACTGACTACTGGTTAATCAGGGCATGCGTATTTATTCTAATCGTACTTCCCGCAATTATTCTATTGCTATCAAACATCTTTTACACAATTTACAATTACTTCTTAGAAGAAAGCCGATCGAAAATTATTACTAAATACCTCGGCAGAACCGAGCAAATGGTTGAAGAAGGCGCTCGATACGACTTCAATACAGACCAGACATTTAAAGATTTTACACTTTATCGCTTAAAATCTCCATTAACAATAATTGGATTAGCGATTGTAGCGTTTAGTATTATTGTTGCTATATTTCCACAAATATTGACGCCATTGACATTACAACAAGTAACGGGCATTTATCCAGGGGCTTGGGATCAGCCATCTGCGACTCATCCCTTAGGACAAACTAAATTTGGACGCGATGTACTTGGATTATTAGCGTATGGTGTATCAACATCGATAATAGTTTGCAGCTTGTCTGTTCTCATAGGAATTGTGATAGGATTATCATTTGGTTATCTATCTAAAGTTCATAGGGGGGTAAAAGAGTTGGTATTGGGGCTTATGGTAATCCTTTTCACTGTACCTAGTATTATAATGCTCTTTATATTCCTAAGTATTTTAGGGAGTAATATTTTAGTAATAATAAGCATTATGGCAATGTATATGATCCCAGGAGTCACTTTATTAATCAGTAAGGGAAATTACAGCTTTAAATTAACCATAAAGAAAGTAATTGCATATTTCCCATTATTCATGGCATTCAATATTTTGCTGTTCGAAGCAATAGGCTTTCTTGGATTTTCCAATCCGTTGCTTGTACAATTAGGGATCGATATCAGTACCGCAAGACACCATTTATTCGATGCACCATGGGCTTCTTTTTGGCCAAGTTTGGCGCTTTATGTTTTAGTAATGGGATTTTTTATGCTTCATTATGGCTTGAAAGAACCGTTACCAATAGTTCGAAGATCGTAAAAATTTTAACCTTTTTTTTTTAATTTTTAGAATTCATGTAATATAGATCGTGAAACACACCTTTCACGAAGATAATTTATATTATATTGTGAGAAAATAAAATTTATATAAATGAGATTTGAAATAAGTATAAGAATGCGCCGCCCGGGAATCGAACCCGG
>Ga0209979_1002667_pt1 | contig 16728 bp, 17 predicted proteins | sample AnhtaG_FD_183114 | JGI IMG/M metagenome (GOLD analysis project Ga0209979, IMG submission 183114) | Deep subsurface microbial communities from Anholt, Denmark to uncover new lineages of life (NeLLi) - Anholt_01485 metaG (SPAdes) (version 2) | ecosystem: Environmental > Aquatic > Marine > Oceanic...
CCTTCCAGAACGATCTTTACCTTCGTCTTGCTATCCCAATGCCGTCGCTTCATGACTGAACTCCTTTGTGAATCCAGCCACAAGATACTCGCTTAACTTAGACCTGTCATTAATGGGGGGCAGTATAGTCCATCTGATTTGGAACTTTGGCAGTCGATTACGAAGACGTGCTCATCGTCTTTGGCCAAGACATCGATTTGCTTTGAAAATGTCTTGAACTTTAGTTTGCAGTCTCTTTCCTTGTTCATATGTGAGAATCCGAGTTTGTAGAAGATCTTCCAAACACGGTCTTCAAATAGCTCATCTTCAGTCTTTTTCTTCGTTATTTTGACTCTTTTTTTGAGATCTCGGTCCTTCACCTTCTCCCAGCCCTTTTCTAAGTGACCTGCTAACTGGTCATGCGCCACGGACTTTTCTCGATACGGCTTACGTCTCGTAGAAGCAACTCGTCTTAGCTCCTTATCTGTGGTGCAGAGTTCACCCTCAATCCCACTCATGGTCTCTCGCCTTTTCCCTTAAACTTAACTGCAACGTTTCACGCACACACCTTAATGCAACTGAAAAACGACCCATTACACTACAAAAAGTGCTGCCCCCTTCCATTTGTCAAGTAAAAGGTTCGTAGGTTGGGTTCCTAATCCGCCAGCGGCGGACGAGAAACCCGACAGAACACAGAAAGTTGGAGCAGATGCGACGGGTGGCCCCTACAAACTGGTTTGGAGGGGAATCTGGAGGCGTATTTCCCTCTCTCCATTTTCCCTACAACCCCTCCCCAAATCACTAACCTCCACCCATAATGAGTGAAGAATGTAAGGAAATAAGTGGACAAACTACTCAAGCACAAAAAAACTTTTTTTGCGAAACAAACCCATTGTGGGCGGCAGATATCCACATCTGCCAGCTACAACAAGGCGTTGTCCGGTTCCTCATTCGTCCGGCGACTGCCAGACTCCATTCGGAACCCAACCTGCTGTGGTGTGAGAAAGATAAGGCGGTCTTCCGCCCCTTTTCTTATTCCTTCTCAGCCAGTTGCTTTTCCAGACTGGCGACAACCTTGGTCAGCTTATCAAGCTTGGTCTCGATCTTCTGCAGGTCACTACGCTTAATCAGCTTGTAATCCCTCACTTCCTTGGCCAGTCTGGAAATCTCTTTTTGGGCTTTGCCGGCTTCTTTGGAGATCTTCTCGCGTATTCCGGCGGTTGATTTTTCGGCCTTATCGAGCAATTCCATAACGGCCTTTTTGCGATCGGACTTATCAAGCTCGCCTCTTTTGATCAGATCGTCGATGATCTTCTCCGCCTTGGCCTTTGTCACCTGAATGACTCCAATCGACGCCAGAACAGTGTTTTTGAGAATCGACATGGATTTTTTACCTCCTAATTCTATGATAGTTGTGAAAAGTTCTTTTGATTGCTTGACATCTCCCCACGAGGAGGCTTCCGCCAACACAATTCTGCCCAGAACCATCAGCGAAACATCCTTTCCGGTGGCTGAGTCAACAACTCTTACCTCGACTCCCCCCTTGATCAGCGACGCCAAGTCGGCCTGTGTCAGCGTCCGGCTGGCCTCGGTGTCGTACAGTCGCCGGTTACTATATCTTTTGATCACCCTCATGGTCTTAATGTAATATAGTGCACCGCACAATATTTGTCAACAAAAAAAAATAGAGGCCTCGGCCGCTGCCAGGGGAGCTACCGGTGCCCGGCCGACATCAGCACGATATTGACTATCTCCAGGAGCCTTTCGCAGGAGAACGGCTTTTTGATGAACATATCTCCGCCCGACTTGAACGACCGCCCCATGTCGTCGCCTCGATCCTTGCCGGTGAGAAATATGATCGGCGTGTCGACAAACTCGGGCTCGCTTTTCAGCTCCTGGCAGATATTGTAGCCGTCCACGCCGGGCATCATGATGTCCAGCAGAATGACGTCCGGTTTGAAACCGTGAGCTTTTTCGACGGCGTTTTTCGAGGAGTTTTCCACCAGCACCTGATAACCGGCTTCGCTCAAAAAGGTCTGGACGATTTCGGTAATCTCCGGCTCGTCATCGATAACCAGAACTTTGGCGTTGTCTATCTTTATCTTGTACGACATGGACTTATCCAACTCGTCCGATCTTTGAAGGTTCCCGTTTGTCTGCAGGTTGCATGAGTATTATCGACCTAAATGGCAAGCAACTTCATAGGAATCGGTCTCATTCGATCAAGGACTGCATGACCAGGGCCACCAGATCCCGCAGCTGCTTGCCGGAAAACGGCTTGCGGACAAACGAGGTGCCACCCTTGGCAAAAGCCATGCCGTCATCTTCACTGGCCGATTTCCCGGTCAGGAAAATGATCGGCACATCTTTTAAGGCGGGAATCTGTTTCAACCGTTCGGCCGCCTCGTAGCCGTCCATACCGGGCATAGTGATGTCCATGATAATCAGGTCAGGTTTGACCTGGGAGGCCAGGTTCACCCCCTCTGTCCCGTCGTGTGCCAGGTGAACCTGGTATCCCTCCTTTGAAAGAACCGCCTCGATAGATCCGGTGACGGCCGTTTCATCATCGACAACCAGTATTGTTCCTGTCTTGGAAGAGCTATCGGGGTTCATATCATTTATCTCTCGGCGTGCTCATATCTCCTGTCCCCCATCCCGCGCACCATAGCTCATCTCTATTGAATTATCGTCCTCTCCCGAGGAAAACTTAGCGGAAATCCCACGGGTGTTATATCATTTTCTAATTGTGATGCAACAAATCGTAGGGCAGGAGTCTTCGACTCCTGCCTATTTTTCGGCAGGTCTCAGAGGGACCTGCCCTACCAATACCGCGTTACAATTAGAACTTTTATAAGTTATGCTGAGCGGAGTCGAAGCATGACGCAATATGACTTACGACAACTAATAAACGATATAACAACTAATAAATCCTATCAAACTTGCTTTCCAACTTGGGACAGAATCTGATTGACCATTTCTGACAGCTGCTTAGCTCGATACGGTTTTTGCAGAAAGCAGACGTTCCGGTTAAGTTCGTCAGGAAGCTCGTTGGGCTCTGGCTCCTGCCCACTGGAGATTATGCACGGCAAATCCGGAGAGATTTCTCGAATTCTTTTTAACGTCTCGATGCCCGGCATGTCATCCATAGTGAGATCCAGCAGAACCAGATCGATCTGGTGAAAATTCTCGGAAAACAGCTTAAGACCGCTCTGACCCGATTCGGCCGTGAGCACATCGAATCCCCCCCGTGTCAGGATTCTTTGCGCCAGACTCCTGATCATCTCTTCATCGTCGATGACTAGTATTCTCACGGGCCCCCCTTTGCGCTTGCTCACATGAAAGAGACACGTCTGTCTAATACAGGCGTATCAAAGCGCTTTCTGTAACTATTTTCGGCATTATCAGGCATTGTCTTAGCCGATTATTCTCTAAAAGGGTTTCGGAGAGAGGCTGTCGCCTGATACGGGGTTACTGTCAAGCAATAACTAAAAATCAACAAACCCCGGACGACCCCCCCCCCATAACAAAACAAACAGCTTGCCGATAATCGGATAAAGCCGTTATACTCCAATTGCCCTGAAACATATTGCAGTCTGTGGCGCCGACCGCGTGAACTACGACTGGCAGGACACGGTATAAGGGAGGTGAACAGGCAGACTAAAGGAGATGTTCGTTATAGTGCATAAACTAATTGTTGTTGTGTGGTCGCTGCTGGCAGCGACAAACATCTCGGCGGGAATGCCCGGAGGCGTTGCCCAGGAGGAGATTTTCCATGCCCGCGATAAGGTCATGCCGGCCCTGGTGCATATTCAGCCGGTTATCAAGAACTACAATACCGGGGAACTGGAGAAAAGGGCGGTTATCGGGTCGGGCGTCATTTTTCATCCCGACGGTTATGTGGTGACCAATTACCATGTGGCCGGCAAGGCGGAACGAATCATCTGCACCCTCTACGATAAGGAGCAGGTAACGGCGGAGCTTGTGGGCGGCGACCCGCTGACCGATATTGCCGTGATAAAACTGCACCTGGAGGGCCACACCGGCAAGATTCAGGTAGCCGAGTTCGGAGATTCCGATTCCCTCCAAGTAGGGCAGTATGTGCTGGCCATGGGTTCGCCCCTGTCTCTGTCGCGGTCGGTGTCAGCAGGTGTTATTTCCACCAAAGACCGCTTCTTTAGTCCCGACGTCCGACTGCCGAGCGGAGAGCGGACCGGTCGCTACAATCTCTGGATCCAAACGGATGCCGCCATTAACCCGGGGAATTCCGGTGGGCCGCTAGTCGATCTGGCTGGTCGGGTAATCGGCATAAACTCACGGGCGACCCTGCTGGCCAACAATCTCGGGTTCGCCATCCCGATAAATATCGTCAAAGAGACAGTGCATGCCATTCTCACCGAGGGCAAAGTCACCCGCAGTTGGATCGGGCTGCACTGTCAGGCGCTGCAAGAGCTGGAGGAATACTTCGGAACCAACCGGGATGCCGGCGTTTTGATCTCGTCAATTGACCCTGGCTCGCCGGCGGAGGCCGGCTTTCTCAAGGCGGGCGATATTATCCTTGAGATCGATGGCACTCCTGTCTCGGCCCGGTTCGTTGAAGAAGTACCGGCTTTCTACAATATGATCGCCACCCACAAGCCCGGCACCGAGATAAGCCTCACGGTTCTGCGCGACGAACAGACCTACACTTTTAAGGTAACCACAAGGGAACTGGGGCAACTTCAGGGAGAAGACTTTGAATGCAAAGAGTGGGGGTGCACGGTTAAGGCCATTACCCGCCAGATGCAGATAGAGAACCAACTGACCGACACCATCGGCGTCTATGTCGTAGGTGTGAAACGGGCCAGCGCGGCCGAGGATGGAGGGCTGCGGCCGGGAGACGTTATCACCAAGGTAAACAGCGAGCAACTGTCGAGCTTGGGTAGTTTCATTACGCTGTACAGTGAACTGACATCAACCGGGACAGACGGGATACTTCTGACGATCAAACGGGGAGGAGCTGTTCGTTTCGTCTTTGTCAAGATTGACCACCAGGACAAGGAGCCTGCTGATGAATAGAAAGAACGTTTCGTACGCTGGCTGCACACTGTGTTTGTGGGCTGTCTGGGGTCTGCTCACTTTGACGCCGGGTAAGGTGCCGGCGCAGGACTTTGATTTCGAACGGCTCGAACAAATGGCCCACAACTTCACGGTGGTTATTGACATGAAACTGGAACTCTCCTTCGGTATTCACACCACTGACCAGCAGGAACGATACCTCGGCACCATTGTCACGGAGGATGGCCTGGTATTGTTCAACGGCATGGCCCTTGGTGAGAATGTCCTGGCGGCTTTTTCGCCTTTCACAGTCAAAACCACTCCTACCAAAATCGAGGTGACGACGCTCGATGAGAAAAAGTACGACGCCGAGTACCTGGGGGTGGATAGATTCACTCAAATCGGCTTCATTAAGATCGTTGGAGACGAAAATGAACGCTTCACGCCGATCAGGTTCCAGACCGGCAGGCACTTCGAGGTCGGCGAGTGGCTGACGCTGTACATGCTGCTGCCCGAGTTTGTCAATCCCTCCCTGGCGTCCGATATCGGCATGGTCTCCTTGGTAGTGGAGTCGCCGGAGTTTTTCCCGCTCACGGTCGGTTTTTCCTCGCTCCAGATGACGTCAGTGCTGTTTAATGAAGATCTTGAGCCGATCGGAGTGCTGGGCGCGCTGTTGAATCCTTCCCATGCCAATACCGATGCCGGTGGTATGCTGGAATCATTCAGCCAGTTTGGCATTCCTCTGCTGGGGGTGGTGGTCGGCGAGCGGCTTGAAAAACTCATTGCCGAGCCTCCTATGAAGGGCCAGCCCGACCGCGGCTGGCTGGGCATCAGCCTTCAAGCTCTCACCCCGGAGATGGCACAGTTCTGGGGTCTTGATGTTTCAGGAGGAATAATTGTCAACGACATCTCGTCCAATTCCCCGGCCGAGAAGGCTGGCCTGGCGGTGGGTGACATTATTTATGAGGTGAACGGCGGGCAGGTTGCGGTTGACAAAGACGATAATCTGCCCATCTTTCAACGCCTTATTGCCGAACTTGGCCCCGAGGCGTCGGTGGAGCTGGCCGTCATACGGCGCACCGACTTCGCGGCCGACACCCTTAAGTTATTTGCAGCACTGGAAAAGGCGCCGCTGGTGGCCACCGAGGCACCTACCTATGAAATTGAGTCTCTCGAGTTTGAGGTTCGCGATCTTGTCTTTGCCGACTACCTGTTTTATAATCTCAAGCCGGAAACCTTCAGCGGTGTGGTAGTTGCCGAACTTAAGCGGGGAGGTCTGGCCAATGTCGGCGGCTTGCAGCTGGGAGATATCATCCAAAGCATAGGAAATGTGCCGGTCACGTCCATAGAAGAAGTCAGTGCTATAATGGAATCGGTCGAATTCGAGAAACCGCGCGAGGTGATATTCTTTGTCTGGCGAAACAACAAGACCCTCTTTGTGAACGTCAAGACCGACTGGGACTAAGGTCTTCCCGCCACCCGGTCTGCACTGCCGGGCAGATAGTCCACATTTTAGGTCAGGCACATAGCTTACCCGTTTTTTTGTCTCTTGGGTTTTAGCAGGGGTAATATCTTTAAGAGTGTGTAAAAGACAAAAGGTGTATCCTTAGGGTTTCAACAACTTAGAGAAGGAGACACCTAATGCCTTACAGAGAACTTGATTTTGACAGGCACAACTTAGTCTTAGCCATGAGTGAGATCAAGGATTTATTTCGGATGCATTTTGAGTAGGGATGCCGGTATGTGGCCAAACGCTTTTACGAGAAGGCGTTGGCCGTTGATTTTGACAGTTTTCTCAACGCTGGTCGTCACGAGCGGACGTCTCGGCGTCGGGGGTACCGCAACGGGCACCGTTCTCGGAATCTTCTGACGACAGTTGGCACCGTGGACATCCGGGTACCTCGGGATCGTGAGGGTCAGTATCAGTCTGGTCTGTTTGAGTGGTATCAGCGGGTGGATCGGTCGCTGGAGGAGACCGTTCGGGCGATGTTTCTTTGTGGGGTGTCGACGCGCAAGGTGGGCGACGTGTTGGAGGTGTTGTGTGGTGAGCCTGCCCTGGCGGGTCGGCCAGTAAAGTTTCAACAGTTGTCAGAGAGCTCGATCAGGCTGTTATCGACTTTGCCAACAGTCCGATCGACGATGACCTTCTGTTTTTGTTTGTGGATGCACTGACAGTGAAGATTCGTTTTGAGCTGAAAGCGAAGAAGGTCAAGCTGTTGGTGGCTTATGGTATCAAGGCTGACGGCAGCCGGGAGCTCATCAGCTTCCAGCAAGCTAATTCGGAGTCAACAGCTTGTTGGAAAGCCTTTTTAGAGAACCTGAAGGTTCGTGGATTGGTTGATGGTAATCTCAAACTGATTGTCATGGATGGCAGCGCCGGATTGTGGGCAGCGGCCCAGGAGGTCTATCCCCTGGTTGAACATCAGCTCTGCTGGGTGCACAAGCTGCGCAACGTGGCCAAATACTGTCCCAAAACCCTCCGTCAAGAGTGTGTTCACCAGGCTACCCAGATCATGTACGCTCCCTCTACCGGTGTGGCCGCCAAACGTTTCCGAGCCTGGAAGAAACAATGGCAGAGCAAGATCCCCAAAGCTGTCAACTGCCTGGAATCCGCCTTTGGCGGATGACAAGCTGATACCGATCTTTGAGTTTCCCGAAGAAATCCGTAGGATGATCCGCACTACCAACGTTATCGAGCCCGCCATGGCGGGTTTCCGGGAAGTCCGACGGCGGTTGAAGGTGATGGGTTGTTTTCAAAACTCCAAGAGCCGTCCAGGTCCGACCCTGTCGGGCTGCGACCGCATCATCTACGCCATCTTCAACTACTTCAATACCAAATGGACACGAAACGCGCAAAAGATTAAAGCGATCAAAAATGTAACTGACCAAGCGGCATAATTTATGGGTACACCTTTTTACACATTTTTCTGGACATTACCAAAGTGTGCCAAGCATGAAAAAGAGTTTGACATCCGACTCCGTTGATAGTATTACTTTATGTTAGACGGATGGATGTTGGGTACTAGCAGGTTTACCGGCAGGTTCTCTTACATGACATAAAGTTTAGTTGATTGTTCAAGGACGAAGTGGTGGCTTGGGATGTTCTTTTCAACCGAGGAAGAGAATGCCTATGATGCTTGAATGCAAGTTTTCAGCAATCGAGAAAAGTAGGTCAAGCCCCTTGTGGGGCTTGACCTTTCTATTTTAATGAATGTGTCGAAACCAGCCCTCGGTACTCTATCCTTGTCGCCGCGCAGATAGCAACCCGCACAGACTTCCGTCTATCCCTTCTCAACGTGAATTTCAATGAAAGCGCCTTGCCCCTGCCGATGGAGAAGAGTATTTGTCCGAGTCAAAAACCCAAACCCAACCTCAAACCAACGCTAACCTGCCGGCTGTTGATTTCATGGGGAATGCCTAGTAAGATGGTTCCAGTATCATCGACATCTGGCGTGATGGGATCGTCCCCATACCAGCTCTGCGTCTGGATGCCCGAGGCATGGTGATAAGCAAACTCGCTCGCCAGTTCAAAGAACGGTTGTATTTTGCCAGTGCGCGGCATCTGGTGACGGATGCTAACGCCCGAAATGAAACCTTTGCCTGTGATGTCCGCGGTGGCAGTCTTGTTACGAAGCAGGTGGTCATCAAAGTCTGAAGCCCACACCAGCGCAAACGCCGCTTTGGCGCTAATGACGGTATGGTGCCGGAGTCTGATATTTGAACGCAAGCCGAGGTGAGGGGATTTGTAGGTAACTTTGTAGTATATACCCTTCTCAATACCAGATACTGTATGGCGGACTCCGTTTGTATCGATTTGCCACCCATCATACCCGATTATATCCTGCTCGATTTTCTGGTACCTGAACCCTCCCCACAGATCCAAGCCAAAATGCTGTCTCTGCAAAACACGCAGATATCCCTCAACAGTTATCAGCGTGGACTTCATTTCAGCCCGTGATTCGGTATACGAAAACTTTTCAACCCGCCACGTAGTAGTATCGGTTTCCCAGTCATGGTCTTTCATAACCCCACCGGGATTGTCGATATTTGAAAAATAACCACCCTCTAAAGACCAGGCATAGAGCGTATCTCTGGTTGAGTGGAGACCTACCGTGACACCGGCCATGACCACATCGAGCGGAAATTCCAGCTGACTTTTCAGCACATAGATCCCCTCGTTGTAGGGGAGAGATATATCCATAATGTACTCTGTCAGTCCGAAATTCTGTGATAGCTGTGGAGTCACGGTAAACTTCACCTTGCTTTGAGCCATTAAGGTCTGGCCTAAGCTCAATACAAAAGCAAATGTGATCAGAAGATTCCTTTTCATGCCGTCATCCTTTGTCTTTAACTCATGGGCACAGAATAATACAAGGATTCCCCCCTAACCACAAGGCTAAAGATTGATGATTGAAAAGGGAAAACGTTTAGGGGAAAAGTTGAACCAACCTGGTGTTAAACCCTATCTCCTCGTCGGCCATCTCAAGGTGCAGATCAACATAGACGTTTTTAGGGTAGCCGAAGTCGGGGTCGTACTCAACTTGCAAGACGGCGAGCTTGCGTCCCTCCAACTCGTCAATAAACTCGAAAAGTTCATCAACCGTTTTGTAGCGCTTCAGTTCTTCGCTTGTCAATGAATCGCCGCTATCGGTAGTAATACCCCCGACAATTTGGTTGTTGGCTACGGTCAGTCGGACGAAGCCGTGAGGGCCGGGGCAGAAACAGATGCGCATCTGCTGGATGATGTATGTTTGGGTTGCATGTTTTAACCAGAGGGACCTGGGCTCCAGAGTGCTCGAGACGACAGGCCCGCCAGATTTATCACAGGAAAGGAAGGTCAAAGACAACATCAGGGCAAAGATTGCTATCAGGCTCAAGATTATCCGCATTGATCCTGCCATGTCACTCCACACTGGTGTCTCTCTTCTTGTATTCCTGGTAACAATATAATAGGTAAATAAGAGGTGCGCAAGTCTGATTTAGCACCGCGCCCATGATAGATTCTCAGACAGTCATTGTTCCGGAACTCAGTGCGGCTGTTTATCTGTTCTTTGGGCCGATTGACTTGCCGCCGCAGTTTTCATACTTTCCATGCATGAACGGCCAGGTGGTGGAAAGCAACTTTGAAAACTTCAACAAATCTGTCCTGGCTGTCTATATTACCTTCCTTATTCTGGCGCTGGGCACACTCGCGGCTTACCTGGTTTTGAGGGAGCAATACCCGATTATCCTGGCGCTGCTGGCCATCCCGGCAGCCGTTTTGATCATCACTCAGCCGCGATGGGCGTTGTACCAATACATCCTCTGTCTTTTTGTCATGGTGGCGATCGACCGCGAGATTCCAATCTTCCTGACCGATATCAGCGCCCTGATTGTGATCGCTGCGGCGGCGTTGGACCTGTTGACCAGTGACAGACTGCCTCAACAGTTCCCACGTCTGTTTTTCAATTTTGTCTTTTTGCTGACGGCTGTCTCGATTGCCGCCGTTTTTGGGTATGACCCGGTTGCCTCTCTTAATCCCATTGCCAGAATCACTTTTTTGACAGTGACCTTCCTGTCGCTCTATCGTCTGGTAGCCAAAGCCAGTGTTGAGCGTCTGGTCGGCATGTTCTTCTGGGTGTGCGTTCTGCATTCCGTGATAGTGGTGGTTCCCTTCATTATCTCAGGGGGTGAAATGCGGTCGTTCGGTTTCTCCGGTACGGCCTATGATGATCTTGCCATGCTCACCCTGCCGGTGGGGCTGGCATTGTTTATCTGGTCCAAAGCTGAGCGCGCAACAAAGTATCTTCTTGGCTCGATGCTGATCTTTAGTAGCCTGGTGGCCACCCAGTCGCGCGCCTCACTGGCTTTTGCCGTTTTTGCTTTGGCCGCTGTGCTTATCTTATCGCTGGGACGGTACCGACAAATAGCCGCCAGGCAGCGTCCCGTAGAAGAGGCTTTGACCGGTAGCGAGGCGCCCCACCCAGTCAAAAAACGCGTAGCCATGTTATGCCTCTCCATGGTCCTTCTGGCGGCGGCGGTAATAAGCCTTATGCCGGATGTCTATGGCGCCGTCCTGTCGCGTTTCGAAACAGCATTGACTTTTACGCCGAGCGGCACCGTTCGAACAAGGTTAGAGTTGTGGCGCTCGGCGCTGATGGCCTTTTCTCATCATCCCATTCTCGGCGTCGGCCCGGGAAGCTTCAGGATATTTCACCAGATTTTCCCCTCCCTGCACATGCAGCCGTTGCACTATTACGTGCGCGGATTGTCGGCGCATAGTTTGTTCCTCCACTACTTGGCCGAAGCCGGCCTGCTGGGAGCTGCCGCGTTAGTTGCTCTTTTTGTAAACCAGTTTCGCATCAGCCGCTCGACGTGGCGTCGGCAACAACCGATTGATCAAACCGGCTGTTCGCTCGCTCTTTATGTGGCGGGACTGATGTTTCTTGTGACTACCTTGTTCGAAGCCGGCTGGATATGGGGGCAATTCGGATTCCCCTTTGTATTCTTTGCTGCCCTTATCGTGCGCTACAACCAACAAGTGAATCGGTAACTTATAACTGCTCCCAGGCATTGCCCCTTGCTTAAGAATGAACGGGTTTTCCGGCACATATGCCCGCCGCTGTGACTGAATGGAAAGACGCTGTCAACTTATGGTACGACGTGATAGTACCTCATGTTTGCCTGTTCGTCAATAGCAGCATATGGGGAAACCTTCTTAGAGCACCGGTACGTATGATTTTTCTCCGCTCATCTGAACGGCTTGTTGACACGCGCTTTTGTGTTTTGGTGTGATGACTGAGCCAAAATGAACAGCAAACGCATGTGCTGTGGCTTCGGGTTGGGTCGGTCTAGTGTTGTGTCACGTTTTTACAAGGCGGCTGTATAAACGCCAATTAGCGCCAAAACTGCCACGGAATAGTATCACAGGGAATCGCTGTTGCATAACCAGAGGAACTGGACCGGCCATTGTGGACTATTGCTTTTACTGCAGAGTAGGCTGGTTTTTTCGGCAATAATTGCAGATTGTTGGTTACCTTTGCAGTTGTAAAGGTGTCTAAGAGATGATGGAAGGAGATAGGATCCTGTTCTGGAAACTTACTGAGGCGGAACACCTCAGGGCCAGAGCCTTCTGTCGTAAGCTGATGGGCAACCGTGACGATGGCGACGACCTGTATCATGATACGCTGATCATTGCATTGCCCAGGTTCTGCCACCTGCGCGACAGGTCTGCTTTCCGTCCCTGGCTGTATCGGATTGCGGTAAACACTTTCAAAAACCGTTTCCGACGGCCCTGGTGGAAACGGTTGACGCCTTTGACGGCGGAAATCGAGGAAAGCACCAGTGACGGAAACCCTGAAGCGGCGCAGGCAGCGCGACGAAGGCTGGAATGGGCTTTCCGAGCTATTACGCCCGAAGAGCGCGCCTTGGTTATTCTCTTTGAGATGGAGGGCTGGACCATCGCCGAATTGGTTAGGCTCTTTGGTAAGAATGAAGGTGCAATCAAAGTCCGACTATCTCGCACCAGGCGCAAGATGCGAGAAGCGATAGTTAAGCGCTTCCATCAATCCGAAGCCGAGCCAACTGTGGCGGCTGTAGAAAGTGAGGATGGTATATGCGTTGCAATGAAGCCAAGAGAAGACTGAGCGAACATTGGTTGAAAGAACCAAAACAAGTGGAAGATCAGGAGCTTCTCCGTCATCTGCGGGAGTGCTCAGCCTGTGCTCGCCACGCGGCGGCAGTACGATCCCTGAAACGAGACTTTGCTGCCACCCGCGCTCCTGACATTAATGGCGGTTTGCCACTGTCGATTCTAAAAACCCGGGTCGAGGCACATGCCTCACTCTCTAACCCTACCGAAACTAAGGAGAATTCTCTGATGAGTACCTTGATGAAGAATCTAAGGAAACGTTCGAAGCTAAGTGTTAGCGTTGCCATTGCAGTGGTAGTGCTGGCCTTCCTTACGTTGGTGCCGTTTAAGTTCGAGCGCGCCGTTGGCTATGAGGTCGCGGTAGCAGGTGTCGACAAGGAGCTGGCTCTCGACAACGACCGAGTTACTGCGTTGCTCAAGACCCTTGGTGTGGAGGATGCCAAGGTCGACGTTACCGGTTGCGAAGCCACCTGCAATCTTGTAATTCGCAAGTTAGGCTCGCAAGAGGACGCTGATCTTGTAGCCGCTGCATTCAAAAGCGGTGAAGAGCCTGTGGTTGATTGTGAGGTCTTAATGATTCGCGCCGAATGTTCAAATTCGCTGCTTGATCAGGCCAGAACCGTGATGTTCTTCGGCGAAAAACCAGCCGATCCTGGGGGAATAAAGGAAGAGCTGATTGAACGGCTGGGTGCGGACTGCGGCGGCGACGCCCTTGCCTGGATGCAGTGCCTTACGGACAGCATGCTGTTCTACCAGTTTGGCCTCGGTGGTGATTCAGCGGGTGTCAGAAAAATCGCTGTTGAGCTTGTTAGTGATGGTGAGAATGAAGTCCTCTACGCAAACGTCAGCAGCGATAGCATTAAAACATGCGTAACGATTCAGGGAGTTGGAGAGGGATCCATACAGGATTTATGTGCTAAATTGAAACTGGAAGATGGCCAAATCGATGAAGAAATCATCCGGCAGTTGAAAGAACAAGGGTGTGACGTCACTGTGGAAACCAGCGCCGATGGCACGAAAAAGGCTATCAAGATCGAGTGTAACGAAATTACGCGAGAAGGCATTGAAGATGAGGGCGAGGAAGCCGCAACTAAAGAATCGTCTGACGCCAACCTGCCTGAAGGGTTTGAACTGGCGCAGAACTACCCCAATCCCTTTAACCCCAATACCACGATCGACTTCAGCTTACCCGAAGCACAGCATGTTACTCTTGAGGTCGTCAATATTCAGGGACAGGTAGTTCGAACGTTGGTAGACGACGTTCGCAGTGCCGGCGACCATTCAGTCGAGTGGGACGCCACCTCAGACAACGGTAACCGGGTCGCCTCCGGGGTATATTTTTACCGCCTTTCGGCAGGCGATCATGTGGCCAGCAGAAAGATGACATTGTTGAAATAGCGTTCTCGGACAAAAGCAGCTTGCTACCAGCCCGGATGGTCACAGTCGTCCGGGCTGTTGTTCATGCAACCCGACAACCCGCGATCACTAAGGATCATGGAGTGCTGTCATGCGACCCCGCATGACAGTTCCTTCGCTACTAGGTGTCGGGCGGGGTCGCCCGACACCACCAAAACTATAGATACTACGGTTTCGTGATCGCCCAATCAGGGAATCGGCCAAGGTCAATTTCAAAGACGGTTGTCCCAAGCAAGTAAATGAACAGCGTGACGAGAACGACGCCTATCAGATTCAGTATAATGCCGGTTTTCATCATATCCTGCATCCGCACCTCCCCGGTTCCAAATACGATGGCGTTGGGCGGCGTCGCCACCGGTAGCATGAAGGCGCATGAGGCCGACAGCGTGGCGGGTATCATCAGCAGGAGGGGGTTTATGCTGATTGCTGTCGACAACGAGCCGAGAATCGGCAATATCATCTCGCTCGTGGCGGTATTCGACGTCAGTTCGGTGAGGAAGGTGAGCATGGCGCTAACCGACGCGATCAAAAACACCGGAGGAAACCGATCCAATCCGGTCATCTGCTCGCCCAGCCAGACTGACAGGCCTGATTCCTTGAAGCCGCTGGCTAACGCAAAGCCACCGCCAAAGAGAATGACTATTCCCCAGTGCAACTTCGAGGCGGTTTTCCAATCCATTAACCGCCGTCCCCTTTCACGACGGCTGGGGATGATAAACAGCAGCATGGCGATTGTGATAGCAATGGTGCCGTCGTCGATGAAACCCGGGACGGGCATAATCGTCGTCCAGCCCGGAATGGTAAATGAGCCAAGGTTAATGTCGCCCCGAAACAGCCACAACGCCGCCAGCAGAACAAAAAGGAAAAGCACCACCCCTTCTTCATATCGAATTTTTCCCAGACGATTATACTCTTCTTTGAAGATAGTCATGTCTGCTGCAAATGAGTCCTTTCGAGAAACGAACAAGCGAGTCAACACACCCCAGGCGATAATCAGGAAAACCACCGCGAACGGCAGCCCGAACATAAACCAACTGGCGAAGGAAATCTCCGGGGCGCTGGGAAAGTATATCTTAAATATCCGGCTGAATGACAGGTTGGGTGGGGTGCCGATCAAAGTGGCTGTCCCACCGATGGAGGCGGCGTAGGCTATCCCCAACATCAGGCCAATCGAGAACCGTGACACCACTTTTTCGCCAAAGGTATCTTTTAGCTTCAAAATGATCGCCATCGCCATTGGAACCATCATCATGGTCGTGGCGGTGTTTGATATCCACATCGACAAAAACCAGGTGGCCACCATGAATCCAAGGATGATCCTTTTGGGGCTGATCCCGATCAGCAGGATGATGCGCAGGGCGATGCGACGGTGCAGGTTCCATTTTTGCATTGCCAGCGCCATGATGAACCCCCCGATGAATAGAAAAATGATGTGATTGAAGTATATCGGCGCTACCACCTTCCCCTTCATTATTCCCAACAGGGGAAACAGCACCACGGGAAGCAGGGCGGTGGCGGGGATGGGAATCGCTTCGGTAATCCACCAGACCGCCATCAGCAGCGCCACCGCCGCGGCGCGGGTCACGATCGGGTTCCCTGGGTCGAGGTCAACGAACAACAGGACGATCAGTGCGGCCAGCGCCCCGCCGATAAGTCCGATTCTCTGCTTGATACTTCCTCCGACGACTATGCGGTTCCAGTCCCTTGTTCAGCCGTTCTACAGCAGGCATGATGAATAAAGCGGCAGAAGGACATCAAGACAACCAAAAAGAATCAACTCGGTACCCAGAGATGTAGGGCAAAACCCTTTAGCGGTTTTGCCTATTATGGCAGAAGCACTGGGGTTTCTGCCCTACAAGCTCTTCTCCATCGGCAGGGGCAAGGCCCTTTCATTGAAATTCGCGTTGAGAAGGGATAGACGGAAGTCTGTGTGAGCTGCTACCTACGCGGCGACAAACGGGTTTGGTTGTCAAGCTCTTTTTTCATGTTTGGCACGCTTTTTTCCATACGAATCTACCCTTAAGTAATGACTAATTAGATCACCGTGACTCATATTGCAGCTTAAGACTTGTTAAGATTGACTACTATCCCACTGGTGACGATAATATGACCATGTTTAGCAGTTCCAAGAAGCTACTGGCAGTTGCCTGTTTTGCTGCGATACTTATTGGCCTGGTAAATTTAGCCTGGTGGGTCTTTTATGAGCGCACTCAGCAGATGCTGGATCGGCAGTTGACCCGGCGGCTTCTGGCAACGGCCAAGGCAGCGGCAGCGGTGCTGCCGGCCGATGTGATCGAGAACCTAACCCTGGGTGACCTGGATGCCTTTGCCGAGGTGGCCGGCATTCTGGAAGAGATTCGCGCTGCCGACTCCCTGGCGGAACTGTTCATTCTCAATGAAAACTATACCTATCTGGCCACGACCTCTCTTGAGACCGACACCTCCTACTTTCTGGCCGAATTGAACGGCCCCTACATTGACTCCCTCTTTTTTGGATTTTCACAGCAAGCTCTTGCCACCCCATCCTACAAGACGGGCGGGATTTATCTCAAGTCGGCCTTTGCGCCCTTGTATGACGCTGACGGATACCTGTTGGCGGTGTTAGGGGTGGAAGCCAACGTCGATTACTTCGATGATCTGACGGCGTTGAAAAGGAATCTCTATTACTC
>Ga0209979_1002668_pt1 | contig 16727 bp, 8 predicted proteins | sample AnhtaG_FD_183114 | JGI IMG/M metagenome (GOLD analysis project Ga0209979, IMG submission 183114) | Deep subsurface microbial communities from Anholt, Denmark to uncover new lineages of life (NeLLi) - Anholt_01485 metaG (SPAdes) (version 2) | ecosystem: Environmental > Aquatic > Marine > Oceanic >...
GGTTGAGTAAGGACTATGAGTCGTTGCCTGTTAGCAGTGAAACCATGATTCAACTTGCTATGATTAATCTTATGATTCATCGGCTTAAACCTGGATGATTGAGCTTTTCATACACTTTCTTAGAGGCAAAAAGACCAGATGTGGACCCTTATGAGGCCAAAGAACAGGCTCGCGGTTATGCAGAGAATTTGCGTGCGCCATTTATCATCCTCTCGAATGGCAGGGAACACTGGTTCTGGAACTATCAAAGGGCTGACCAGCAGGATGCATATCGCATTGAGCGTTTGCCTTCACCCGCTGACCTGGATCGGTTGCGTCTTAAGAACCTCCAACCGCCACGTCCACTTATGACCGAAATCATTGGGCCGGACTACCTTCACCCCTACCGCCCGGACATCAAGCTTCGTGGGTATCAGATCAATGCCATCGACAAGGTTTCCCGACGCTTTGACGATCTTGGCGAACGTAAGTTTCTGCTCGAAATGGCCACCGGCACCGGCAAAACCCTGCTTTGTGCTGCTATGATACGCCGATTTCTCAGTACTCGCAATGCCGAACGGGTCCTCTTTATCGTTGACCGAATCGAGTTGGCCAAACAGACAATGGAAGAGTTCAACGTTATCCTGCAGGAGTACAGCCCCGTTGTCTTCAAGACCGCCCGACGGCATCCTGCCGAACTACTCGGCTCGTGCGTAGTCGTCGCGACAATCCAGTCGCTCATGGTAGACCGACGCTTCAGAACGGAGTTCACACCGTTTCATTTCGATCTCGTTATAAACGACGAAGCCCACCGCTCCATCTATGGCGACTCCCGCGAATGTGTTCAGTTCTTCCAAGCCACCCGAATCGGCCTCACGGCCACACCCAAGGCATATCTAAAGAACATCGATATTGACGGTCTTGGCCGCAATAATCCCAAGGCCCTCGAAGCACGCCAACTTAGAGACACATACCACTACTTCGGTTGCGAGCCCAGTGAGCCAACTTTCCGTTACGACATTAGAGACTCTGTCAAAGACCCACAAGGCCCTTTCCTCTGCATGCCCAAGATATTCGACATCCGCTCCGACATCACTACCCAAGCATTAGATGAAAAGGGCTGGGCTATTACCATTGACGAGCGGGAGGACAATTACAAGGTGCGCGACTTGGAACGCAGAATTTTCGTTCCCGAGCGAAACAAAGTTATGTGTGAAGCGTTCCTTAAGAACGCTCAAAAAGACCCTAATGGCCAACTCGGCAAGTCGATAATTTTCGCAGTCAACCAGAATCACGCTACGGCCGTCACCAAAATACTAAACAAAATGCAGCCTGGCATTGCAACCACAATAACCTCACGCATTCCTGAAGCCTCGACAATCTCCAAAGACTTCCGCGACGGCAAGCGTTCCGAGCGAGTTGCCGTTTCGGTGGACATGCTCTCTACCGGCTACAACTGCAAAGACCTGCTCAATGTTGTACTGATGCGCCCGGTATTCTCTCCAGCCGCATACATACAAATCAAGGGGCGCGGTACCCGGCTTTACACATTCCGAATCGGCAACACCGAGTACGAGAAGAAAAATTTCTTTGTGCTTGACTTCTGCGGCGTTGCCGAGTATTTCGAGGACAAATACGATTACACAATGCCGTTGCCGCTTCCAATATCGACAGGTGAGAAAGAAACAATACCCATCGATTACGACTTTGACCTAACCGAAGAGCAAGCAACAACTGATGCCGTCCTATCAGCATCACTATCGCGCAAAGGCTTGCCCATCTGGCAGGGCCGAGACATTGTCGTTTCCGAAGAAATCCGCATCGTCGGCCCCGAAGGTGAAAAAGTCGATGTAATGACCTTCCGCGGCGCATTCGAGCGGGATGTCGCTGTGCTTGCCGACCAGGACGGCGAGTTCAAAGAGGCAGCCAAGGTCGAAGACGATGACGCGGTCGAGACCATTATGCAAGAGCGCTTCTTCTACAGGCCCGAAATGTTCTACTCAGCCGACAAGCTGGTTCAATCTTACGGTGTGCCTGCTCCCGTTTCGGCCTTTGTATATAATGCCCTTGGTACAAAAAAGCTCCCTACCAAGGAGCAAATCGTTGATGACATTGTTGATTCCATCACCGCCCGCTTTAACCTTCGGTATAGCGACCAGAAATGGCTAAATGCCACCACTCAGCTTATCACCGACGACCCAAAGGCCCTTCGCAAATTCTTGGATGGCGATGTAACGCTCTTTACCGCCCCTCAGTTCACTTTACTTGGTGGCCCCGCAGCATTAGTTAAGTTTGCCGAACGCGATGCTGTCTTCGAAGCACTGAGAAACTCCGCGCTTATCCGCCAGTCTATCCTCGGAGCACAACCATTATGACAAAGAATAAGACAAGGAACAATACCAACAAAAATTTCCATTCCTCTGGTCTGCGACAAAAGGTCGACCAGCTAATGGATATCCTCTATGCCGGCGGCGTCAACAATCCTATGGACTCCATCGAGCAGATTTCCTATCTCTTATTCTTGCGCCTCTTGACCGAAAGAGACGAGCAGTTAGCCACCCTTAGCAAGAAATACAAACAAATCTTCTCTGGCAAATGGGCACGCTATGCCTGGGGCAACTTCGTAACGCTTACCGGAGACCAGCTTTTCGATTCGACTCGCTCCGCTATCGAGAACCTCCACGAATTGCCCGACCTCTCTGACACCGGTAGACTCCTTTTCAGACGGGCCACACTCAAGATTTACGACCGCCCGACTCTGCGGGCGGTCATCCAGAGCATTCACGAGATGGACCTTATCGAACACGATGGTGCAGATATCAAAGGCGACATGTACGAATATCTGCTCAGTAAAATCTCAATGTCGGGTACGAACGGCCAGTTCCGCACCCCCCGCCACATTATCGACTTTATTGTTGAAATAGTAGACCCAAAACCCGGCCGGCGTATTTGCGACCCTGCCTGCGGCACGGCGGGCTTCCTTATCTCGGCATTCAACCATATTCTCAAACAGAACACATCCAAAGCCGACCTGAAAACAGGCAATGTAACCGGCGACAAGCTAAAGCCCGCACAATGGAAGTTCCTTGAACAGCAGGCCTTCACCGGCTTCGATAACGACGCCAATATGATAAAGATAGCTATCTTAAACCTCTACCTGCACAAATTGGAGAAAGCGAATATTGTTCTCCACAACCCCCTTACGACCACAAAGGGCGGGACGTATCCCGGCCCCCAATACGATTGTATATTAGCCAACCCGCCATTCTCCGGCAAGGTACAGAAAGAGAGCATCCTCTCCGACCTTAACCACGGCATAAATACCCGCGCAACTGAACTGCTCTTTCTAAAGTGGTTTATTGACCACTTGGCAGATAAAGGCCATGCAGGTGTGATTGTGCCGGAAGGTATTATCTTCCAATCCCAAAATGCTTACAAGAAATTGAGAAAAATGCTTGTGGACGATTACTTGTGGTGTGTGGTATCTCTGCCCGCTGGCGTCTTTAATCCTTATGCAGGTGTAAAGACTTCTGTTTTGCTGATGGATAAGACTCTGGCCAAAAAGACTGACAAGATTCTCTTCGTAAAGATTGAAAATGACGGCTTTGATTTGGGAGCACAACGAAGACCAATCGACAAAAACGACCTGCCGAAAGCACTTGAATATATCAAGCAATACCAAAAAGAGATTTTAAGCGGCCACATATCCGAAGATACAGACTTTGCCCATTCGGTAGAGAAAGAAAAAATCGCCGAAAGCGGGGACTGGAATCTGTCTGGAGACAGGTATCGAGACATTGTTTTGACTTCTACTTCGGAATTTGAAAAAGTCGAGTTGAAGAAAATTTTGGATATTCAATCAGGATATGCGTTTGACTCGAAGCTATTTAATGAAAACGAAGGTTTTCCGATAGTAAGAATAAGAAATATTAAAACGGGATTCGCTGAGACGAAATACAACGGTGAATATGATAAGTCGTATGTCATTAACGATGGCGATATACTTATAGGAATGGATGGGGAGTTCAATGCTACTATCTGGCAGGGAGGAAAAGCATTATTAAATCAACGTGTTTGTAAAATACGCAACTTTAGAAAATGTCTCAAGGAATATGTCTTTTGGATGATACAGCGAAAATTGAAAGAGATTGAAGCTGATACTTATGCCGTAACAGTTAAACATATATCAGCAAAACAAATCTATGCAATCAAAATCCCACTCCCTCCTTTGGATGTTCAGAAAAAAATAGTAGCCGAGATTGACGGCTATCAGAAAATCATAGACGGCGCACGACAGGTCGTGGACAACTACAAACCCACAATCAAAATCGACCCCGACTGGCATGTGGTAGAAGTAGATAATATTTGTGATTTAGTAAGGGGAAGTTCCCCAAGGCCAAAAGGCGATAAGCGATATTATGGTGGAAATGTTCCAAGGCTAATGGTTTCTGATGTTACACGTGATGGTATGTACACAAAACCAACAATTGATTTCTTAACTAAAGAAGGTGCTAAATTGAGCCGTCCAATGAAAAAGGGCGATGTTATTATGGCAGTAAGCGGCAATCCTGGACTCGCCACAATTTTGAAAATTGATGCTTGCATCCATGATGGATTTGTAGGCTTCAGAAATTTAGATGATAGGGTAATCCCAGAATTTCTCTACTTCATATTATTGTACTTGAAGGAAGCAAGTAGTTCTCAATCGATAGGTGCAGTATTCAAGAACCTTAATACCGCGCAAATAAAGAAGTTCAAAATCCCCGTTCCACCTTTATCCATCCAGAAAGAAATCGTTGCTCAAATCGAAGCCGAGCGGCAAATCGTCAACGCCAATAAAAAACTTATCGAAATCTATGAGCAGAAAATCAAGGCCAAAATCGCTGAAGTCTGGGGGTTCGGCACAAGTCAAGCCGCGGTTGAGAAAAAGGTGGATGAGATGGCCGATAGCGGACTTCTAATAGCAGAGGTGGCCGAGCGTTACAGAACTGATGCGTCTGTGGCCTGTCTGGTTTTGCAGCATTTTAAAGAACGAGTCAAGCCAATCCGAGAATTTCATTTGCAAAAATACGCCTATATCGCCCAGCAACATTTGAAACTGTCGATTGTATCGGAGTTTCAACCGATGGCTGCCGGACCCTGGTCGAGAGCATTTAAGAATTATGCCTGTGCATACGCCCGGCAGCAGCAGTGGTTTTCCCTAAAGGGCCGTGACGTAGAGCCTGGAAAAGCACTTAAGGCGGGTACTGCCGAAGCGGAGAAAATCCTGGGCCGTCAGAGAGGAAAAGTTTTACATCTACTGGACGATTTAAAACGATTCGGTGATAGCGGGCTGGAAAGATGGGCAACGATCCTGATGGTTGTTTCCCAACTCAAGGCTGCCAGAAAAGCCGTTACCCGCTGGAATATCCAGGAGGCAATCGACAACTGGTCCGGGAAGCGCAATAAAGAATGGTTTACCAAAATAAGTGTCAGCAAAGCCATTGACGGTATGAATCAAAAAGGCTGGATAAAACTCATTGGTGAATAGATTAGTGTTTTATGCTATGGCTGATAGCAAACTTCAGCTTTTTTCCTTTAATCCGTGCTAATCCGTGCAATCCTTCGACTCAGCTCAGAGCCTGCCCTGAGCTTGCCGAAGGGACGGCGTCTGTGGCAAAAAAAATCTGTGTAATCCGTGGCCCAAAACTAACAAAATGTTTCTAATGTTTAAGGCAGCATTTCAAGAACTATCTCTGCGACCTCCTGACGGGCTTTTTTCTCAGCTAACGGCTCAACTAATTTAATCAGCTCACCGCTGATTTGAGTCAGCTTGTCCCTGTCTTCCAAAAGCCGCTCAATGCTTTCGGCAATCGGCTCAATCGAGCTAAAATACGGCATAAATTCCGGCACTAATTCCTTCCCAGCTAAGATATTCACCAGAGACAGGTACTTCGTTTTTATCAGCCACCCAAGCAGATGCCATATAATTCTGCTGGATTGATACATTATCACCATCGGACAGCCGGCCGCTGTTACCTCCAGAGTAGCGCTGCCGCTGGCAACGAGCGCAAAATCAACAGCAGAGGCAGTGTTACTAACTGAACCAATGGTGTACTGGCACTCAAAGCCGGGGATCAGTGTTTTTCTTAGCAGTTGTTCTCGTTCGGCGTCCACAGCTACGGTAACAAAGCTTGCTGCCGGGTATTTATCCTTTAAGCGCAGCGCTATCTGCTGCATGGCTCCCCAGAGCGAGTCAATCTCAGCGGTTCGCGAGCCGGGCATAATAGCGAATCTGGTGTTTTTCGGTTCAAAATCGGCATATTGTTTGTGATGGGCCGAGCCAATCTCCAATTCATCAAAAAGTGGATTGCCCACAAAAAACACATCCATACCTCTTTGGCTGAACCAGTCCTGCTCGAAGGGTAGTATGCAGCAGAGTTTATCGCAGCATTTGCGAAGCTTGTGGATTCGCCAGCCCCCCCAGGCCCAAAGCTGTGGAGCAACGTAGAAAACGGTTTTTATGTCTGCTTTTTTGGCGGCCTTTGCGATGTGGAAGTTGAAGGCGGGGGAATCACAAACTATAACCAAATCGACCTTGCTGCTTTTTAAAAAGCGAGTTACGCGCTTTATCAACCTGTAATAACGGACGACGTGGCTAAAGGCCTTGTATATCATTACGGCCTGGCCAACAGTGGCTTCCAACAACCTGCAGCCGGCCTCGGCCATTTTTGGTCCGCCTACGCCGACAAATTCAATGTCAAAACCGCTTTTTTGTAAAGCGGTTATCAAGCCTGCACAGTGGACGTCAGCACTTGGCTCAGCGGCACTGATAAAGATGCGATACTTTTTGTTTTTATCCGGCATAGATTTATTTGTTAACAAGATTTCGAGAAAACTTCAACCGGATAATTATAATACTCCCGGAAATTAAGCAGGCCGCTTGGGGCAGCTTCTTGAAAGTCAAAATGATTAACCAAGAATACCGTTGTTTTCTACATTCTCTTATTGCCCTAAAACAAGGGGGCCTATACCGAATCAATCAGTATAGGCCCCGAATTAACACGAATCCGGTGTCCTCTTGTTTGTTGCCGTGAGTCCCGCACCAATTAGGCGTGAGCCTAAGCTCATTTGGTGCGGGACGCGGCAATCTCAAACTTTGAGAGCTTTGTATCGGCCGCGCAATTTTATTTACCGGCTAAATCCCGGCTTACGGCGCTGATGTCGGAGGATACAGGCGAATATCGTCAAAGTACATCGTACCTGAACCACCGGCTACCGGATTCTTCTTGTTACCCAGACCAAGGGCAATCGTATTGACATTGGCTAAGTTCACGCCCTGGTCGGCAAATGCCTGCAGGTCGATAGTCCACTCCGTCCAGGTAGTTATCTGCGCTGCATCAGGATTATCGTGGTTGACCACCGCACTGCCGTTGAGAGCAACAAACAAAGTCTCAGCAGTGTTGGCCGAATCGCCCCTGAACCAAATTGTCAGCGTGTTGACACCATTCTCGGTCCAGTCACGCGGATAAGTCAGCGTTAAAGTTGCCTCAGAGTACCCAACACTATTGTCGTAGTAGAGCGGCATCGACTGGTTGCCGCTGTGAACGATAGTTAGCTCGGCAAATGGAGGATTATCGTAACCAACTAAAGAGCCGTTTGTCGGGATGCCGTATCCGTCTATCCACGCATTAAATATCCTGTTGCTCTCGGGGTCATCGGGGTCAAGGTCATTGTAGCTCTCAAAATCGTCCACAATTAGGAAGTTTGCTGTTGTAAAGCCCCAGACAGGGCCTGTCCACGGACTGTCGGGATTGGCGTTATTGGCCTCGTCAATACGCCAATAGTAGGTGGTGTTCCACTCGAGTTTTCCGGGTTCAGAACTCTCCGAACCAAGGTTCCCGGTACCTTTGTACTCAGGCGAACCGGTATCGGCATTGCGTACGACCTCTTTATCTGTGCCGAAATAGACCTGATGCGAAGCCGAATAGACTCCCGGCGACCAGGTCAGAATCGGTGTCTGCTTTACATCCACAGCGCCATTAGACGGGTTCGGGCCCGCGACGCCGCCCTGAGTAGTAAAGCTCCAGACGTCGCCTTTATGCGTGTCGATAATATCAAACTCATCGACCCGCCAGTAGTAAGTCTTAGCCAATTTAAGTGGGCCGGGAGTATAAGTCGCAGCTCCCATTGGAGCACTCCCAGCAGCATTGTTCACATCGTCAAAATTATCACCGAAGTAAACATAGTGCAATTTCGATCCGAAACCAGGCTCCCAGCTAAGTTTAGCATTCGGGTCTACAAGCCCGGCACCATCAGCCGGCTCGGGTAAATAGGCGGTCTTTGGTGGAATCATAAAGCTCCAGATCTTACCTCTGTATTTCGTAACGCCGTCGGCTTCAACATCATCGATCCGCCAGTAATAGGTTGTGCCCGGAACAAGGCCGTCCGGAAAAGGAAATCCCGGAAAACCGACAACAAAATACGCCGAAGGCTGGTTGCCCTGGAATGCTTCTGCGGCGCCGTCATTCACATTGTCAAAATTTTCGCTAAAGTACACATCGTGCGAGGCTGCATAAGCACCCGGCCCCCATTCAAGACTGAGCCATGTGTCCGGATGTATGGCGCCATCAGCGGGATTGGGACTTCCCGACCTCATGGCCATGTATTCTGCAATACGTATAATGTCATCAACGTTGTCGGGCGCACCTGTGCGGTCAAATATCCGAACAAATCCTCGATACTTATCGCCTGGCAGATAATGCTTCACCCACGCCGCTGCACTTCCGCTGCTGATTGTTGCCAAAGGTGTAAGGTTCTCAGTAATAGTAACAGATGTCGGACGCTGCGACTCCCACGTTTGGGTCAATCCCCAGGCAATTCCTACCTCGGTAAAAACCACTTCGTCTAAGGTGTCATTAGGCCCGCTGGAGGCATTGAATCCCAATACGCTGGACGCACCGGCACCACCCCACGTAACCTGGCTGCCATCCGAGCTGCCCTGGTAGTAAATAGGCCAATCCGAATACCACACCACCTTGCCGCCTGCATCCAGATATTTTCGAAGCGTGCAAGTATCTTCCATCGACTCTGCCACAGTGTCCGGCACGATGTCCCGACAGAACACAACTACGCTTAACGCTTTGTCTGCGATGTGAGCATCCATCCATACCTTCAGTTCGTCCGCGTCGAGAACTGTATAGCCGGCCGCCTCGAGAGCGTCTCGTATGGCCTCACCACCTCCACCCCAAGCCGTTGGATACCGCCCGTCCCAGTACGCAGCGCGGTCCCACTCTTCAACCTGCGCTTGTACCTGAACTGTCCCTAACACCGACATAAAAAAGATTAGATAAATCAATTTCCTGCACATAATAGTCCTCCTTCAAAAAAGTTGAGATAATTATGCTTTGGCCACATACCAAAACACTCGTTGTTTTCAAAATATGAATGTCTCATTGAAATGTAAAAATCTTCCCTTGCGAAGCACAAAGTCCTGACCTGAAACTCTATACCTCATATGATGCATAATAGCTCCTCCTCTATTCGGAAAAACTCCGAAGATTTTCCCTGCCAGAGGACCAATAATCCACAGACACAACCAGATTTATTTATATCATATTAGCAATCTTCCCGTCAAGAAAAATCAATGTTATTGGAGGAAAATATCGAGTTTCGCGATAGACAAATCGCTTTGTTCGTTGACTCCAAAATCCCGAAAAGTCAGGTCTGTCAAATACCCCCCTTCAGTCTTGGTAAAAAAAGTGCGCATTTTTCCAAATTTTTGTGAAGAAATACGAAAAAATGCAAAAAACGCTCATTTTTAAAATTGCCCTAAATTTAGTGTAAGTGTCGAAACGTAACCCTAAGTTACTAATCCTTTTTCTGCAATAACTGCCCAATTATCCTATCTTCTCTATCTTCAAGAAGTCTCGCCTTTAGCAAGTCGTTTTTTTTCAGCTTTTTCTCTGTTTTTTCGAGATACACCATAAAATACCTTTCGCTTCGTCCGCAGAGTTGCCCATCATCGTTTTCCAGCAGGATTTCAGCGGTTTCGCCAAGAAATTGTTGTCGATACTTTCGGCCCAGCTCTATGTTTAAATTATGCAGTATTTTCGAGTGGTCTTTGATAACTCTATTATCAACAGTATCTTGCATCACCGCTGCAACAGTGCCTTTACGCGGCGAAAAACTGAAAATGTGCATTTTTGCAAAGCCTACATCTTCGGCCAAATCGACCGTTTGCTCAAAGTCAGCATCGGTTTCACCCGGAAAACCAACGATAATATCGGTCGTTATGGCCGGTCTGTCGAGCTGATGTTTAATTAGCTCAACCTTTTCTCTGAATTCATCAGCACTATATTGTCTGCGCATCTTTTTAAGGACCGCATTGGAGCCGGACTGCAGCGACAAGTGCAGGTGTGGCATAATGTTATGGTGTTTACAGAAAGTATCGAGCAATCGCGGCGTTACGTCGGCCGGCTCCAGCGAGCTTAATCTTATCCTTGCAAGATGCGGTATTTCTGCCATTTTATCGAGCAAATCAGCCAAATTATCGTTTCTCTGATTGGGCCAGTTTTTTCGTCTAACGCTCTCCTGGCCGTAAGCTCCGAGAAATACCCCTGTTACAACGATTTCCCTATGTCCGGCTTCTACAAGCGCCTGCGTCTCCTGAAGAACGGCATTGTCCGGTTTACTGTGAACAAACGGACGAGTTTTGGGTACAATACAATAGCTGCAGTACCCATCGCAGCCATCCTGGATTTTTAGAAAGGCTCTGGTATGGTCTTTGAAGGAAGTTATTGGCGGTAACTTCCGATAATTCTTCAATTCATTTTTATACTTGATTTTTGAGTTGTTTTCTGCTTTAATTATAGTGTTAATGTGTAGGCAGGATTGAGGACTTTGGGAGCCCAAAGCGGCAGCTTTGTTGCCGGCTATCCGGCTTAGCATGGCAGCAAGGTTATCTCGATTTTTGATGAGATGAACATTTTTGCCGGTGTTATGTAATTCGCCGACTTGTACAGCCGGCAAACAACCGCAGACAACTACAACAGCATCAGGACTAAGCTTTTGGGCTTTTCGGATATATTGTCGGCTCTTTGCTGAGGCAGTGTGAGTTACACAGCAGGTATTGATAACAGCCAGATCGGGTTTTTTAGCTGGTTCGACTTTGTGGAGTCCGAGCTGTTCGAGCAGCTCTCGAATCTGCTGGCTTTCATATTGATTGACTTTGCAGCCAAGAGTATTTATGGAAAAAGTCTTCATAGTATGGTATAATCTATATTTGTTAGAACGGATTTACAAGGCTAATTGAAAAACCAAGCGGGAGGTTTGTTATGGCTGCAGAAACCGGTACGGTTTGGGCAATAGATATAGGCAACAATTCCCTGAAGGCATTGTACCTGAGCACAGAGCGAGGTGTTGTTGAAGTCATCGGCTTTGACAATATCCGGCACGGCAAGATTCTTAGCGGAGACGGCGTGACCGATGCCGAAAGAGAGGAACTTGTTGCTTTGAGTTTACGCAAGTTTGTCAATAAATACGATTTGAGCATGGACGAGATAGCTATCTCTGTACCGAGCCAGAATAGTTTTGCCCGGTTCGTGAACTTGCCGCCTGTCGAGGCGAAGCGTATTCCTGAAATGGTCAAGTTCGAGGCGGTCCAGCAGATTCCTTTTGGCATTAACGATGTGCAGTGGGACTGGCAGCTGATGACGGAGGAAGGCAGTCCTGAAATCAAGGTGGGCATTTTCGCGATTAAAAATGAGGTGGTGGACGCGGCATTAGAGCATTTAAACAGAGAAGATGTGCAGGTTAGCTACGTACAGATGTCACCTATGGCCCTGTACAACTATTTGCTGCACGACCGTCCTGATTTGGTCACTTCCGACAACAGAGCGGTAGTTATTCTTAACATAGGTGCGGATAATACCGATTTGGTTGTCTGCACAAGGTCTTCGGTCTGGCAGAGATGTATTCTGATCGGAGGTAATGCCTTTACCAGAGCGATATCAGATGCATTCAGACTTAATTTTGAAAAAGCTGAGAAGCTAAAACGTACAGCTCCGGTGAGCAAATATGCCCGGCAGATATTACAGGCGATGAGGCCGGTTTTTACGGACTTAGGTTCTGAAATGCAGCGGTCGTTAGGCTTTTACAATAACTCGAATCCCGATACTAAAATCGTGAAGATTGTCGCCTTAGGTGGCGGAACAAAGCTGCGAGGTTTGCTCAAATATCTACAGCAGACATTACAGATACCGGTGGAGAGGCCGGATTCGTTCAAGAGGCTTGCGATAGGTCCGGGTGTCTCACCGGCGAAATTCCACGAGAATGTCTGCGATTTTGGTATTGTCTATGGTCTTGCTTTGCAGGGCTTGGGCCTGGCCAGGATAGAAAGCAATCTGCTGCCTCGGAATATTGCCCGGTCAATGGCCTGGGCCAGCAAGGGCAAGTACTTTATTGCCGCGGCGTGTATATGGCTTGCGGTTTCACTTTTGTGCTTTGCGAGAACCGGCCTGGACGGGATGAATTACAAGAAGAACAGCCCTGTCCGAGGAAACACTATGGGCGTTCTTGACAAAGTCCAGCAAGCCAAAGGAAAACTCCAAGAGATTGAAAGTGAAGGCGAAAAATATGAAAAGATAATAGAAAAGGAGTTTGAACCTTTCAAATATCGTGAAATGATTCCGTATCTTCATGAGGTTGTCATTTCAGCTTTGCCGAATGAGAAGAACAATCCCGAGCAAGTTCCGCTCTATAAGGCTTTTGCCGAGGGTGATGTGGAAGGGATCTTGGAGATACCGCGCAAGGCCCGAGAGCAGATATTTATAACGAATATGTCAGCTTTCTTTACAAGTGATCTTGCCACAGCCCAGTTTGGCGGGGCGGATTTGTGGCGTAGGACCCGCGGCACTCCCGGAGGAGCCGAAGGTGAAGAATATGAGGGTATGTATGAAGAGTACGAAATGATGAATATGGAGATGATGGGGGGACAGTATGGACAGTATTATCCGGGGGGGATGTTCGGACTGGGTGGGGAAACTGCTGAGGAGAAGATGCCCGGCTTTGTGGTAACCGTAGCCGGTTACAGTCCTTATGGAAAGAACAAAAATGAGCTGCGTCGAGGACAAGCCGGGTAAATGGGGATTTGTTACTCGCTTATTGCACCTTGACGATTTTGTTGTTGACGACGACAGCCCCTTCGAGGTGTATAAGAAGATCGAGGTGTATAAGAAGACCGACCCAAACCAATTCAACCTGGAAATAGGGGAAGTAAGCTGGGAAGAGCAGATGCCCGCGGGGATAGGTATCCGGGATATTAGATACAAGCCAACACCACCCGGGTCCACGCAGGAAGAAAACGCGGAGTGGGTTTTGATTGACCCGATGACAAAGGAAATAATTAGCAAAATCGCTGAGTGGGAAGAGAACGGAAGACCAAAACTCTACCGGGGTCAACAGGTTTATACCGTCAATGACCATTGGTTCGTATTAAACGTTAAATTTGTCTGGAGAGATGCTCCTGAAGCCGTCAAGGCTGTTGCTCCTACGTTTCCGGGGATGCCGGGGATGCCGGGGATGCTGGGGCGGCCAGGTATGGTCAGACCTGCTGCGCCGCAGAGTCCCCCTTCAGGTGGCGGAAGTAACTTGACAACTGGAATAGAATAATTTTGTGAGCTAAAAAATGAATTTACCGAGTTTCAAAGATATTTTACAGAAGTTAAGTGTTTTTAAGAATAACTTACCGCTGTTGCTGTCGGTTATTATAGTGCTGATTGGTGGAATACTTTTTGTCACTACGCTGCTTATGGGCCGTAAACTCACGGGTGAGATACAAACAAAAAGTATTGCAATTGGTGAAAGAGTGCAGAAGGAGATCGAAAACGCCGTTTCCAGTGAGGGATGGATAAATGAGCAGGAGCGTCAGCAAGAACATGCCAAAGATGCCAACGAGATAGCACTTTTGGCCGAGCAGAGCACCCAGAGAGAATTATTAAGCTATGATATATTTCTTGACCCTAACATTTCCTCTACACTGGTTTTTCAGGAATTTGGCCAGCGGTATCGCCAAGCAATAGATGAGCTAATTATCCGTGTAAATGCGGGTGATTGTCCTACAGAAGCCGAGATAGAGAGAGGTCTGGAGGACTCAGCAGTAAATTCCCGCTTGAGGCGGGGACGGTCTTCGATGTATGGACGGTCTTCGATGTCGGGAAGTTCTCCGATGTCGGGACGTTCTCCGATGTCGGGACGTTCTTCGATGATGGGACGGTCTTCGATGATGGGACCGTATTCGATGATGGGGCGGTCTTCGATGGGAAGTTCAAGAACATCTTCGCGGGGGTTTTTGGCGCGGTCGATGATGATGGGCGAACTTGAGTTTATGATAGTTGATGAGATTTGCCGAGAGAGGGCGAAGTCCATATCCGTTTATGTTAATCCGGTTGATTTGAGTGGATACGAATTCTGGGCAGATTATACACTTGCGGTTGAGCCGAATGAGGCCATCCAGGATTGCTGGTATTTCCAGTTGGCTTACTGGGTCTTCGAAGATATTTTCGATACTATAGATGCTGTGAATTCGGAGTATGACAGCGTTCTGACAGCGCCGGTCAAACAGCTTATGCGAACAAGTTTTACTATGGGTCTAAGGAGGCCCGGGGCAGGGGGCGCTGTGTTTTCGGGGCGCAGGCGGAGAAGCTCGCGAACAGATAGAGGCGATGCTGATAAGCCCATTTACGTTCTTACTAAAGACGATGCTCTGGCAGAATCCTGCACGGGAAGAGTTTCCAATGATGCTAATAATATTGATGTTATACATTTTAACGTTGCCGTTGTGCTTAACATAAAATCTGTTTTGCCGTTTATACAGCAGCTTTGCAGTGCTAAGGAGCATAAATTCAAGGGCTTCTCCGACGATGAGCCGGAGCAAACATTCAAGCATAATCAGATAACGGTTTTAGAGACTAAGTTCCGATCGCTCGAAGAGGAGGCTTACAGTCTTTACGATTATGGGGAAGATGTTGTGGTAGAAGTGGATTTAATTTGCGAATATATCTTCAACAGGAAAGGCTATGAGGAAATTAAACCGGAAACTGTTAAGGAAGCGCTAAAGGCAGAAGAAGAAACTGCAGTCCGGTAAAACCGTCAGAAAAAATGTGAAACGGGGTTTGCCCCTTAACTTCGTTCGAGGGCATGGATATGATTAAAATAGGCAGCTTTTTCGAAGAGCATGTAGAGAAGATAGTTTTGGTAATTGTTGGGATTGCGTGTGTCTGGCTTTTGATTACGCGGGTTATTTTCAGTCCCAACGAGGTTGCATACGGCGATGGGAAATACAGCCCAGGTGCAGTCGATGATAAGGTGTACGAAGAGGCTGTGCTTTTGAGGGAAAAGATTAACACCCCGCCCACGGACCCGGAGCCCTATCAGTCGGAACTTTCTAAGTTTGTTGCTCTGCTTGATTCGTCCATAAGTGATATTGACGTTAGCCTATGGCCGCAGGTGCCGTATGCGGTTGATGGGGTGATATCAGGAACAGGAGGGGGCCAATATAGTCTTCCTCGTATTGGTGAGGTCAACGATGTGGCGGTCGAGCACATCAGAGCAGTGGCTTATGTGCCTACTGTGGCTGTCACCCCAGAAGCTCCTTATGATAAAGCTCCACATGAGCCGAATGATATCGACCTTGTAACGATGGAAGCCAAGTTTGATATCGAGGGGTTATACGAGAGGTTTAAGGAAAGTTTTGTCGATGATGTGGCCGAACAGTGGGCTGACCCGTGCCTTGCGAAGCCGATTTTTGCGGCTGTGCAGTTGCAACGGCAGGAATTGGTCGAGGATGGGAGCTGGAGTGATTGGCAGGATGTTCCCCGCAGCAAGATTGACCACTATGGGAAATTGTTTGAAATTGTAGAAGATGCCAGCAGTTTGCCGGCCGGCAGGTTAAAAGTGTGGAAGCTTCAGTTTGATGACCCGCAACTGCAAATAGACCTGTTGCAGCCGGAGGCTTATCAAATTGCATCAGCAAAAGAGGAATGGTATCCTCCCTTGATACATAGACAATTCCTTGATATGCAGAGGAGAGAGACACTTGATGAGAGGCGAAAAGAAAGGGAAGAGGAGCAGAAGAGCAATGAAAGCACAGACTCGAGGCGTGCCAGAAGAACCCCTACGAGGTCAGGATCTAGTACAACTGGAAGGGCCGGGGGTGGACTTTACTCTGGAGGAAGGGGTGGTGCGGAAGGTCTTTATGGTGGTGGTGGTGTGGGCGGAGACACAACACGGAGAAGGCGCACTGGGAGCAGTAGAAGGCGTTCAACCGACGATGGTCTGGGCGTTGGCGTGGGCGGGGGTCGTTCGACGGGCACCGGCACCGGCGGGCGTTCGAGAGGTTCAAGAGGCTCACGAGGCAGAACGGATATAGGTGGATACGAAGACTATATGATGCAGGGACTGCCTGGAGACAGACTCACTCGAAGGGGGCCATCGATGATTGACGTTTATGATGAATTTGACAAGATTCGGCTTACCTGGAGAACGCCTTTAGAGAAGATGCGTGAGCCTCTGGTGTTCTGGGCGCACGATGATACTGTTGAGCCGAGAAAGAGCTACCGATACAGAATTCGGTTAGGCGTTTTTAATCCGGTGGCAGGGACGAATCAGTTAAGCGAGCAGGACATATCGCGGAAGAACGAAGTTGTTTTATGGAGCGGATTTTCCGAGATTACAGAGCCGGTAGAGATTCCGGGAAGGTTATACTTCTT
>Ga0209979_1002669_pt1 | contig 16715 bp, 18 predicted proteins | sample AnhtaG_FD_183114 | JGI IMG/M metagenome (GOLD analysis project Ga0209979, IMG submission 183114) | Deep subsurface microbial communities from Anholt, Denmark to uncover new lineages of life (NeLLi) - Anholt_01485 metaG (SPAdes) (version 2) | ecosystem: Environmental > Aquatic > Marine > Oceanic...
ACAATTCCTTTAGCTTCACTATTTCCCAATCGGGTCTTCATTTGACCTTCAAATTGAGGATCGGGAAATTTCATGTTGATGATGGCGGTTAGCCCATCTCTCACATCTTCTCCTAACAAATTGGGGGCTTTGTTCTGTTCCTTTCTCATATAATCATTAATAACTCTGGTTAGAGCCGACTTGAATCCGGACAGGTGCGTTCCCCCTTCCTCAGTATTGATATCGTTAACAAAGGCAAATATGTCCTGGATGAAGCTTTGATTATATTGAATGGCTACCTCCAGACTTACTGGGCCCCGCTCTCCCTTAAGGTAAATGGGTTCATCAAAGAGAACTTCCCTGTTCTGGTTGAGATGCTTTACAAAAGCTCTGATTCCTCCCTCATATTTGAAGACTTTCTTCTTATCTGTGCGCAGGTCCTCCACCTCTATTCTGAGTTCTTGATTGAGGAAGGCTAACTCGCGCAGACGCCGGGTAACTCTTTCCCAATCAAACTCAATTGACTCAAAGATTTTTCTGTCAGGTTTGAAAGTAATCTCTGTTCCCTCTTCATCCCTGGGGCTCTCGCCAATACATTCTACAGGACTAACGGGTTTGCCTTTTTGGTAGCACTGTCGCCACACTTTGCCTTCTCTTCTCACCTTGGCCTCCAGGTGCTCGGAGAGGGCGTTAACCACAGAAATCCCCACCCCATGGAGTCCTCCGGCCACTCTGTAAATCTTATTATCAAATTTCCCTCCCGCATGGAGACTGGTCATAACCAGCTCAAGCGCTGATTTTTTATAAACAGGGTGAGGGTCTACAGGAATGCCTCTTCCATCATCAATGACCGAGATGCTATTATCAGGATGAATAACTACTTTAACATTCTGGCAATAGCCGGCCAGGACTTCGTCGATAGAGTTATCTACTACTTCATTGACCAGATGGTGTAGGCCACGAGGACCGGTGCTACCCACATACATACTTGGTCTACGGCGTACTGCTTCTATATCCTTGAGCAGCTTGATGTCCTTAGCATCGTATTTTACTTCCATTCTTTATCCCTTCTTGAACTTTCCTATTCTCCTATATTTCTCATACCTCATCTTTGTCAGCTCTTCGGAGGGTATATCTTTGAGTTCATCCAGGTTCTTTATGATGGCCTCTTTTATATTGGCGGCTGTCTTCTCAGGATCTCGATGCGCTCCTCCTCCGGGTTCAGGGATTATCCCATCTATTAGACCCGCCTCCAGGAGATCTCGAGCTGTCAGTTTCAGGGTTTGAGCCGCCTCTTCGACTCTGTCTTGATTCCTCCACAGGATAGCAGCACATCCTTCCGGAGAAATTACTGAATAAATAGCATTCTCTAACAGGAGAATTCTGTCTCCCAGGCCAATGCCCAGAGCTCCACCACTTCCTCCCTCTCCTACAATAATCACCAGAATAGGCACCCTAAGCTCGGACATAGTTTCTAGATTAGCGGCAATGGCCTGGGCTTGCCCTCTTTCTTCAGCTTCAATTCCTGGATAGGCTCCGGGGGTATCTATCAAACTAAGAAGAGGTTTATGAAACTTCTCCGCTAGCTTCATTAACCTGTGGGCTTTTCTGTATCCTTCCGGATGAGCCATGCCAAAGTTGCGGAAAAGGTTTTCCTTCACCGACTCTCCCTTCTGGTGTCCCACAAATACTATTTTTCTTTCTCCAACTCTAGCCAGGCCTCCTACAATCGCCTGATCATCAGAATAAAGCCTATCGCCATGGAGAAGAAGGAATTCCTCGAACATTAATTTAGCTAAAGTTAAACACTTCGGTCGGTTGGGATGGCGGGCCAGCTGGACTCTTTGCCAGGGGGTAAGATGAGTAAAGGTATCATCCTGAAGTTTGGTAAGTCGGGATTGAAGACGTCGAATCTCTTCTTCAAAATCAATTCCTTCTTTACGGGCTAATCCCTCCAATTCCTCAATTTTTCGTTCCAGTTCTCTAATAGGTTTTTCAAAATCTAAGCTGTATCTTTCCATCTTAGAATTTTCCAAAATAGTTTATTCGAAAAGTTCTGTTCCCAGAAAAGGGGAAGAATCTCCGAGTTACATCCCTAATGTCAAACTCCAGGCTGACCGATGGACTGAAATACCAAGAGATCCCCAGGTTGAGTTCCCCTCCAGATTTTCGGAAGGGTTCCTCACCCTCATAACCTTCCAGAAAGTCGGCGTGTTTGACCTCGTTATGAAAGATGTTGTTATATTCTAGCTTTCCCACCAGCCTGGTGGTAAACTGCTCTTCTACTCCTAAAAAGAAGGATACGGGCTTCTTTAGAGGAGCAGCATCCAGGGAGTGATTGATACCTCCCAGGACATAGATTCCCCGTGGAATTTCCTTCCCCATGATCAGGAAAAATCCTTTGGAATTTGTTCGGTAAAACTCATATTCGTCTCTCACTAGATAGAGGTCGGAGTTTACTTGAACCTCATCTCCTTTCTGGTAGTATAATCCATATCCTTGACCTTCATAGCCCAGAGTGAGGGAAAAAGGTAGATTCTCACTCTCCTGGCTGATGCGGTATCTTAGAGAAAGACCAGGTCGGGGATTCCAGCTTATTTCTCCATTTCCTACCACTCCTACTCCTCCATAAGAAGCTCCTATGGTGAACCTATCTGTCAAGCCTACCTTTCCCTTTAGCAGAAGTCCTTCCTGCCCGTAAAATCGGAAGGTTGTCTGGATCTGGTATTTCTCCAGAACTCTGGCTGTGGGAATATCAATGAGATCAGGGTTTATCTCGCCTCGGGCTAAGGAGGCAAACAGCAAAAGGTACAGTACCATCCCTATTCCTGCTTCCTTTTTCTTCATGTTTTACTCTTTTTCCTCCTACTCTACTAGCTCTGAAACAAGGACCAGCTCGATCTTTCTTTTCTCTAGTCCGGAAACTATCTCCTTTATGGCGCGGGCAGTAGTAAGGGTAGCGTGACAAATTGCCACTGAGTCCCTTCCACTCTTAACAGATTTTAAGTGGCTGTGGAACCTCTCTTTAATATATTCTATTTCTCTCTCGTTGTCCAGAAAGCAATCATTCCGAGCGGATCTTACTCCCATCCTCCTGGCCAAAGAGAAGGCTACGGAATTATGGGAACTTCTACTGTCCACAAAATATAGATTTTCCCTCTTAATCACTTCCAGAACAGCTCGCATTGGTTTCTCTTGAGTGGTAATCAAAGAACCCATATGGTTGTTGAGACCTCTGGCATGAGGGACATCTTCAATAGCTTCCCTCACCAGCTTCTTTATCTTACTCTCTGACATCCCCTCCAGCACTATCCACCGATAGCTCCCTTTGAATTCTTGCCGGGGCTGCATGGGAAGATGGACCACGATTTCTTTTTTTTGTTTGTAAGCTTTCTCTGCTACTAGGTTTGCGTAGGGAGTGCCGGGAATAATGGATACGGTCAAGGGGATATCAAGCTCATTCAAGAAAGCTTCCACCACCGGACCATCGGAGTAGCCAAAGTCATCAACCAGGAGAGCCACCTTTTTCTTTTTGAGAATGAATCTTAAGATATGGGTAATTTTCTTTTCCCATCCCAGCTTCATCAGAACCTCATATCTATCCTTAAGGTTCTGGGTGTTGATCTTATGAACCTTAACTCCCTGGCGAGAAAACATTTGCCCGAGCTTCTGGGGGAGTTTATCCAGAGGGGTATCAAACGGTATCTCTAGAAGCTTTTCTCCTTGCAGTGCAGAGAAGAGAAAACCTACCTTTCTGGTGCCCTCCTGCAGAACGGGAAAAGTCGACTCGCTCACTTCCCTTTCTATTTTTGCATCTATCCCCTTCCATCTTTCTTCATAACCTCCCCTTTGGTACTGAACCCACAGGCCCACTCCTATGCCCAGCAAGGTAAAAAGCAGCAGTAAATAAAGAACAAAGCGAGACTTTTTCATTATCTTTCCTTCAACACTTCCCAGGCTCGAAGAAGCTGAAGGTCGTTAAGAATGTCATTTTCTCTATCTTTATCCTCTTTCCGCAGGAATCTTCTCACCAGCTCCTCATCTGCGTCAATTCGCTCTTGATGTAGTTTTTGCATAAGATGACTTAAGTCTTCTTCCTCCCAGTGAGGGTAATCTCTCAGGAAATTCTTGATGGCAGCAGAATCTTGGAGATGGGATAGAATTTCCTTTCCCTTTTCCGTGGGCTCAAAAGCTTCAGCGCTGATATCTGGCACAATTCCCCTCTTTTCAATAGCTTTTCCTGAAGGAAGATGGTACCTGGCTATGGTCAAGGTAATAGCTCCTCTATTGGGCAAGGGGAATATCTCCTGCACTACTTCCTTACCAAAGCTATTAGTTCCCACCAGAACTCCCCTTCCGTGATCCTTAATTGCTCCAGCTACGATCTCCGAGGCACTGGCACTTCCTTTATTGATGAGTACAGCTAAAGGTATATCGGGCAGCGCCTCTCCAGGTTGGGCATAATATACCTGGGAGGCGGCAGGATCTCTTCCTTCAATGGAAACTATTTTCCCGGACTTCAAAAACTCATCAGCTACTTCTACAGCTTGCGTGAGAAGCCCGCCCCCGTTGTCCCTTAAATCAAGAATAAGAGCGGCGATGTTCTCCTGTTCAAATTCCTGAAGGATATCTTTTACATTCTGGGCCGTATTTCCACTCTCAAAATCGACAATTCTAAGGTAACCAACCTCTCTATCCAATTTTCTCTTTGTTACACTAAATTTCCTGATCGCAGCCCGGGTGAGAGTGAATTCCAAAAACTTTCCTTCTCTTCGAATAGTAAGCATCACCTCAGTTCCTACCTTACCCCTGAGTCTGTTGACCAGCTCCTGCAGGCTAATTTCTTTAGTGGAACTGCCATCTACAGCGCTAATCTGGTCTCCTGCTTTAAGACCAACCTGCTCAGCCGGAGTCCCCTCCAGGACATTCAGGATAGTAGGGAAACCATCTTTAATGGCAATGCCAATTCCCAGTCCTCCCAGTCTTCCTTCTTGTTTCATCTGTCGCATCTCATAATCAGCAGGGCTTACCCAGGAGGAGTAAGGGTCATCCAGGGATTCGAGCATTCCTTTCACTGCTCCTTCAATGAGCTTAGAAGGGTCTACTTTTTCTATATACCGGGTCTGGATAATCTCATAGATTTCTAATAGAGGCTCGAGGGACCCAAAGAGCTCTTGCGGCATCTCAGCTCTCACCAGGAGGAAGCCTCCCATAATCAGGCCAAGAGCTACTAGTAGCGCCAACCATCTCTTTTTTTTCAAAATTATTCCCTCCTTAACCAAATACCTTATTTTTTTCTCTGGATTTGCCATTTTTCAAATTTATATCAGCAGTCTCTTAAGCAGGTTCTGCTAAAGAGCTTTTTCTTTCTGGAGGGAGTGTGCCATTAGCTGTTTTTCGAATAGAGCTTTTTGACTAATCCTTGAGAGTTTTCTATAATCTTGTTTACTTTCAGGGCGGGGAGTCCCGCGCCTAGAAGAATTTCTCGTGCCTGCTCTAGCGTGATGAGATCTTGAGCTGCATGAGCGTCGGTATTCAAAATGAGCTCCGCCCCAAGGCTGGTAGCGAGTCTCGCTACGTGACCATTGGTCAGACAGTGTCCGGATCGAGTGGATATCTCCAGAAATAATCCCCGTTCCCTGGCTATCCTTACTTCCTCTTCTGAGATGATACCGGGATGAGCTAGAATGTCGATATCGGCATCCAGAGCCGCTCTATTGGTACCCCGGGGAACAGGCTCAACTATGGTTTCCCCATGTACCAAAACCAAAATAGCCCCTTTTTCTCTGGCTTTTGAGGCAAATTCAGGAATAAGGGGAGGAGGAAGATGGGTAAGCTCAGCTCCGGGAATGACCTGAATTCCTTTTTCTATACGGTTAATTTTCTCACAAAACTCAGCTATCTGAGGAACAACCAAATCTAAATTAGATAGATCCACATGGTCGGTGATCCCTAAAACCGTGTATCCTTTAAACTTTGCTCTCTGCACTAATTCTGCCGGGCACAGTTCTCCATCACTGAGTAGAGTATGGGTATGCAGGTCGATCAAATCTATCTATCTCCCTATAATTTAGAGTTATACTAGCATATCTTATTCTTCCTGTAAAGTTACCTCATCGAGATTTCCACAGGCGTAAGTAATTATGTAAAGCCCATTCCCTAGTTAGATATCTCTCTGATCCACTGCCTTAGCGTATTAGCGGAGATATCTCTCTAACCCTTTGGCTATAGTTATTAACAGAGTTATCCACATTATCCACAGAGAAGGGGAGGTTAAAAACCGAGATTAGGCTGGACATCCAGGGAAGGAGGAGAAGTTAGTCCCTCTCTCATCTTGGGGTAGGCACAGGCAGCTATCATAGCGGCATTATCCGTACACAGAGAGGGGGGAGGAAGGAAAATCTTGAGGTCCTTAGGTTTTTCCTTTTGAATGAAGGAGCGAAGAAAAAGGTTACAGCTTACGCCCCCACCTAATACTATCTTCTTCACTTTCTTTAGCGAAGCTGCTCTGAAGACTCTCTCTGCTAGAACTTCGGCTATTTTTGTCTGAAAACTTGCGGCAAGATCAGCCGTGGGAATAGAAGCCCCTTCTTTTTCTAAATCCATGACATAGTAAAGAACAGCTGTCTTTATACCGCTGAAGCTAAAATCAAAGGTATCCTCTTTGAAACGAATGGAAGGAAGAGGTATGGAGCGTGGCCTGCCTTCTCTGGCCACTTTCTCAATGATGGGGCCTCCCGGGTATCCTAAATTGAGGATTTTGGCCACTTTATCGAAAGCTTCCCCCACAGCGTCATCTCTGGTAGCACCCAATACCTGGTAATTTCCCTTACCAGAAAGAAAAATGAGCTCGGTGTGGCCTCCGGAAATAACCAGCCCCACAAAAGGAGGACGAAGATGAGGGTGGCTAAGAAAATTAGCATAGAGATGAGCCTCAAGATGATTAATTCCTATTAGGGGAACTCTCAAACCATAGGATATTCCTTTAGCTACTGTGAGTCCCACCAGGAGAGAACCTAAGAGCCCTGGTCCGAAAGTTACAGCAATACCATCCAGATCTTCTAACTTCATCTTTGCTTCTATTAAAGCCTGTTTTATAACGGGGATGATTTTTTCTACATGACTTCTGGAGGCTACTTCGGGTACAATACCACCAAATTGCCGATGCAGTTCAATCTGGGAGCTGACTACATTGGAGAGGATTCTCTTTCCATCCTCCACCACCGCAGCAGCCGTCTCATCGCAGGATGTCTCTATACCCAGAATTACCACTTAACTCTCCTTTTTTCCCTAAGCCTTCTCTTTCCCAAAAAATAGCGATTTTCTCCAGGTTGTCAATTTCTTGAGATTCATCTTCTCATCTTCAGAAGAGCTCTCGAAGGAATAAGATGAGAAAAGATGGGCAGCTCGTTTATTTTTGTAGGGGTTGACGGCACAGGCAATATTCATATAATACAAATGTAATATATCGTAAACGAAAAGATTTGATGATTATATTCGACTCGTCCACATTGATTCTTCTAGCAAAAGTTGAACTCCTAAGGGAAGTAGTAAGACAGTTAGAAGTGGTAATCCCGAGAGAGGCAAAAGGGGAAAGCACAGTTAAGGAGACCTTCGACGCTAAGTTAATAGAAAAGCTAATTGAGAATGGTAAAATCAGGGTAGAAAAGGTAAGGGAAAAAAGGGGGAAAAAGAAACTAAAGGATGACTTCAACATAGGAGAGGGCGAGGTATCTGCTTTGCTTCTTGCCAAGGACAAGAGCTCCCCCTTGGCTACGGATGATGGACCAACAATAAAGGCATGCAAAATTTTGGACGTGAAATTCACCACTGCCATTCACTTTCTGATAGGAACATATGAGAAGGGTATTTTAAGTAAAGATATAGCGCTCGCTAAGCTTGAAAAACTTGAAAAATACGGCAGATATAGCTCTCGTATAATTGATGATGCGTCCAGAAGAATAAGAGGAGGCTAGCCGATGAATGTTATGAGTTTAAGATTAGAGGAAAAGGAGATGAAGCTTATTGAAGAAATGGCAAAGAAAGAGGGAAAAGATAAATCCACCATAACCAGACAGTTGATAGGTTATGGGTTAACTTACTTGACGATAAGACTCTACAGAGAAGGCAGGTTATCCCTGGAGAAGGTAGCAAAAGAATTAGATCTTTCCATAAGCGAAACTATAGACTTACTTTCAGAGTTTGGAATCAAGGCCCCTATAGATTATGAGGATTATTTAAAGGGATATGAAGTGTTGAAAGAAGCATTATGAGGTTAACACACCTTTTGTAATTCAAGCTGCGCTTGTCCTGCATCTTCCTTTCCTTGCAATTCTACGTATTTTCTGATCATTCCCTCGTTTATTCCCACCGTGGGAACAAAGTATCCTTCTCATACCCTTGTCATCCCAGTATACTTTATCCAAAAAACTAAACTTCTCTCCTAGCAGTTTACTGGTATTCGTTTTTATTGTTCCTACTAGTATACTTACAGAATATTTTGGCGGTACTACCATATGCAAATGGATATGATCACAATCTATACCTATTTCTATGTTAAAAAGATCCTTCAACTTCTTAAAGACAGGGCAGATATATTTTGCTCCTTTTTTATTGCTGCCATTTTTCTGGTTTAAAATTCCATTAGAGGATTTTTTCAGGAAACTGGAGTTTGTATAGAACCTTCTCCAAAATTTTATATAGTTCTTCCCCCCTCAGCGCTTATTTAGTCCTGATGGGACAACTCAACTAATGTGTCACCTTCTGTGTAAAAGTAGGACATTCACTACTCTCTTCTAAACTAAGATTCTCTACTTCATCTTCCAACTTTTCACTTCCAACAATCTTATTTCCCCGAAAACTTGTGATATTGAATTATACAGGGTTAGAGAGATCTTTGCATTGATACTTGATTTAGGCAATTCTTGACATTTTTTTTATGAAACTATCATTGTCAATTGTTACCACGAACCAAGATAGCATGAATAACACATGAGGAGGTGAGAAAAGAGTTTCAGAAGGTGCTATAGTGAAGATTATACCAGGTGGTAGCCGGGTATAACGAGTTAGACGAACGGGCGGCAACCAGTCATAAGAAAGTTTTCTATGCTTTACGACAGTCAGATTTGACAGAACCAGTTAAACTAAAGGAGGCAAAGAAAGTGAAAAGAAAGTTAGTTTTGGGAATAGTAGCCTCGTTGCTACTTGTTGTTGTGTTTACCGGTGCCTGCATCGCACAAGGAAGTAATCCGATGTCAGCAGAGGAACTCAAGGCCAGCTGGCGTCGGATGATGGAGGGAGCCTATAACTGTGGTAACCTTGATGCATTGGACGAACACATGGCCGCCGACTATGTCCGACACAGACCTCCCAAGCCGGATATTGAAGGACTTGAGGCGTTCAAACAATTCGTTGCAGCAATGCGCAACGCCTACCCCGACATCCAACTAACAATCCTCGAGATAATCGCGGAAGGGGACACACAGGCTTCACGGTGGATCGCTACGGGCACACACAAAGACACCGGCGAGCGGATCAGAGTTGTGGGGTCCTGCTGGGGTCGTCGGGTGGGCGGCAAAGTCGTCGAACAGTGGCACTATTCTGTGCATTTGGAGGAGAGTGGAGAGTAACCCCTGTAGCCCACCCTTCCGTTAAGGTAGGTAAGAAATAGGTCAAAGCTGGTCGCCGCCACATCGCCTCAAGCGGGGTTGCCGACTTTGCCATATTCGTCCAAATCGACCTCGGCAACCCGAGGGCAATACACTAGCCATAAAAGTAGGCAGGTCTCCCTCTCTCCCTTTCTTGGGAGTGGAGGGGATGATCTCGGGCACTAGCACCCGTAACTCTACTTTGCCATTCTCGTGAACCGTAACCCTTTCAACGAGCGTTCTCACCAACTCCCTTCTTTCTTCAAAGGTCGGGTTGGCAAGTTTTTCTTTTATGTCACTCACTAAACTGCTTAGACGGACTAGTCTTTCCTCAATTTGTTTCTTTCCCGTGATTTGAAGCCTTATTTCCTCTCGCTCTTGTCTTAAAGTCCTCCCTTGTTTTCTTATTTCTTCTATTTGTGAGGCGAGTTCTGCATCATCCAAGATTCCCTTCCTAAAAGCTCTTAGGATGTTTTCCTTCTCATGCTCACACTTCTTGATCGCAGTGTCAATTTTCTTGATCCTTTTCTCAAGGGAGACCTGTTGTCCTTCACCCTTCTCCTCTCTTTCTTTTATTACCTTCATCAACAGGGACGGGTTTTCAAGAATTTCCTTCACCTTTGACCAGACAAGAGGCTCAATCCTATCAACTCGAATATAAGGTAAAGTGCATCTCTTCTTGGGTAGTCGAAAACAGTAATAGTAGCTCCTCACATAAGGTCCGTAGGTTTTTCCCTTGTGCGTGCTTGTTACTACATCTGTCTTAGCAGTCATACTTCGGCCACAGATTCCACAATGTATCAGGTGGCTTAATAAATACTCGTTCTTTGTGTTTCGCTCAGAGTAGATCCTTCTTTCCTTGAGAAGTCTTTGAGCTCTATCAAACAATGCTCTGTCGATTAACGGCGGGACGTTCACTTCTATTGGCTCGGGGTGGTATTTCGTCTGGTAGTGCCACTTCCCATAATAAACGGGGCATACAAGAGCATTATGGACACGGTCGTTAGTCCACCTTGACCCACTTCTCGTGCGAAAACCCAAATCATTAAGTCTTCTAGCGACTTTTATTACACTAGAATCCTCTTCTGTGTATAATCTGAATACTTCTCTCACGACTTTTGCTTCCTCATCATTGACCTCATAGCGTAGCTTTTCCCGATTGTAAGTGTATCCATAACGGCAATTGCCGGTTAAGATGTTGCCTGACCTTGCACTCTTTACCATTCCCATCCGGGAGCGTTCAATAAACGTATCTCTTTCGAGTTGAGCTACTGAACCCAATAGCGAAACCATGAAATTGCCTATGGGATTAGAGGTATCAAAAGGCTCGGTGATTGATTTGAAGGAGACCCCAACTTTGGTTAGTTCGTCCACCGTGTTGAGCAACTTTCGGGTATCCCTGAAGAACCTATCAATCCTATACACAAGAACTACCTTAAACATTCCCCTTGCCGCATCATTCAGGAGCTCTTGGAGCTGTGGTCTTTCGGAGACGGTGCCGCTCTCTCCTTTGTCCACATACTCTTTGAAAACCTCATAATTGTTGGCTTGAGCGAAGTTGTGAAGCAGGTCCAGTTGAGCAGGAATACTATACTTTTTGGCCTGCTCGTCGGTTGATACCCTTGCGTATATTGCTACTTTCATTTCCTTATCCCTCTTGTTTGTTCATCAAGCACTTGTCCAGAGACGGTCACAATCTACCACCAAAACGCTTTCCTTTCCCTTTCCTCGCAGTATAGCAAAATATTCGTGCCCATCAAGGGCTAGCATTAAGTTCCGATAATCATGCAAAGCAACGCTGCCATAGTATCTATTTATCATTCTCTGTTGTCCAATGATTGACAGATATTACCTGTCCGCTAAAATAATAGTTCATGAAGAACTAATGGAAATCTACAGAGGACGCAATGACTGACCAAGAGATTCAATATACCATTTTAAAGGCTGCTTACGGATGAAACTAACAAAGACTAGATCAGAGCGAAGCCTGCTAAGCCATCTTTACCAGGGCGGGATGCTAACCGGTCCATGCAATAGCTACGGTAGCCTTGCTCCTGCCCCGCATTTATACAGGCTGGCGACGCTACGGGGGCCGTGCTTCAGCTGATGTCATTCTGCTCGCCAGTCCGCTGTACTTCTAGAGGAGGTTGAGACATGACAGGACAGCATCACAGAAAAAAGAGGGAATGAGAAAATGACAAAGGGAACGAAGATTGTCTTGGGTATCGTGGCGATACTCGCAGGGTTAGCGGTGTTAGGTCTGGTTATGGGTATGCTGTATAGCAACGGCGTGGTTGGATAGCTGAGGCTAAGAACCCCAGCCTGTACGAGAAAGGGCCTGCCAGCAAGCTGGCAAAGTATGAGAAAGCTACCTACTACTTGGAGCCGGGTATGGCAAAGGATATTAGACGGTTGGCAGTAGAGCAGGATATGGATATATCAGAGCTAGTGAGGGAGGTTCTGGGGGAGTATCTCAAAAATAAGTGAAGGGAGGGTAAAATGAAGCGAGGAGTGAAGGTAGGAATAAGTGCTCTCGTACTTCTATTGGTTTTAGCAGGGGTTGGCTTGGCTTTTGAGAACGAGCCGGAGGGCTTCAGGGGGCTGAAATGGGGCGATCCCCCAGGGGGGAATATGAAGCGAATGAAATCACTAGATGAGTTTACTAATCATTACACGCTACCGGAGGAAAGGCTGCAATTGGAAAATGTGGACCTATGGGCTATCTACTATCAGTTCTTCAACGACCGCTTCGCAGGTGTGGTTTTGTTCTTCAGGGGGGAGGAGAGGCACAGCCACATAAAGAGGATTTGCAAGGGGAAATTCGGGGAGCCAACACTTACGGGTTTCAATGTAATAACTTGGGAAGGCCGGAAGGCGACGGTCACGCTGACCTATAACAGCATAGGAGAACATGGCTTCTTCTCGATAGTCAGTACCCCCCTAATACTTGAGTGGAAAGCCAAAAAGAAGCTGGAAACTGAAAGGGCCGAGGGGGACTGGTAATACTACGGGGAGGTCCGGAGGGGTTGACCTGCCCCCATTAACTGTACCACTTGTTAAGTTAGAGTCAACGGAATAATAGCCTCGGGAGCAGGTGCTCTGTAATTAAGAGCACTATGCGGCCTTACTTGATTGTACTCTTTCCGCCACTCTTCAATCAATATACTTGCTTCAATCAATGTAGTAAATATTTCCCGATTAAGTAGCTCATCTCTCAGTTTCCCGTTAAATGACTCTATGTACCCATTCTCCCAGGGGCTCCCTGGCTCGATGAAGAGTGTTGTGACTTCGAGATCCTTTAACCAACTGCGTACTGCCTTTGCTGTGAATTCAGGACCGTTGTCAGAGCGAATGTATCCTGGGGTGCCCCTAAATATAAACAAATAGAATAGTTGCTCGATAACATCCCCAGAAGTGATTCGACGCTGAGTTAAAATCGCCAGGCACTCCCTGGTGTACTCATCAATTATAGTGAGTATCCTAAATGCTTTTCCCCCAGCCGTCCTTTCTACCATAAAATCATAGCTCCACACATGGTCCTTATATCCCGGCTTAAGCCTGATGCAGGATCCATCAGTCAGCCAGAGGCGCCCTCGCTTCGGTTGTTTTTGTGGCACCTTCAGACCTTCCCTTCTCCATATTCTTTCAACCCTCTTGTGGTTTACCTTCCAACCTTGCTGTTTGAGCAGTGCAGTGATCCTCCGATACCCATATCTGCCGTATCGCGTTGCCAGCTTAACAATTTCTACCGTGAGTCTTTCCTCTTCACTCCTCACCTCAGGAATGTAGCGCTGAGACGTTCTTACCTGCCCTATGATTCGACATGCCCGTCTCTCGGAGACTTTAAGAGTCTTCAAGACCTTACCTATTATCTTACGCCTCTTAGACGGGCTTAGGAGTTTCCCCGGGATGCCTCCTTGAGAATAGCATTGTCCAGGGAAAGATCTGCTACTATCCCCTTAAGTCGAGTATTCTCCTTCTCAAGTTCTTTTAGTCTTTTTACTTGCTCAATCCTCATGCCACCGTATTCTCTTCGCCAACGATAGTACGTTTGTTCGGTCACTCCTATCTTCCTAGCAGCTTCACCTATGGTTGATCCCTGGCTGACAATAATTTCTACTTTCCTGAGCTTATTGATGATTCTCTCTGGCGTGTAGTTTCTTCTGGCCATTTATACCCCCCTTTTTAGATCCTTATTCTAACATAATAACTGGACCGATTCTAGGGGGGCAGGTCAATCCCAGGTAAGGAGGAGAAAGCCTTACCGCTGAGTTCAAAAAGCAAAATAGGCTACTGTATGGCTCAAAAACGACAAGGTTTAATATACCCTGATCCTCTTTTTACTTTTGACGCTCCTTGTTTTAATCAACCTCATATGTCGTCTTCTGTATAAAAATAGGACATTGATTACTTCCCCCTGGACTAAAATCCTTATTTCTCTCTTCCTGTCTTACCTTCCACAGTTTTCATTTTTTCCCGGGGGCTCAGGCCAATTTAAGGTAGGTACTCACAGGTAAGCTTTTAAGACACAAATCTCTATAATATAGAATCATACTGGTAGCGATCTCCTGGCCTCTCCACTAGGCACTTGCCATCCCCCAGTTTTTGAAACCCCGTTATAAGCCTGCCTTTAACTAACCTTTTTCTTTGTGAAATCTAACGTAATTTCTCTTGACAAAATGTCTCTGGCAGTTAATATACTGGTGGAGATGAAAATGACTGAAAGACAAAAACTGTGGGCGAAAAGTAGGTATCTACGCTCTAAGATGAGGAAGATCGGTCCAATGATTACGGGCTCAGTAGCCTTAAGACACAAGAAGTGTGGAAAACCTAACTGTAGATGCAGGAGAGGATATCCCCATTTTGTTTGTGAGGTTACCTATAAAGAGAAGGGGAAGACAAAAACTGTTTATGTGGATAAGGAAAGACATGCTCAGGCTCTTTTTTGGTCACGAAACTACAAGTTATTCAAGAAGCTCCTCAAAGAACATACTGAGGTGAATCTTGCAATTCTTAAAAGTGATAGAAAGAGGAAAAAGGAAGAGAAAGAAAAATGAGAAAAACTTCTGAAGAGGAACTTACGGAACTTAAGGAGATCTTGGGAAGAGAATTTCCTTCTCTTAGGAAAACAGTTACCCGAAACTTAGCCTCTCTTATCTTTGCTTTCATACTCCTTCTTAGAACCTACCGTGGGTGGTATGGAAGGCTCACCTTAAGTGGAATTGCAAGATGTCTTCCTGCTGAGGGAACCGGCAAGAGTCACTATAAAAGACTTTCTCGCTTCTTAGATAATGAGAATTTCAAAATGATGAGCTTAACCAAGGACTTAGTTCGCCTTATCTATCTAGAAGAAACCCTTCTTCCAATAATTATTGATCAAACTGCAATTGGTGATGTTCAGGTAATTTCGGCAAATGTTCCAACAGAGGGAAGAAGTATTCCCCTGGCTATTTCTACCTTTGAATACGGAAAGATTGAAACTAGCCAAAACCTACTAGAAGAAGAATTCTTAGCTGGTGTTTCTTCTCAGCTTCCCCGAGAGATAAAAGTAGTGCAGATGCTAGACCTGAGGATACGGCAAAAGCATACTCCTTAAAAACCGTCTCAAGAAGGAAGAGCTTTTCATTATCCGGGGGAAAAGAGATGTAGTTATGCGTTATGAGGAAAATGGAAAAACTTGCCGTAAGGCTCTCGGAAGGCTAAAGCATTCCTTAGGAAAACCTCGCCGCTATCGGAACTGTCTTTATCAGGGCAGGAAAGAGATAATGGTCGATGTAGTTGTCTATCGAGAGAAAGATTTCAAAGAGCCCTGGTTTCTTTTAGTGCCTTCAGGAAAAGAAGATATTCTTCCTGTTGAAAGGGTGGTAGAACTATATCGAAGAAGAATGAATATTGAGGTTACCTTTCGGGATTTTAAATCTCACTTAGGCCTGCGAGGACTTTCCCTTAGGGTAAGAAAAGGAGAAAGATTAGATCGTTTGCTAGGAGCAGTGGTTCTAGCTTACATTCTCCTTTTAGTCTTAGGAATGAGTGAGATAGGAAAATCCCTACGAAAAAGAATAGAAATTCTTCGATCCAAAGCAAGACACGGAACAAGGAAAACCTTGAGTGTACTTACCATCTCTCTTTTTGCACTCTCTGACAGCTTTCTTCTTACCCGTGATAACCTAATCAATATCCTCACTCACTGTTTTCATCAGCTAGAAGGAGAAAAAGTTTTTCTGCTTCCCTCTTTTTAGATTTGGCTCATAAAAGCTCTGTCTTCTCCTACCTTTACATAAGGATATATCCGTGTGTGATAAAATAAAAGGGGACCATTCTTAGCCAGGGCTTCATCAATGCTTGGCAGTTACCTTTTTCAACAGTAAAGTTTGAGCTGGATATATCTATTCCTTACTTTTTATTCCTTGTTTTTAGTGGAATTCTTGCCTCAAAAATGCCTATACCCTCCCTTTTCCTAAGCTTTCATCCAAAAACTGGGGGATGGCAAGAGAATCGGCGACTTGACATTTTAGAATTATATATTATACTTTTACTATGGGTAATAAATTTTCACATAGTGAAATAAATCAGGGGAAATATAGAATACAATCACTTTCTCGCGGTTTAAAAATATTGCAATGTTTTTCTTCCCATATCCCAACCCTTAGACTTAAAGATATTGCCAATAAGTTGAATCTTTCAGGAGTAACTACATTTCGCTACATATCCACCCTTAAAGATTTGGGTTATCTTACAAAAGATGGAAATACTAAAGAATATCGGCTCACCGTTAAAGTATTAGATTTAGGATTTTCAGCTCTTAGCGGTTTAGGCTTTCCAAATATTGCTCTTCCTTATCTGGAAGAATTAGCTCAAAAATGTCAGGAGTCAGCAAGTATGGCAGTACTGGAAGGAAGTAACATCCTCTATGTAGCCAGAGCGGCTACAAAGCGATGGATGAGTACAAACCTACAAGTGGGTTCTCGATTGCCAGCATTTTGTACATCTTTGGGGAAAGCTCTTTTAGCATACGAGCCCTTTAGGGAAGTGGAGAGCATCTTAAGGAATGCGAAGCTCACCCCTTACACCCCTTATACAATTACAGAT
>Ga0209979_1002670_pt1 | contig 16714 bp, 13 predicted proteins | sample AnhtaG_FD_183114 | JGI IMG/M metagenome (GOLD analysis project Ga0209979, IMG submission 183114) | Deep subsurface microbial communities from Anholt, Denmark to uncover new lineages of life (NeLLi) - Anholt_01485 metaG (SPAdes) (version 2) | ecosystem: Environmental > Aquatic > Marine > Oceanic...
AGTTAAGATCCCGGTGAACAGCAGGGCAAGGGTGAGTGTTCCCACTATGGGATGGAGTAAAATGAGAATTGAGGAGAGTGGCAAACCTGTTTGGGAGAATAATTCCTATGTAGAAGGAGTAGAAGGTATCAGGGAAGCTTGTGAAGATAAAGGATATGTTACTTTCCGGGTAGAGTCTGGGTCATATTTTTTTAAGGTGAAAAATAAGAAGTTTCATAGATGAATGTATGATTTTGTGGGGAAGATTATTGCTAAGAAGAAATATAGGGAGAATTCGCATACAGTTATTAAGTTGTTGCCTCTACATAAATGTGCAACCTCGACTGCTTTTCTCCAAATTAAGATCTCCCTTTTAGGAGATGGCCTTCGCGATGCGGCTGATCCATATAAATAAGGAATAAGAGGAACCTGACGAAGTTTGTTAGGAGAGTTTGCCATGGAAAACAATAATTTCTTATTAAAAGTAAATGGCCTTAAAACCTATTTTTACTTAGATGAAGGCGTCTTAAAGGCAGTAGATGAAGTTAGTTTTAAAATAGAAAAAGAGAAAGTTTTAGGCCTTGTGGGAGAATCTGGCTGTGGTAAAAGTGTTACTGCTCAGTCAATTCTTAGAATAGTCCCTCCCCCAGGAAAGGTAGAAGGAGAAATTCTTCTTCACCACAAAAACGGTGAGGCTAAAAAAGAGCCTTTAGATCTGGCCAGACTGGACCCACAAGGAAAAAAGATCAGATCTATCCGGGGAAAAGAGATAGCCATGATTTTCCAAGAGCCGATGACCTCTTTTTCTCCCCTTCATACCATCGGAAATCAGATTATGGAAGCAATTCTTCTTCATCAGAATGTGAATAAGAAAGAGGCAAGAGGCCTGGCCATAGACATGCTAGATAAGGTGGGTATGCCCGATCCTCATCACAGAATAGATGAATATCCCCATCAACTCTCCGGAGGTATGAGGCAAAGAGGCATGATTGCCATGGCCTTGTCCTGTAATCCCTCTATTCTTATTGCTGATGAGCCGACCACTGCCTTAGATGTTACTGTTCAGGCTCAAATCCTGGAGCTAATGAAGGACTTGCAGGCCAAATTCGGTATGTCCATTATTTTTATTACTCACAACTTAGGAGTCATTGCCGAGATGTCAGAGGAGGTGGCGGTAATGTATCTGGGCAGAATAGTAGAATATGCTAGTGTTGATGATCTCTTTTATGATCCTCTTCATCCTTATACTAAAGCATTATTAAAATCTATTCCTAAAGTGGGAAAGAAGGCAAGAGCTCGCCTTGATTCCATTAAAGGGACAGTGCCTCTGCCCCTTGATCTTCCCGTAGGGTGTAGCTTCTATTCTCGCTGTGGTCAGGCAAAAGAAGGTATCTGTAATAAAGATACTCCTCCTTTGCTTGAAGCAAAAGAAAAACACCGGGTAAGATGTTTTCTTTATAGTTAAGACATACTATAAACTGTCAAGTTAGAACTTGTTCTTTCTCAAATTGAAAGAAAATCCTTTGAGGATCATAGTTTGCTTCGTATTTGAGCATACTGTACATTATCGAGAGAATCTTTTTGCCTACACAGATAAGAGCCTGTTTACTTTCTTTTCCTTCAGATATCTTCCTATGGTAAAGGGACCGAAGATAGGGGTTGTGTTTCAAGGAAGCTACCGCAGCCATGTATAGTGAAGCTCTTAAGGCAGAAGGTCCCCTTTTGGACATCTTAGGATGAAGATTCTTCTTCTCTCCGGATTCTGATATCCTGGGATGCCAGCCAATGAATCCAATTAGTTTATTGGCTGAGGAGAATCTAGTTACATCTCCACCTACTTCTCCCAGGAAAGCAGCTACTGTCTTAGGGCCAACTCCGGGAATTCCAAGAAGCCTTTTCTGGGGGGAGGAAGGTTCGTCAGAGGAAAGAATCTCCTCAATCTTATCCTCGATCTCTTTGATCTTATTCTTTAAGAACTGAATCTCATCAATGATGATTCTTAAGGCCATTCCTCGTACCTCAGAAGCCTTACCAGAGTAGATGGACTCTTTAGCTGCCTGAATAAGCTTTTCAGCAAGCTCAGAGGAGTAGTTGTTACCCTTAATTCTTCTGGCCATCTTTACTAAGTCAGTTCTCCTTGCTCTGGCCATATGAATTGCTGTAGGGTATTTTTTAAGGATCATCGAAGAGACTTTTTTAAAGGGACTCTTGATCAAATCGGTATACTCAGGAAATACTAGATTGAGGAGGCTATAGGCCTTTCTGAGATAGTTCTTCTTATCCTTCTGAAGGTGATGACGTAGTCTTACCAGCTCCCGCAGAACTTGCACTTCTTCTTCTGGAACATAGGAAGCTAGGGCTTCTTTGGAGCGAAGAAGTCCGGCTATCACCAGGGAATCGACCTTATCGGTCTTGGCTTTCTTGGAAAGTACCTGGTGATATTTTCTGGTTTGATAGGGATTGAGAATGATAACTTTATATCCTTCTAAGAAGGAGTAGAGATTCTCCCACAGGTTTCCTGTGGCCTCAATCCCTATCACAACCTCGCTCTTTTTAAGCTTTAAGGAAGAGATTTTATCTACTAGCTTCTCCATACCTTTGCGAGTACAAGGAAAGGTGAGGAACTTAGTGATAGCTTCACCTTCTTCATCCAGGACTGAGACGGTGAACGACTTCTTTGAAATATCAATACCTAGGTAATGCATAAATACCTCCTTGAGAATTTTTACTTTGAAAGAAAACAGGCTTCCTTATCCTTATCGAGCACATAGCCTGGGGAATCTGATAAACGATGCCTTCTTTTAGGCTCGTAGCATACTAAACAAATGTTTACACTCGAAGAGATAAAGGAAGGGGCAGTCTTAGGGCAAATGGTCCATCTTTATCAAGAGGCCATAAGGAGAAGGCAAGCCCTCTTCCTGTTTTCTCAAAAAGCGTTTTTTAAAGAACTAATCAAACTTTAATCTTGAAACTACAGAAAGTCAAATAACAATCTTCACCTATAGTGAAGATTATACCAGGAGTTTTACGATGAGCAAGAACAATGGTAACATCCTTCTTGAAGTTAAGTCTTTAAAAAAGTATTTTCCTATGGAAAAAGGATTCTGGAGAAAGGTAGTTGGTTATGTTAAAGCTGTAGATGAGATAGATTTATATATTAAAGAAGGAGAGACCCTGGGCCTAGTAGGAGAGTCTGGCTGTGGTAAGACCACCACTGGTAGATGCATCTTAAGAGCCATTGAACCTACCCAGGGAGAAATTCTTTTTAGGACTGAAGATAACAAAACAGTAGATATTGTCCATCTGAAAAAAGAAGAGCTTCGGAGAATGAGAAAGGATATGCAGATGGTCTTCCAGGACCCTTACTCTTCCCTGGATCCTAGAATGACTGTCCTGGATATAATAGGGGAGCCGCTCCTAGTTAATAAGATTGCCAGGGGCAGGAAGCTAGAGGAAAAAGTTAAAGATTTAGTTAAAGTGGTAGGATTAAACATAAAGCATCTAAAGCGCTATCCTCATGCCTTCAGTGGAGGACAAAGGCAAAGAATTGGCATTGCCCGAGCTCTTGCTCCCAATCCCAAGCTTGTTGTAGCTGATGAGCCGGTCTCAGCCCTGGATGTTTCTGTCCAGGCTCAGATCTTAAACCTTTTGCAGGATCTACAAAAAGAGTTTCACCTGACCTATCTTTTTATTGCCCATGATTTAAGTGTCATCGAGCATATCTCTGACAGGGTGGCCGTGATGTATGTAGGAAAAATTGTGGAGATGGCCGAAACAGAAGAGCTTTTCCTTAATCCCACTCACCCTTATACGGAAGCCCTTTTATCTGCTGTACCTAAGCCTGACCCTCGCCTGAAAATGGAGCGAATTATCTTAGCCGGTGAGGTAGCCAGCCCAGCCAATCCTCCCTCTGGCTGTTACTTTCATCCTCGCTGTAGATATGCCAAGGAGCCCTGTAAGAAAGAGAGCCCAAAATTAGAGGAAATTAACCCTCATCACTATGTATCCTGCCATTTTGCTAAAGAGCTTAGCCTTCAAGGAATAGTAGCCTAAATGTTAAAGCTTTTCCTTATCTTCTTAGCCTTTATTGCTCTTTTCGTTTTACTTCTTCGCGGCGCTGTTATCTTAATGGGTAGAATTACCGGCAAGTATGTAGGAGAAAAACATAAGGAAGCAGAAGCAATTATTAATACAGGAAAGCCGCCCAAGAATTGGACTTATGGTCCAGAGAAAAAAATAGCTAAATTAAAAGAAAACTCAAGAAGGCCAGGTAGAATATTAAAAATCCAGAAAAAAGCCAAAAATACCTGCCTGGAAAAACTTGACCGTCTTATCAAATACTTTAAAACATCTCCCTTAGTTCAAGATGAAGAAACTCGCAAGATATTATTAGATGAACTCCTCAAGGTTCACCAGAGATGGAAAGAAAAAGATGGGGAACTACTTAAGGAATTAAGGAAGGGGATATATAAATGGCAAAGGTAAAATTATTAGAGACAAAAGAGTCTTGCAAACTCTATAAAGAACTATTAGATGGTCTTAATACATCTGAGGTTGCATTATAGCAATTGGTTTCTCATAATCTATAGGTTCAAACAGAGAAAACACTTTTTCTGTTAAAAGCAGCTATAAGATTTTTTAATTAACCCCTATAATGCGTTTAGTTGACAAACTTCATAGATGTATTATAAATTATGTAATATTGTCAAACAATCTTGAGAGGCGAAAGTATGCGAGTGATAAGAAGAACAACGCTGCCTGTTTTGGTAGCAGAGGAAATTAAGCGAGACATTCTCCATGGAACTTTAAAGGCGGAAGAGAAGCTCCTCCCTGAGAAGGAATTAAGTAAGCAGTTAGGAGTAGGTCGTCCCACTGTAAGAGAGGCCTTAAGGATAATGGAAGGGCAGGGATGGATTAAATTTGAATTTGGAAAAGGAGCCTACATAATGGACAATGCTAAAATATCTCAGAAGAGCTCAGCATATCTTCAAAAAGAGGAGGTACTGGAACTCCTTGAATACGAGATATCCCAGTTAGAAGAGGAGGGAGAGAAGGTAACCGAGGAAATCAAGGAAAGATTCCAAAGGTTAAAGAGGCAAGGCTCTCCCGGGGAGATAGAGGAGTTTTACAATAGTTTAGAAATTCTGGATAAAAAAGCTGACCACCTTTATGAAGAACCCTCCGGGATAGATGAGATTAAAAGGAAAACTTCTCAAGAGAAGATAACTTTTCCAAAAATTTTAGACAAAGACGTTCTTTATGAGCGTATATACGGAGCCTGGCTTGGTAGATGCATCGGCTGCCTTTTAGGAAAGCCCGTGGAGGGATGGCCAAAAAAGGAAATAGAAAACTACCTGAAGACCACAGATTCTTACCCCCTTCAAGATTATTTTCCCTATGCACCAGATAAAATCAGCAATAATGACTATGCTCTCCATCCCTCAGCTAAAGAAGCTACAAGAGGAAATATAAATTATATGGCCCGGGATGATGATCTTGATTATACCATTCTCAACTTAAAGCTCCTGGAGGAAAACGGCCTTGAATTTACCACAGAGGACGTAGCTGAGGAGTGGCTTTCCAATCTTCCTTACCAGGCGGTATATACAGCTGAGCGTCAAGCCTACTCTAATCTTGTAAGAGGCCTTAAACCACCTATTACAGCTATTCATCGTAATCCGTATCGGGAGTGGATAGGGGCTCAAATAAGGGCCGATGTCTTTGGATATATTGCTCCAGCAAATCCAGGGTTAGCCAGTTCTTTAGCTTACAAAGATGCCTCTCTTTCTCATACAAAAAATGGCATATATGGTGAGATGTTCATAGCTGCAGTGATATCGGCCGCCCTGGCAAGCGATAATTTAGAGAAGATAATTGATGCAGGCCTGTCCCAGGTGCCGAAAAACTCTCGTCTTACGGAAGTAGTAAAAAATGTAGTAAGCTGGAGTAAAGAGCTAAATAACTGGCAGGGGGTGTGGGAAAAGACAAATAAACGATATGGAAAATATCATTTTGTCCATACTCTTCCCAACCTTGCTTTTGTCTTGATAGGTCTTATCTGGGGAGAGCTTGACTTTAAGAAAACCATATCCATTGCCGTAATGTGTGGATACGATACTGACTGTAACGGAGCAACTGCAGGCTCTATCCTCGGAGCATTAAAGGGGGCGAAGGGGATTCCGGAGGAGATGTCCGAGCCTCTAAATGATAGGATCAAAAGCGCTGTCTTTGGATATTCGGATGGAAGGATAAGTGATTTAGCAAAAAGGACGTTAAAGTTAGCCTGGGAAAATGTGAAAGAAAAATAAGGTTCGGAAAGGAGGTGAGAAGCTAGGTAGGCTAATTTAGCTTGGAAGAGAAAGTTAAACGAAAGAGCCGTCAAATAATCTATTGTGAGGACGGCAAGTAGAGTAACATCGGTTACAAGGAGAAAAAAATGAGAGGAAAATTAACGGTGTTGTTGTTAATTGGAGCAATGTGTCTCTTAGGAGCAACTGCCGCACTGGCATATAATGAGGCACCTATGCTCAAGGACTTGGTCGACGCAGGAGAGCTTCCGCGAGTAGAGGAAAGGCTTCCTGAGGAACCTTCGACATTAGTAGAGCCATCATCAGAGATCGGACAGTATGGTGGTCTCATCCAGGTCGTTGCTCCTGATCCTTTTCCTTGGTATACTCTTGGGGAAATGGCAGATCGTGGTGCATGGTTATTGCGCTTTGTCTGGGCTGAGGATGGCGGCATAACTGTGGTCGGTGATTTGGCTAAAGGGGGTGAATTCTCCGCTGATAAAAAGAGCTTTACCTTGCATCTTAGAGAAGGGGCAAAGTGGTCGGATGGAGAGCCTTTCACTGCAGAAGATATCGTATTTATGTATGAGGATATGCACTGGACGGAGGGCGTATCCACGTGGTGGCCGGGGCTGGATATGGATGCCCTAAAGAGAGTAGTCAAAGTTGATGATTATACGGTGCGTTATGAAATGGATGAGCCTTGGCTGGTGATGGAGATGAGACTGGCAAACTGGATAGCGGGTGGTATTTATGAAGGATATATGCCCAAGCATTACCTTAAGAAATGGCACATAAAGTACAATCCTAACGCAAATGAGCTAGCCGAGGAGGAAGGCTTTGAGAATTGGCAGGCGGCCTTTAATTACCATGCTAACTTTACCCCCACACAGGATCTCAATAGACCCACTATGCAGCCCTGGGTTCTAAAAGAATTCACCACTACCTATAAGGTTCACGTACGAAATCCCTACTACTGGAAAGTGGATACTGCTGGCAACCAACTTCCCTATGTAGATAAGATAATTGCCACTATAATAGCTGACCCGGAAGTAAGACAGATGAAGATAATAGCTGGAGAGGTTGATGTTGCCTATGCCCACACCAACATGGAGAACTATCCTCTCTATAAGGAGAATGAGGAGGAAGGGGGGTATCGGGTCGTAACACTTCCCGGTGTATACGGAGCAAACGTAAAACTAGAGGTTAACTTGAATTATCCAGACGATCCAGCGCGCCAAACACTCTATCAAGATGTTAGGTTCAGACGGGCCTTATCCCTGGCCATCAACCGAAAGGAAATTAATGAGACTACCTATTTTGGTCTTGGTGTGCCCCGTCAGCTAACGGTTACCCCTGACTGTAGCTACTATAAGGAAGAATGGGCACAAGCTTATGCCCAGTATAATCCAAATAGAGCTGACAGTCTTCTAGATGCGGCAGGCCTAACTGAGCGTGATAAAGACGGCTTCCGTCTAGGACTGGATGGCGAGCCCTTGCTAATAGCTATTGAATATTCTTATTTGGAAGTTACTACGCCACTCTCCCTTTTGGAGTTGGTAAAAGAGTATTGGGAGAACGTGGGACTTAGGGTGCTGCTCAAGCTTTTAGACAGTACTCTTTGGAATATACGCAATGTAGAAACTGCTAACCATGATATCAGCGCAATGGCCCAAGATTGCTCTGAGGAAATATCAAACTATCTCATGGGAGCGGGAAGCTGGCGCACAGGTGGAATAGTTGCCTGGGGTCATTCTTGGCATGACTGGCTAGTAGCAGAGCGGGATATAGCGGCAGGTAGAAAGACTCTGGCAGATTTTGAAGGAGGCCAGATGCCTGGTGAGGAACCCCCAGAAGAGTTTAAGCAGCTTGAGGAGTGGGCAGAGTTAAGAACAGCGGCCGAATTTGGTTCTGAAGAGTATATGGAACTGTCTCAAAGAATATATGATTTTCATGCTGATAAGGTCCTCATGATTGGCACTGTAGGGCTGGTTCCCCTAATCTATATAGCCAACAAGAATCTGGGAAATGTTCCTGAGGTTATGGGCCCTGGAATGCAGGTTTGGTGTGACCTTGCTTATTTTGGAGACCTGCTTTTCTGGAAAGAGTAAAGAGAGAGTTTAACCCGGAGTTGAAAAGGAAACGAAGCGTGAGCTGTGGCTTTTATTGATTGAAGCCACAGCTCACAAGCATTTTGCTTTGACAGTTGTGACATTCTTCCTCTCCACCGAGCGGAGCATCCTAAAAAGCAAGAATTAGAGGAGCGAAACTCCTTCAAACCATCTCTACCATTCATCCTGACCCGTAAGGGGAACAGGTTGGTGGGTAGGAGCTCCAAGTGTGATATATGATGAGGAAGTTTCCGAGTTTTACTTTATTACCGAGTGAGAGAGCCTTGGCCGATACGAGGTGGGGAATGTTACATCGCCGCGAGCGAGGATGGAGAACAATTTACTGACATCTGGCGGGCGGAAAAGGGAGAGCTTAACTCCTCCTCTGTCGAAAAATCATCCTTGATCAAGACATTGGAGGGGGAATATCGGCTCTACATCAGCTACGTGGATTCTGTTGATCATCGCTGGCGTATCGATATGATAGAAGCTCCTCACTCGGCGGATTTCAGCATAACTAAGAGAAAACGTATTCTTACTGCTTCCTCAGCTCAATGCGAGGGCGTAGGGGTAATGCCTGGCGATGAAGTAATTGTTCCTGCTTATGGTTGGGACTCTAATGCTACTGCTGTATTAACTATCAATGCAGTTCCTATTTTTGTAGATATTGAACCCGAGACTTTTTGTATTGATCCAGATAAGATAGAAGAAGCAGTTACTGATAAAACCAGGGCCATTATTGCTATACATCTCGCTGGTTGTGTAGCTGATATGGATAGGATAATGGGGATTGATAAAAAATGTAATCTCTATGTTGTTGAGGATTGTTGCCGCTCGCATGGTTCTATGTGGAGAGGAAAGAACGTTGGTTCTATAGGAGATATTAACTTTTTTAGTTTTCAGCAAAATAAAGTGATGACCTCTGGAGAGGGGGGGAATAATTACTACGAACAATGAGAAATTTGCCGAAAGATGCTATTCCTATAAGAACTGTGGATGGATAAGGAAAAGGACCTCAAGACATGTATTGGGTTGGAACTATAGGATTACTGAATTTCAAGCTGCTATTCTTCTTGCGCAGTTAGAAAGATTAGAAGAAGAAGTGGAAAAAAAGGATAAGAATGCTCAGTATCTCCATAAGCAATTAGAGAATATAGAAGGAATCAAGCCGATGAAGAGGCGATCTCAAGTAGATAGACAATCCTATTATGATTATCTATTCAGATATGAAAAAAAATATTTCAATAATGTATCTGCTGAACGTTTTGCAAAGGCTTTAAATGCAGAAGGCATACCCTGCAGAGGAGGAATTCTTGAGGTTATATATAAAACTCCTCGTTGGGTAGTTGATCCTCGAGAGTTCCCCTTTACTAAAGGAATAGATTATAATAAGATAAGCTGTCCTGTAGCTGAAAAGGCATGCTTTTTAGGATTAAATCATCGAATGCTTTTAGGCGAAAAAGAAGATATGAACGATATAGCCTTAGCTGTACGAAAAATAAAGGATAATATAGGGGAATTAGAGGAAACATCCTAAGATACCTTCCTGGATAGTAAGGGATTTCTCTCCTGGAGGATGGGTTTAAAACCACTGTCCACACCAAAAGAGGAAAAGGCAAAAATTATGAGGGGAGGTAATATTATGGCTATCCAACAAGATAAGCCAAGAATTCAGAAGAATGTGAGTATTGATAAAGTTCTGGTGATTGGACCCAATGGGAATATTGGGAGGCATCTTATCCCAGAACTTTTGAAGTTAGGTTATAAGGTGAGGGCGCTAGAGTATAGGAGTAAGGTAAAAGAAAGAGAAGGACTGAAGGTGTTCAAAGGAAATACCCTTGACCCTGAATCTCTTGAAAAAGCAGTAGATGGAGTAAATGCAGTTTGTCATCTGATAAGAGCAACGGGCCCTGGCGCCACTCCCTGCGAGAGATGGTTTAATTGCTGCATTAAAGGTGCGGTAAATCTTTTGGAAGCAGCAAAGGAGATAAAATTGGTGCGTTTCATTGTTGGAAGTGCAGATAATGTTTTTGGGCATGTAACAATTCAGCATTACGGAAGTATTAATGAAAATTCTCCCAAACGTTTTGCTGATGGTTATTATGGTCTTTTTAAGATATTAGAAGAGGAAATGTGTCGACAATATTATCTTGGCTTTGGAGTGCCAATTGTGATCACACGGTTCGGCTGGATATGGAGGACTGGGGAATTTATGGAGTCTGGTGCAGGTGCTCTAGACAGAAAGAATAAAAAAATAATTAAAAGACTTGATATAGATGGAAAACCTCTTGTTCGTCACGATACACATATAGAAGATGCTGTCCAGGGCATCTTGTTGGCTCTCCAAAAGGACGAGGCAGTTGGAGAAGATTTTAATATGGTTGCTCCAGCTCCTTATTCTAGTTCAGAGTTATCTGAGATATTGCATCAGAGATATGGATGGCCCATTGAAGAGACTAAAAGTAATTGGTATTCCTGGACAACCGATAGTTCAAAGGCTCGCTCTGTACTCGGATATAGACCCCAGATAAATGTCCTAGACTGGTTGAAAGATGAGTTGAACAGACGAGAATAGATTAACCGATTTTGGTGGATTCCCAAATCCTACTAAAGAATAGGGGGAGGAGACAAGATATCCGGCTGTTCAAGGAGACCTTTGCCCCTCAGGGATGCCTGGGGAAACATCAGCTAGTCGGGAGTTTATTCTTTAGAGATAAAGTACTTCGTCGATTGCATAGAGAATAACCAGCTCCCTGTAATGGCTGAGGCTGAGTCAGCCAAGGGTTCCCTGCAGATATTACCCGGGATATCAAGCAGTGGTTGGTTATGCCCCAGTGGCGGTAGAGGAGTAGCGTTTTAATCCAACTTCCACATACGGAGCTGAAAGTTGGGTTATAAGGTTTATCAAAAGTTTATACTTCTTCAGGAGCTTTGCACAAAAAATGAACAATGTTAAGGTCTTCATATGAAGAAAGTATTATATGTATACGGAGGAGGAGAAAAATTTCATCCTTCAAGAGCAACAGGAGAATTGCTTTCAAAGCTGATGATTGGTGATGGAAGATTTAAGCTTGAGATGACAAATGAGCTGAATGCATTTGCCAGTCTTGATGAGAAACCCAATGGGAGATCAGGAGAAAAAGAAAGTGGGCATTTTACCTTTATTTGATCCTCAAAAAGGAACAACTGTGTTGGAGCCAACTAGTAAGGGGAGCAGGTTGGTGGTAAATCTTGTAATTTCAGTTTAGTTAGAAGTACAGAACATTTATAAAGAAATGAGGAGATGTCGGAACCTGTAAATGACAGAATCAAAAGCGCTGTCTTTGGATATTCGGATGCAAAGATAAGTGAATTTATTTAAGAACTGTAGAGGAGACTTCGGTAGTCTCCATTTTACATTAGAAAACCCAAGTCCAGAAGTAAATATCTTAAGTTATTGGATTGTATCTTTCTACTAAATATATCTTATGAGAATCTTCTTTATTATTATATGAAAATAAGTAAGAACTTATAAGGGAGGAAAATAATGGCAACGTTAGGCAAAAAAGATTACTACAATAAGGTTTACGGCTGTTGGCTTGGTAAAAACTGCGGAGGTACGTTGGGAGCACCGCTTGAGAGTGCATGGGGCAAGGAGGAGATGTTCGATGTCTGGTGGTATCCTGAGCTAAAGGAAGGAGGGATACCCAACGATGATTTAGAACTTCAATTAATCTGGCTTCAAGCACTGGAGGATCAAGGGATAAATATAAAGGCAAAGGATTTGGCAGAATACTGGCTCGATTGTATTGGATATAACTTTGATGAGTACGGACTTCATAAAACTAACCTTAAGAAAGGGCTAATGCCTCCCATATCAGGTTATTATAATAACTGGTTTAAACATTGTATGGGAAGTCCTATTCGCTCTGAGATATGGGCATGTATAGCTCCCGGCCTTCCTGATGTTGCTGCAGCTTATGCTTATGAGGATGCCATAGTGGATCATGCAGGAGGAGAATCGGTATATGGGGAGATGTTTAACGCCGCCTTGGAATCGGCAGCATTTTTTATTCCTGAGAAAGAAAAACTTCTTGAGATAGGGTTATCATTTATTTCGGGAGATTGCAAGACGGCAAAAGCAATCAAAGATGCCATAAAGGCTTATAAACAAGGTATGGATTGGAAAGAGGCAAGAAATTTTGTTCTTCGGAATTCCTATAGTCCTATAGCACAATATTCTCCTGTAAATCTTGGATTTCAGACAATAGGCTTGCTTTATGGAAAAGATTTTGCCGATGCCATATGCAAAGCGGTTAATTGTGGGTATGATACTGACTGCACAGGAGCAACTCTTGGCTCTATATTAGGTATTATCTTGGGGAAAGAAGGATTACCAGAAAAGTGGATAAAACCTCTGGGGGATAAAATTACAACTAATTCCTCTTGGGAAGGAATAACCAATGTAAGGGAACCTAAAGATCTCGATGAGTTGACCAGAAGAGTTTGTAAGATAGGCAAAAAAGTTCTCTTCTTTTATGAAGGAAAAATTGTGAGAGAGGGGAAAAATATTTCAAAAAACGTTAAATTAGGTTTTGAACCAGATAAAAACATAAAAAGATTGTGGCATGCTTCTCCAACACAAGTAGAATTTGACCTGCATACTCTTACAGCTTCAGTAGATTATTTAAAAAGTCCTGTTCTTCAATTGGGTGTTCCTAAGGATTTTCAGGTAATTTTAACAAACCCAAGATTAGTAAAGCTTGATATTGATGTTTCAGTGAAACTCCCTTGGGGATGGGATGCACAACCAAAGGTCAAGAAAATAACAATAGAACCTGGTGCTAAATCTGTATGTAAGTTTTCGGTAAGGGTTGATGATGTAAAGGTGCTTAATACATCGAATCGTGGAAGTATAAGTTTATTGGTTAGCGGCCGTCCACAATTAGAAGAAATTCCAATAGTTTTTCTCGCTGCTAATAGGTGGTTAGTCTCCAAGGTATTTAAAGGAAAAGAGGGAATAAAGGCTTTATATCCTCTAGAAAAGAATCTTGAATCTACTGGTTTAGATGAAAACTGGGATATTATTAGTTTTTTTGAAAATGAACTTAAACTTGAGGAAATTTTTCATGGTGAGTCGGGAGTTATTTATCTTAGACATTATGTTCACAGCCCGGATACCAGAGATGTAAGAGTGGGCCTGCCCTCAAATTGTCCTTTTCGAATGTGGCTAAACGGAAGAATGATTCGTCAGGTGGAAACTGAAGGAATATTAAGACCCAATTATTTGGGGGATGGAAGTTTTGAAGATACAAGACCAAATGATTTCCCGCCCGGGAATTTCCCGCCCGGGAGAAGTTATGTAGATGTAAAGCTTAAAGAAGGGTGGAATCAGTTCTTTATAAAAATTGTTCGCAAAGATAAGTTGATTCAAGCACATTTTATTATATCAAGTTCCACTCCCTTTTACCATGGATTTGCCGATCTAATAGAATATAAATTCCCCTGGGAAGTGTAATGAGAAAAAATATAGCATTAACCTGACTTTCGCCAATAGAAAAAATTAAAGCTCCATTATCAGTAATATCAAGGATTTTGGAAATTGGCTTTATATTATCCTATTTCATCGCCGTGGATATAAAATTATCTATTCTTTTAACTGTCCTTTGCAGAGGCAGGGAATAGGTAGTGTTAAATAATGACAAAGCTAAAAGCAGGAATAGGAAAGGTGGATATTACTCCTTTTATAGGAGTAGAGCTTGGGGGTTATGGGTATTATCTAAATAGAAAAGCAGAGACTATTCACGATCCCCTATATGCGAGATCAGTGATGTTAGATAATGGCCGTGAAAGGGTAGTTCTTATTGCCAATGATTTGGTAGGAGTAACTAAGCAAACAGTAGATAGAGCAAGAAGCCTAATTAACTATAAGATAGGGATAAAAAAGGAAAATATTATAGTTTGTGCCTCTCATACACATTCGGGTCCTGCGACGGGTGGCTTAAGAGGTTTAGGAGAACCAAATGTAGAGTATCTGGACATTTTGCCGATAAGAATAGCTACTGCAGCTATTATAGCTGCAGAAAACCTAAAAGAGGCTAAGATTGGCTTTGGCAGAGGGAAAATAGCCAATATGAGTTATAATAGGGAAGAGAATCCCAATTGGTGGATTGAAGTCAAAAGAAAGGGGACTATTGACCCTGAGGTAGACATAATTCGCATAGATGACATGAAAGGTGAATCTTTAGCTATCTTGTTTAACTTCGCCTGTCATGGGATCGTTATTGACTATCGCACAGAGAAAGGAAAAGCTGTTTCTGCTGATTATCCAGGATATGCGCAACGTGTAGAAGGTCCTGGAGGAGTCATGAAGACGCAAATGGTTGAGCCCATTAAAGTTGTTGATAGTATTAAACCTGTACAATTGACGAATCCTAAACCAAGTGTTTATGTGTATGATATGGGACAAAACATTGCCGGCTGGTGCAGACTCAATGTGGAAGGGCCGAGGGGGGATGGAGGTGGTGCTAAAGTTTGCAGAAATTCTCCATGAAGATGGAACAGTGAATCAGGAAAACCTTCGAACAGCCAAAGTAACCGACGTGTACATCCTAAACGGGGAAGGAAAGGAGGTCTATGAGTCCCGCTTCACCTACCATGGCTTCCGATACGTTCAGGTAACAGGATTCCCCGGAACACCTACCTTAGATAATTTGGAGGGACGAGTAGTTCACTCATCAGTAGAGCTTGCAGGGAAGTTTACCTGTTCCAATAAACTTCTGAAGCAGATCCACAAAAACATTGTGTGGACAGAATTAAACAATCTCCACAGTCTGCCTACTGATTGTCCTCAACGCGATGAGCGTCTGGGATGGCTCAACGATGCCACAGTGAGGGCAGAGGAGGCAATTTACAATTTCAACATGGCGCGGCTGTACACCAAGTGGCTCCAGGATATACGGGATGCCCAAAATAAAGATACAGGAGCAATTACTGATACGGCACCGTTCAGGTGGGGATATAGGCCGGGGGATCCTGTGGATTGTTATCTTTTTATCGTGTGGCATCTTTACCAGTACTATGAGGATGAGCGTATCCTGCAAGAGCACTATAAGGGAATAAAACAGTGGGTTGATTTTCTGGGCACGCAAGCAGAGGATTTTATTGTCTCCTACACCCGAGCCGGTGATTGGTGCACTCCCATAAAGGATTGTATTCCGCCAGATACCCCTGAGCCTCCGCCAGAAAGCCAAGGAGCGCTTATCAGTATTGGTTCCTACCCGGCAATTACCCCTGGGATTCTCATGTCTACCGGGTACTACTACTACAACTCTCTGCTTATCTCCCGCATTGCACGTATTCTTGGAAAGTCCAATGATGCGGAAAAATACTTGCAGCTTGCCGGGAAGATTAAGGATGCATTCAACAAACACTTCTTCAACGAGGATACGTCCCAATATGCAACAGGAAGTCAAGCTTCCAATGCATTTCCCCTTTTCCTAGATATAGTACCAGAGGATAAAAAAGAAGCAGTAGTCAAGAACCTAGTCCGCAATATAGTCGAAGATCATAGAGGACACCTTAACACAGATAACCAATGCACCAAGTATATGATGGAGGTCCTCACTGAGCTTGGAGAAGGAGATGTAGCCTACACCATTGTAACACAAATTAGCTACCCGAGTTGGGGATACATGATTTCAAGAGGAGCAACTACCATCTGGGAGCGGTGGGAGTATATGACAGGCTCAGGAATGAACTCCCACGATCATCCCATGCATGGCAGTGTAGATGTTTGGTTTTACAAATACTTGGCTGGAATAAAAGTTGATCCTGACAATCCTGGGTGGAAATCCATTATAATCAAACCCTATATTCTCGGTGACCTCACTTTTGTTGAAGGATCAGTAAACGCACTGAGGGGTCTTATTTTTTCAAAGTGGGAGAGAAAAGAAGACTTGATTACTCTAGAAGTTAAGATCCCGGTAAACAGCAGGGCAAGGGTGAGTGTTCCCACTATGGGATGGAGTAAAATGAGAATTGAGGAGAGTGGCAAACCTGTTTGGGAGAATAATTCCTATATAGAAGGAGTAGAAGGTATCAGGGAAGCTTGTGAAGATAAAGGATATGTTACTTTCCGGGTAGAGTCTGGGTCATATTTTTTTAAGGTGAAAAATAAGAAATCTCATAGATGAATGTATGATTTTATCGGGAAGGCTATTGCTAAGAAGAAGTATTTTGACCCGTAAAGAGCTGAATTGCTCTGTCCATAGCTGTCTTCTTCCACACTTTAATAACTCTCCTGACCCTTTTCAGCCGTTACAATTGCCACACTGGTACTGGCGCCAATACGGGTTG
>Ga0209979_1002672_pt1 | contig 16708 bp, 10 predicted proteins | sample AnhtaG_FD_183114 | JGI IMG/M metagenome (GOLD analysis project Ga0209979, IMG submission 183114) | Deep subsurface microbial communities from Anholt, Denmark to uncover new lineages of life (NeLLi) - Anholt_01485 metaG (SPAdes) (version 2) | ecosystem: Environmental > Aquatic > Marine > Oceanic...
GCGAATTCTTTTTTGTTCCAGCTGCTGGGAGTAGAAATTTCTCTCATTTTTCTGCACAAGCAGTTTAAATCCAGAGATGGAAAACAAAATAAAGCCAAGGCCCGCTCCTGCCCAGAAGAATTGTTTTAAAAATAAAGCTAAGGGAGTAAGAAGAAGAGTTAAAACCAGGGTGGAAAAAACAAGAATCTTTAAATTCTGGCTTGGAACAGAAGCTATAAACACACTTTTCAGCTCCTCCTCCTCTCTGACCAATCCGATCCTCTTATCCTCTAAGAATTTGAGCTTAGCCTCTAACTCATCCACCCTATTCTTATCTTCTTTGCTCACCGCAACATATTTAGAACACTCCTCCCTTAGCTTGCGCACCACCCTCTCTGAATTCTGAGTCTGTTTGATCCGGGCGTTTAAGTCGTGGAATCTTTCCTCTAATTCCCTCTGTTTTTCCTCCAGGCGGGAGGCTTGCTCAGCTTTTTCTAATAAGCTTTTTTTGATCTCTAACTCTTTCTTGACCTTCTCCAGATTAGAAGAGATCTCCGAGAGTTCCCTTTTGCTCTCCTTTATCTTTTTGTTCTGATTCTTAACCTTCTCTAACTCATAGAGGAACTCCTCTTTATCCTTCTCACATTTCTGAATTACCCCTAAGTTTTTGATTCCCACCTTCTTTAGCTCTCCGATCTTCTCCTTAAGATGCTCTATAAGAGTAGAGGCTTTCACCTTCTCCTCTCCACCGGTAACCAGACTCTCCAATTTATCCTTAATGGCTTCAACACTTGAATCCAGACGAGACATTTCATCCTGCTGCACACAGGCAGTTGCAAAAAAGAACTCTTTGGAGGGGATACCTATCCCCTGGGTTATAATCTCTTCAATCCCTTTCTTATCATCCCAGGTCTCTCCAGTTGACTTCTTGGAGAGCCTAAGAAAACCCTTATCGAAATTCTTCTCCAGGCTAAAAGATTGTCCCTCGGCCTCGAAATCCAACTCCATCTCAAAATCTTTTTGGAAACCCCAGGAGGTCTTCTCCTTCAGTTCTTTCTTTTGAGATTTCGGGTCATCATACAGAGCACAGGTCAAAGCCTCAACCAGAGTTGATTTACCAGTTTCGTTATCCCCTTTGATCAGATTGATCCCCGGGTTGAACCCCATCTCGAATCTATCAAGTTTACCAAATCTTTTGAGGCTTAACTTCTCGATTTTCATCTTTTAAAATCCTTTCTCAAGATGCATTTTGCACTTTCCCGCTTAATAACAGATATCCTAAATTTTTTGCCTCCTGATATTTACCTTTGTTCTCCTCTTCAGCTATTCTGATTTTCTCCTCCATTATCCGCAGGAACTGGCCGGTAACCGTGTGTTGGGGAAATTTTGAGCTGGAAAGTTCTTCCAAAAGGATGTGGGATTCATCCTCTAATTCTAAGTATAGAAATTGATCCTCTAAAACCTCTTTCAGTCCGGAGAAATCCTGTCCTGTGGATCCAATTTCGGAAGCACTTGATAATCTCTGATCCCCTTTAAGCTTGACCTTCAAGATATTTTGCTCCCCTTTGTACTTTTCGATCTCCCTGAGAATTTCAGAGGAGTTCTTAAATCTATCCTCAGGAAGCTCAATTACCTCCCATCTGAGTTCTCCAATCCTTACCTTCTCAACCCTGTTTTGGTTTCCATCTAACTCCACTAATAAAACATTTCCAGAGTCTTTTTCACCAAACTTAAGCTGTTCCGGAGAGCCAGAGTAAAAAGTTTGAGGATTTTTAAAGACCTCCTGCAAGGAATGCCAATGACCTAACGCTATGTAATCAAAACCGCTTTTCTCAATTTCTTCTAAAGTTATAGGAAAATCATCCTCCTGGCTTTTGGAAGGGATTTGAAATGAGCCATGAGCTAAGGCGATATTGTATTTTGAGTTAAAGTTTTGATTTAAACTGGGAAGCGGACTCTCCTTGCTCCGGCTGGACCTATTCCCTTTACCATAGACTGTTGTCCCGAACTCCTCAAAAAAGATAAAAGGGTTCTCCTCATCCACCAAGAGATGGAGATTGGAAGGAAAGGAGTTTGGATCGATGTTCCGGTAAATTGAAGAGTTATCATAACAGTCGTGAGTTCCTGGAATCAGGCAGGTCTGTATTTTACCTAACCTAAAGATCTCACCTAAGGCAAATCCTAAGGTAGCCTTAGAAACCTGATTGGAATTGAACAGGTCACCTGAGATGAGTAATAGATCCACATTTTTTTCTAAGGCTAAGTCGATTGTTTTCATAAAGGTTTTTTTGAGCCGGGCTCTGAGCCGGTCCCCACTTCTACCCAAGCCGGAGAATTTAGCCCCTAAGTGGATATCTGCAGTGTGCAGGATTTTAACCATTTCCCCTCCAAGAAGCTACAACTTTAATGAAAAGCTCCAATTAATCTTATCGGCTTAAAGGGATGATTTTTTTAAGATTTTTTCAAATGTAGAAGGTAGGGGTTTGATTTATCAAACCCAAATTGGCTCTTCGTTGATGTCCTCACCAATGAAGAAAAAGACGCGTAGCCGAGCCTTAAGGGCTCGACAGAGGTTTAATCCGCCTTAGGCGGACTGCTACGCCACCCATCTCCCCTCATCACCTCGGGTTTTGATAAAAACTGAAGGGATTGCTTCGCTTCTTATAGTCGCCCGCAATGACAAACCAGTAGCCCCACATTGCCCTCAATATGGGCAATATCCCGCCTTGTGGGCAAGGCGGGGATACTAACTCTATCTCTATGTCATTCTGAGAGGCGTAGGGGTGTATTGCCTTACACCCCTACAAATGCCATTTGACACTACCTTAAAAGAACCATCTTTTTAGAAGAAGTATAGTCCCCTACTTTTAATACATAAAAATAGACCCCACTGGGTAATTCCTCTCCTTTATCATCTTTACCATCCCATTGGTCTGAGTAGATTCTTTTCTGTCTTCTCTGGTTAACTAAAGTCCTAACTTTTTGCCCCAAAATATTATAGATTGCCAGTTGCACGAATCCTTCTTTTTCAACTGAGTAATTTATAGTAGTTAATGGATTGAAGGGATTAGGATAGTTCTGGGAAAGAGCAAATTCAGAGGGACTTTCTGAACCTCCAGTTTCATCTCTTATATCATTAGGAGTTTGAACATACTTTATGGTGGCATAGTCATAATCTGTTCCACTGCCACCGTAACTCCATCCGGTCACATAGACATTGCCAGAACCATCTATAGCTATGGCATAAGCAAAATCATCGAAGTTTCCTGGTCCGTTATATCTTCTCACCCAGGCAGTATCTCCATTCGGATAATACTTTATGGTGGCATAGTCATAGTTTGTCGAACCGCCCCGACTTTTTCCTGTCACATAGACATTACCAGAACTATCTAAGGCTATGGCAGAAGCTTCATCACTGAAATTTGCCGGTTCATTATATCTTCTCACCCAGGCAGTATCTCCATTCGGATAATACTTTATGGTGGCATAGTCATAGTTTGTTCCACTGCCCCGACTTTTTCCTGTCACATAAACATTGCCAGAACCATCCACGGCTATAGCGTAAGCATTATCCTCTTTGTCTCCCGGCCCGTTGTATCTTCTCACCCAGGCAGTATCTCCATTCGGATAATACTTTATGGTGGCATAGTCATACTTTGTCCCACTGTCCCAACTTTTTCCTGTCACATAGACATTGCCAGAACTATCTAAGGCTATGGCAGAAGCTTCATCACCGGAATTTGCCGGTCCATTACATCTTCTCACCCAGGCAGTATCTCCATTCGGATAATACTTTATGGTGGCATAGTCATAGTCTGTCCCACTGTCCCAACTTTTTCCTGTCACATAGACATTGCCAGAACCATCTAAGGCTATGGCAGAAGCCTCGTCACCGGAATTTCCCGGTCCATTATATCTTCTCACCCAGGCAGTATCAACAGACTGGGCAAAAAGAGGCAGGGTAAAAAAGAAGATAAAGATGAAGACTAATAAGACCTTACTCATAATTTCTCCTTCATTTATAAAATCGGTTTATTTTCTTTAAAATTAACTAAGAATTTCTTTAATTTTGTCAAGCAGAAAAGGGGTTCCCCTCTCTTTTTTAAGGAGAGGGCAGGGGAGAGGTCATTCGCGTATAGGTGCGGAGATTTTGTAGGGACTACAATTTCGGCGACTACGATTTTTTGGGTTTTTCGTAGCGCCCGGCCTTTGTGTGAGCCAAAACGTAGCGTCGGGTTTTATGCCCGACGAAAACCGTAAACCCACGTTGCCCTCAACGTGGGTAAATATCCCGCCTTGTGGGCAAGGCGGGGATACCAACTCCTCTCTATGTCATTCTGAGCTAAAGCGAAGAATCTGTAGTATGTTGACCCAAGTTTTACTTTGCTCGTCCCGCAATATGCGGAACGCTACATTAAAAAAATGGGCGACCCGACGGGTCGCCCCTACTTTAGCTTTTTCTTACCAGTTTGGCAACAGATTCTATATGATAAGTCTGCGGGAACATATCTATGGGTTGAACTTTCTCCAGTATATAATCCTTTTCACATAAAACCTTCAGGTCACGGGCTAAGGTGGCTGGATTGCAGGAGACATAGATAATTTTTTCTGGCTTGAGCGAAAGCATTGAGGATATAACCTTCTTATGCATTCCTCCCCTGGGTGGGTCAACCACAATAACATCTGGCCAATACCCTCCCTGGACCAGAGAAGCTAAAACCTCTTTAGCTTCACCTAAAAGAAACCTGCAATTCTTTACAGAATTAAGCTCCACATTCCTCGACGCATTTTCTACTGAATCCCCAACCGCTTCAATTCCAGTGACCCCTTTAGCTTTCTCAGCTAAGAAAAGGGAGATAGCTCCTGTGCCTGAATATAAATCCAGCACCTCCTCAGAACCGTCAAGTTCAGAATATTCGGTGATTATTTCAAAAAGCTTCTCCGCTTGCTTGGTATTGGTTTGAAAAAAAGAATTGGCTGAGATTTCAAAATATAATTTACCTATTTTTTCCTGAATGGTTCTTTCCCCTCCTAAGGCTATTTCCCTTTCTCCAAAGGCGATATTAGCCAATTTAGTATTTATATTCTGCACCACAGATCTTATCTGAGGGAAGCTGTGCATCAGTCCGGAAGCGAAACTTTCAGATTTTTCGAATTTTTCAAAAAAAGTTACCAGGTTAACCATCATCTCAGTCTTATCTTTCCCCTCCCTTATGGCTAAATACCTCAGGAAGCCATTATGCTCCTTAACATCATAGGGGACGAGTCCTTCCCTTCTACAGAAATCCCTTACTTGGCAGACGATTTTATTCGAAAGTTCAGATTGGAGATAACATTTTCCCAGATCAAACACCTCTTTGAAATTACCATAAGGATGTAAACCCAAGACCATTTTTTTTCCAGGATCAGCGCCAAAAGAGAACTCCATCTTGTTGCGGTAAAAATAAGTATCCTCCGAACCTAAAATCTTTTCGCACTCAAAATCTATAAACCCACCTAAATGCTTCAGGGAATCTTCTACTGTTTTAGCCTTATAATAAAGTTGAGCCTCATAATTCAGGTTCTGATAGGTACAACCTCCGCACAAACCAAAATGAGAACAGACCGGTTCAATCCTTTTCTCCGAACTTTTTAAAACCTCGATTATCTCTGCCTCAGCGAAGTTCTTTTTCTTTTTTTTGATTTTAACTTTAAGGGTATCACCGGGGAGGCCCCCTCTTATTAAAACCACCAAACCATCCACCTTGCCCACCCCTTTGCCCCCATAAGCTAAATCCGTAACTGATACCTCTACCTTTTCCCCTTTCTTAAGTGTCATGGAGAAGCTTTATTTAGTTTTAAGATAATTCAACAAACCTCCCTTTTCAGTAATCTCCAATTCCAATCCGGAAAGTGGGTGACCGGTAATAGTTTTGCCTGTGGACAGATTCTTGACCTCTCCTGAGGAAATATCTATTTCCAGTTCGTCACCAGTTTTGACGATTTTTGATATACCCGGACATTCTAAAAGAGGAAACCCTAAATTTATAGCATTACGGTAAAAAATACGGGCAAATGAGGGAGCCACTACACAGCTTATCCCATTTTCCTTTAAACAAATCACCGCATGCTCTCTGGATGAACCAGTGCCGAAGTTCTTCCCAGCTATGATAATATCTCCTGGCTTTACTTCTTGGCTGAATTTCTCAAACCCGGGCACAAACTCCATGGCATGCTTTCTCATTTCTTTCGGATCGGTTAGAGGAAGATACTGTCCATGATAGATCTGGTCAGTATCGATATCCTCTCCAGCCACCCAGGCTTTTCCTTTAAACTCAGTTAACATCTTTTCTCTTCCTTTCTTTCATTTTTTTATTCTCGCACACCTGTTCACAGCTTTCACACTCACCTTCACAGGGCTCGATATGTATTGAGATCTCAGACTTACCCAGTCTTTCTTTAATATCATTTTCCAAATGGTCACATAGCCTGTGGGCATCTTCGATTTTTATACCCTTAGGCATAACCAGATGAAGACTTATTAGTTTGTAATTCCCTGATCTCCTGAAAGTTAAATCGTGAAACTCCACGAACTGATTGAAGTGTTGATTTAATATCTCAGAGACTGTTTTTTTCTCCTTCTGCCCCTCTTTCATAAGCTCAGCTTTCTCCTCCAAAAATCTCCCTTCCTCTGGCTCGGTGTGGATTACCACATCCGAATTTGGGAGAAGTTCAGCGATCTTTTCCTCTATCTGAGTGGTAATCCGGTGAGCTTTTTCCAGGGAACTACCTTTCTCAAGAGTAACATTCATATCCAGAAAATAATGTTTACCGGCTCTTCTCAGCCTCAATCTCGAGCAGGAGCTGACCTGTGGAATCCTCTCCATTATTTCCTTAATTTTCTGCTCTAAACCTTCAGGTGCCCGATCTAAGAGAACATCCACTGTCCTTTTGCCTAACCTGAAGGAAGCATAAAGAACTAAGACTGCCACACCCAGGGCTGCCAGAGGATCAGCCACTGGCAATCCAAGCTTGACAAAGATAAGCCCGAAGATTACCACTAAGGAACTGAAGATATCGCTTTTAAAATGAAGAGCATCTGCCTCTAAAGCCTGGCTTTGATATTTCTTCGCCACTCTGGAAAGGGCTTTAGATCTGGAGTAATCAATCAATATTGCGATTACCAGAACCGCAAAGCTAAGCGGGATAACTTTAATCTCTACTGATTTAAAGAAAAGCCTTTTAAAAGACTCGTAGATTATCCATATGCAGGTGAGCAGGAGTAAGATCGACTCTAAAAGAGCTGAGAGGTTTTCAATCTTGCCATGCCCATAATGATGACCAGCATCTGCTGGTTTATCTGAGACCCTTACAGCAAAATATGTTATCCCGGCTGCTCCTAAATCGAAAGCAGAATGAGCCGCCTCAGAAAGCATCCCCAGGCTATGAGTAATTATTCCAACTACTAATTTGGTAACAGTGAGAAAAATGGCGGCTAAAACGGAACTCAAAGCTACCCTTACTTTCTCTTGTCTTTCTTTTTTCTGAACCTGGATCAAGTCTTTTTCTCTTTCACTTTGTGCTCTAAAAGCCAATATAGTGGAACTAAAATTTATTTGTCAAATAAATTTAACCCTCTGAAAGACTCTGAAGAAAAGATCAAATGTAAAGGAAAAATCTTTTTTCTATATCCTTTCTCCCCTTAAATATTCTTTCAATTTTTCTGCAAATTCCCTGAGCTTTTTATCCACTAAATAATTTACACTCCCTTCTTCAAAGGTTCCATCTTCTTTCCTCTTGCCGGCTTTCATTGCAGTTAAAATCTCAATCCCTTCGTCGATCGTTTTGATGGAATAGATATGAAATTTGCCTTCTTTTACCGCTTCAACCACATCCGGACGTAGCATCAGATCCTCCACATTCTGATGAGGGATGATTACCCCCTGAGTCCCGGTCAACCTTCTGGCTTTACAGACGTCAAAAAATCCCTCGATCTTCTGATTTACACCTCCGATAGGCTGAATCTCCCCTTTCTGATTCACTGAACCGGTAACTGCTATTTCCTGCCTTATTGGTAGCTCTGAGAGGCTGGAAAGGATTCCATAGATTTCTGTAGAGGAAGCTGAATCCCCATCTACTCCGGAATAGGATTGCTCAAAGCAGATGCTGGCATTCATCATCAAAGGTTTTTCCTGAGCATATCTCCCTTGCAAAAATCCGCTTAAGATCAAAACCCCTTTGTTATGAGTGCGTCCGCTCAACTCCGCCTCTCTTTCTATATTTATCACCCCGATTCGACCTATAGAGGTTCGAGCTGTTATTCGGGTAGGCTTTCCGAAGATATATTCGCCTAAATCATAGATAGAAAGACCATTAACCTGACCTAAGACCTTACCTTCTGTATCAACCATTATCGTCCCTTCATCGATCATCTCCTGGATTTTATCCTCAGGTAGATTTACCCTCTTTTTCCATTCCTCATTCGCCTTCTCCACATGCTTGCCTGAAACTCTTTTGGCTTTCTCCGTGCAAGCCCAGTAGTTAGCCTCTCTAATCAGGTCTGCTACCACGTTGAATCTGGTGGAAAGCTTATTCTGCCTGCCTGCTAATCTCACTCCGAACTCCACCACTGAAGCTATAGCGCTTTTATCAAAGGGTTTGAGTCTCTCATCTTTGCAGAGCTTGCGGATAAATGTGGCATATTGCCATACAGTATCGTCCCTCTTGGGCATCACCAGATCGAAGTCTGCCTTTACCTTGAAGATTTTCCTGAAGTCATCATCCAGGCGGTAAAGTGTCTGGTAGATGAAAGGATCACCGATCATCACCACTTTTACATCAGATTCAATCGGCTCGGGCTTTAAGGCTGAAGCGGAGAAGAAATAGAATGGGTCATAGGTTTGAACCTCGATTATTCCATTACGCAGGGTCCTTTTAAGGGCTTGCCACACTCCGGGCTCCACCAATGCATCTAAGGCATTTAAAACTAAATAACCACCATTAGCTCTCAAAAAGGAACCAGCCTTTATCCTGGTGAAATCTGTCCTGCCCGCACCTAAGCGGTCAAAGCCCCTCTCTATCATCCCGAAAAGGTTTCGGTAATTCGGGCTGGTTTCGATGATAATGGGTATTCCTTTGGTCTCACTATTATCCACTATTACATTTATCTCATATTCCCTGAAAGGTTCCCCTGGTGTAAAGAGAGGCAGTCCGGGCAAAGTCCCTTCAGGTTGTCCCTCTTTTTTTTCTCTGAATTTCTGATACTCAGCTAAGATATCCTCCTGAACCTCATTTAAGTATTCCTCGATCTTTTTATTCCACTCGTATCTGGCTTTTAAATCTTGAATCTGTTCCTTCACCAGTGGAGAGATAATCTCCTTATCTAATTTATTAAGACCCTGCTCTAAATTCTTTGCCATCGATCTGATTTTTCGAAATACCTTTTCCATTTGCTCAGTTAACTTAGAGTATCTTTCCTTTAAGGAATTTAAGTTCTCCTGGGAGAATTTACCCTCCTCTGAGAGCTTCTCTAACTTCCCTATGCTAACAGGCTTATTTTCTATCAGTGGTTCCAAATCCGGCTTGATAATCGGGCCTAATTGCACCTGGACTAAAGCGAAACCCTCATTGGCAACTTTTTTCTCAAACTCGGCCACCAGTTTTTTCTGGTTTTCTTGAAAAGAGCTAACCGGGTCTTTTCTGCGACGTTGATAAGCTTCGCTCTCGAAGATCCCGGGTATATCTTTGGCTAAAGTTTCTATTAAATTCTCCATATCTTTTTTGAAGACCACACCTTTGCCGGCTGGAAGACTTATCACCTTGGGCATATCTGGATTCTTAAAATTATTTACATAGCATTTATCATCTGGAGTCTTTTCCCCCTTCTCTAACTTTTCTAAAAGATGCTTTATGGTTGTGGTCCTGCCAGTTCCAACTAAACCGGTAACGAAGATATTATATCCAACGCTCTTTATCTCTAACCCTAATCTTATCGCCCGTATAGCCCTCTCCTGACCAATAATCCCCTCGCAGGCTTCCACATCGTCTGTGGAATTCAATTTCAAACTCGAAGGGTCACATCTCCATCTCAGCTTTTCTACTGGGACTTCCTCAAATTTCAATTCCTCAGCCATAACTTTCCTCCCTAATAGTTTTCATTTGCATAAAATGTAATTTTTTTTGCCTCTTTTAAGATAGACACTCAAAACAGTCTAAGTCAAGAATAAAATTTCTGACCTATAATGAATAGCCAACTTTATTGTGCCCTGGCGGTAGAACACCTGACACAATCTGAGTTTTTAGTTCTCTTTCTTAAGGCTTGACTTTGGGGCTTGTTTTTTTAACTTTAACCCTTCAGAGTGAAAGGACCTTAGAAAATTTTTAATCTATGCAGAAAAGTGTTAAAAAAATATTTCATCTGCTTGCTCCTCCGAAGATATTTTTTTTCTTCGCTCTGCTTTTCTTTTCAGGAGTTTTATTTTTAGGGTTTTTCCGTCTGGGTTTTCTTTTAAGGTATCATCATCTTGCTTTCGGAATCCCTTTATCCATATTATTCCAGTCCTTTATCATTGGAGCACGCTTCGATATGGTAGTCTTAAGCTATCTACTCACCCCCTTCTTTATCTTAAGCTCCCTTCCTTTCATAGGTATTTTTCAGCTGAAATTGAGCCGTAATATTATACTCTTTCTAATCTTTTTATGTTTCAGCCTCCTTTTTTTACTCTCCTTAGTGGATCTGGAGTATTTTAGCCAATTCGGAACTCGTCTGAACCATTGGGCTTTAGAATATTTAGACCAACCTGGGATGGTCTTTTATTCTGTCTGGTCAGGTTATCCGGTGATACCCTATCTTATCCTCTGGGCACTAATCAGCATCCTTTTCATCTTCTTAGTGCTAAAACTGAGCCGAAAATTTTTCCAAGTAAAAGCTAAGCGTTTTTTTTTGAACCAACTCTTTTATTTTCTTTTAGCCCTTTTTTTATTATTTCTCTCTGCCAGGGGTAGATTGAAACTTGCTCCCATAGATTGGGGCTTGGCTTATTTCTCAAAATATGATTTCGCCAATCAGTTAGCCTTAAATGGAGTTCATACCTTAGGAAAGACCATCCTGGATGAATATAAAGAGAGCACCCCAGACTATTTAGCTGAGTTTCAATTTTATGAAAATGGGGAAGCTTTAACTGAGGTGCAGAAACTACTTTTACAGAGGAACGAAAGACTTGCAGATTCTCTAAACTCCATCAGCCGTTTTGTCTTTTCCTATGAATCCAGATTCGGACCGGATTCATCCAAAAAAGAGAATACCGATTTTAACATTGTGATAATCTTTCTGGAGAGCTGGCTGGCTGAATATATTGGCTCCTATGGTAGGAAACTAAAGGTTACCCCTCATTTTGATAGCTTAGCTCGGAAAGGGATTTTATTTGAGAACTTCTTTGCCACAGGGACCCGCACCAATAGAGGACTCCTCTCAGTCTTATGCTCTTTTCCTTCTCAGCCCGGCAGAACCCTGATGAAGAAGTTCAATTCCTACGGATCCGTTCTCGGACATAATCAACCCTTTATCTCCCTGTCTCAAATCTTAAAACAGAGAGGTTATAAAACGACCTTCATCTACGGTGGTGATTTACAATTTGACAATATGGAAGGATTCTTCAGGCAACAGGGTTTTGACCATTTTATCGGACAGGACGATTTCTCCAAAAAAGAATCTATCAGCAAATGGGGGGTTCCAGATGATATCGTTTTCACCCGGGCAATAGAGGAGTTTTCCAAAAACGGAGAAAACCCTTTCTTAGGTGTGATACTCACCTTAAGCAATCACGAGCCTTTTGTAGTGCCTAAGAACATTACCAGACCTTTTCCTCCTGATATCCCTAATAGTAAGCACCTGAACGCTTTTTATTATTCAGACTGGTCCTTAGGTAAGTTTTTTCATCAGGCAGAAAAAGAAGCTTTTTTTGAGAATACCATTTTCATATTGGTAGCAGACCATGGTGTGCTTGTTCCGAGCCAGAGCGACTTACCTTTGAAACGCTTCCATATTGCCTGTCTTATCTATTCCCCAAAGATTTTAGGAGAAGAGCCAAAGAGGATTAAAACTATTGCCAGCCAGACCGACCTTTTACCCACAATTTTAGGTCTGTTGGGCAAACCGACCCTGCATCAATCCTGGGGAAGGGATATTCTTTCCCTTTTAACTGAGGATAAAGGGTTTGCTATGCTGGTGGATGGGAAAAGAATAGGCTGGGCTGAGGAGCCTTATTTTTTGGTGGACCGAATAGGTGCTACCTCTTCTCTTTATAACTATCTACAAGACCCTGAACAGAGAAAAGATATCTCCTCTGAATACCCAGAGATAACCAAAGAGCTTCAGAGAAAGGAACGAGCCCTTCTTCAATTAAGCATTCAACAATCAGCCAAGAAAGGGATAAAAACAAAAGTCAAATGAAGGTGTAAGGTCACATTACAACGGAGCACTAACATTACATCTGTCATTCTGAAGAAGCGTAGCGACCGAATCCCGCTTTTAGCGGGATTTAGATTCTTCGCTTCGCTCAGAATGACGATAGTAAATAAAAGTTACGATAAGACAGTAGGGACAAAGTTAGCCCGTCCAAATACCAGGACAAGTAGCCCTCTCATCTACCGTCATCCTTATAATAATAATTTCCGTGAATATGGTTGGGTATTACGACAAACCAAATTGTAGAGGTTCAAAATTTTGAACCCTTACATCTGCCGCATTTTTTATTTCCGCCTCTGATTCTAAAACAGGCTATTAAATCCTCAGCTTGGAGTCTCCAATAGTTTTAGAGAATTCTCTCCTCTCAAGCAACGAAGTTGTCTTTAAGGAAATAGATTGATGGCAAGAAAACAGATTTTAGTTAAACACTATATGATAAACATGTGGTTTTTTATTCGCCTGAAATTTCTACCAAATTTCATTTTATTCTTTTTCAATACGTGACAAATTTTTAATTGGACCTCCCCAAATCTTCGAATTAGGAATTATCACATATTCCTTGTCATCTGTAATAATAATACAGGTAGATATACCCATTTCTTTAACAGTGCCTTTTATCTTTGAAACCTCAACAGATTCTCCAACTTTGAAGGGCCTGTTTATTAAAAGAAATATGCCTGCAGCCAAATTAGATAGAACATCTTTGGTTGCAAATCCAATAACAATTCCCATAGCACCCAAACCAACAACGAAACCAGTTACATTGAAACCCAAATTGCTCAATATTATTATGATTAAAATTATCCAAAGAGATACTTTAACCATCTTTTGTGTGAATACTTCTAAGGTTCGATCGAAGTCGACTTTATCAAAAAAGCGAGAGAGGTATCTATTAATGAGCTTTATTGCAAAAAAACCAACTATAAAAATTATAAGAACAAAAAGCCATTGAGCATAATGTCCCCTAAAATAATTTTGGATATTGCTTAGTATTTCTATCATTTTTAGTCCCTAACTTATTTTATTGTTTATTATAGTTATTACATAAAAACATACTATTTTTAATTATAGTTTTCTTGCCCCTCTATTTAAGAAAGAACCCTCATTGTTTACCATATTAGAAACTTAACTTTAATTACGTATAATTTGTTTTTATACGAAGTGTTTTCGTTTAAAAATACTTTCTTAACATATCATACGAAATATATATAAAACTACACTACAACCTGAACCATCTATATTTTAATAAATCAAAAAAATTATGCAACAAAATTATTTGAAACAAGAGAAAAAATTTGCTTTCGACCCAGATAAAGTTCGAGCTGATATTTTTTACAGATTCTTTGGCAGTTTTTGTCTTTTGAAAAGGAAGCGACGATTTCAAGTTTTTCTTTGGTGGCAAAGTGTTTCTACTTTTTTATAGCCTATCGCGGATAAAAGAATTACTATCAAGTCAAGAGCCCTGCGCTCTTGAGGCAACCTATTCGTCAAAACCACAGAAATTTTGACCTACTCATTCTTTCTCTCATTTTTCACCTATAACTAAGAATTAATCCTCAGGCAGGCCTGTTCCGGATAGCATATTCATCAGGAACTTTAGCTATGAGTTTAAATCTGGCAATTTCATCAATTATTAGAGGATACCAGCGATGTCCTCGATCTAAAATCATTACATCGTCTTCTAATTTGACAATCGGCAAAGTGTATTCAAAGTCTATTTTTAGTTGCTGACTCGATTCCAATTCAGAAGGAATTACCAAACGCAAAGTATCTTTCCCTGCAAAATTGTGAGATTTTATAGCCAATTGGGGTTCGATAAATCGAACCCCTACGTTCCACATTTGCAAGGGGTTGATTTATCAAGCCCCTCAATTTTCCCTGTCCTGTGTTGGTCTCCAGACCAACAGAGTTCATAGCGCGTTTCGTTAACCAAGACAAAAACGAAGAGCAAAATGACAATGACTTTTACTGTCCCCCATACAATCTACCTCTAAACTACAGATTTCGATTTTAAAAGCCTTGACTTTTTGAAATCAAAAGATAAATTAAACCAAAAGTTTTAGTTTTTTGAAAATAACCTGAGGTTTAATTCTTTTTTTTAAACAACTTGAGCTTAATAAATCCAGTCCTTTTCTCCTTAGTCCTTATCACCTGTTTCTGTTGTTTTCTTCAGCTTTATAGCGTCTTCAAGCTCACCAATCATTCCGAAAAATCTATTCCCCTGCCCGAAACTCCCCCCTTAGAGCAGACTGACGAAGAAGAAAAAAATTATACTGAAGAATTTCTTCCCCCGGTTTCCATCCTCAAACCTCTTCAGGGAACTGATCCGGTATTAAAGACCAACCTCTCCTCCTTCTGTGAGTTGGATTATCCAGACTATGAGCTGGTCTTTTGTCTGGAAAAAGAAGATCCAGCTCTCTCCTTAGTTAGAGAACTAAAGGAGGAATATCCAGAAGTCTCCATAAAGATTGCCACAGATGACAACCATTATGGGTATAATCCTAAGGTCAATAACCTTATCCGGGGGCTAAGTAAAACTTCTTATGATTTAGTCCTGATAAGCGATGCGGATGTCTGTCCGGATAGAACTTATCTAAAAGATACTGCCCATTTCTTCCAGGACCCTTCTGTGGGAATGGTTACCAATCTCATCCGGGGTAAGGGAAAAGGCTCCTTAGGAGCGATCTTGGAGAGCCTGTATTTGAACTCCTTTGTCTTAGCAGGGACCTGTTCCCTTTATCATTTCTTCGGATATACCTGCGTTACTGGAAAATCTGTGCTTTTCAGGAAAAAAGACTTAGAAAAGATCGGCGGGTTTTCCAGTATGAAAAATTTCTTGGCTGAAGACCAGATCCTGGGAAAGAAGTTCAAGCGACTGGGCAAAAAAGTAATTCTTTCCAATCATCTGGTCACCAGCAATAACAGTAAAAGACCTTTAACTAAATTTTTCAGCCGAAATCTCCGCTGGTCCCAGATGCGAATGCAGTTAGGTGGCTTGGGTTATCTTTCGGAGATGCTGGTAAATCCTGTCTTTTTAGCCACAGTCTTTTTTATTCTCTCCTCCTTTTCTGCTTTCTCCTTTTCAGCTTTCTTAGGAACCAGCTTTCTCAAAATAATTCTGGATTCAATAGAGGGAAAGATGATCCAGGCAGAAGCAGGCTTTTTACCCTATCTTTTAACCCCTTTTAAGGATCTATTGATAGGTTTGATCTGGTTTTTCCCCTTTTTTAAAACCTCGGTTGAATGGCGAGGAAATAAACTCAAGCTTAAAAGATATACCGAATTAGAGCCGATCTGATCTATAAATTCATATATCAGCAAGCTTTTAGAATCTAATATTGGAGTATAAACCTTTAGGTTTATCCAAACGGCTTTTTTAGAGTAAAGCTAAAGTCACCAGGATCTTGAGACTTTACACTCCAAAAGGGCTGCATATAAAAATATGTAAAGAAAAGCACCTCTCGAGCCCACTCTCTACCACTTTTTCAGAGACCTTATCATTTTTTAATTGACAATCAGGTAAGCTCTCAATTTATTAAAGCAAACTAAAGGGCAGCTTAGTACGACATTGATATAAGATTAGGCTACGCCCAAATCCCCGCCAAGGGCGGGGCTTGGCACACGTAAACAGTGAGCTAAAGTAGTTAATTAGGAAAGTAGGTGCTGAGATGAATAAAAATAAACCTACATGGAAAAAACAAGCCTGTTCTGAATTGACCCCTTCAGAAAAAGAAGCATTGGCTTATATATTCAAGACAATATTGGAACTTGGAAAGGCTCCGACGATAGAAGAACTACGGCTCTCCTTGAAAAAATCTGCTAACGGTATAATCCATGTTTTAGATAAACTTGAGGAAAAGGATCTCCTTTTAAGAAAAAAAGGAACTCAACAGATTGTAACCATTTATCCACTATCACTCACACCTACAAAACATCAAGTTGTTCAGGAAGATGGTAAGAATCTATTTGCCATGTGTGCAGTTGATGCCTTGGGAGTACCCAACATGCTTAACAGAAATGCTAAGGTCATCTCCCAGTGCGAATGGTGCAAACAAAAGATAACTATCGAAATCAAAAATGGGCAGGTGGCAACAAAATCTCATCCTCATATTCTGATATGGAACCCTAAACGGCAGGAAATCCCTGCTGCAAAAACCTGTTGCCCGATGGTAAATTTCTTCTGTTCAAATGATCATCTAAGAGAGTGGCAGGATAGAAATCCTGATCTCTTAAAGAAAGGACAAGGTGCCCTGTTAGGACAAGCGTATCCCTGCATTAAAGAAT
>Ga0209979_1002674_pt1 | contig 16699 bp, 7 predicted proteins | sample AnhtaG_FD_183114 | JGI IMG/M metagenome (GOLD analysis project Ga0209979, IMG submission 183114) | Deep subsurface microbial communities from Anholt, Denmark to uncover new lineages of life (NeLLi) - Anholt_01485 metaG (SPAdes) (version 2) | ecosystem: Environmental > Aquatic > Marine > Oceanic >...
CGGTAATGTCCATTTTATTTGCTATCTCGGTCACTTCGTCCCGGTAACCCACTTTCTGGATTCGCCCTCTTACCATGATTACTGCTCTGTACATGGATCCACCTTTAACATAAATATCTTTGACACTATATTACTGATGTTAATGAAAGCCCATAGAAAATAGCAGCATATTATGGTGCCGATCTTACATTCTTTTTAGCCATTGCACCCTGGCCGTATTCTGATATCTATCTGGGCCTGGGGCCCTATGTGGAGGTTAAGGATTATTCCAGGTACAACCTTGTTGAACCTGTTGTGAAGCCTGTGAATATGAGCAGGGAAGAATTGAACGGTTATCTGCTGGAATCATTCAGGAAATTCTATATGGATAAGCTGTTCAGGATCGAGGAGATGAGCCCGTTCAAGAAAAAGGTTCTCTTTAATATCGTATGGGTAATTTCACTATTAAGGATATGCCGACAAACATGAATTCGTATTTCCTAAATTAATGGACGCCGAATAAAGAGGAGCGATTACTCGCCCCCCCTCTTCTAAGAACGGTACGTGAAAGTTTCCCTTCATACCGCTCAAGCCTTTCATAACCCTTATCGGGCAGCAGTTTTTAGTTTGGTGGCATTCGTTTTTTTTTTTTAAATTGGCTAAAATATTCATGCAATCGTCTTTTTATTGAAAGATTTGTTGGTTTTTCTACGAAGACTTATTTTGTATCTTCGCAAATCGAAGTATTCCTTATCAAGATAAGGGTTCATACCCAGTTTTAAATTTGGGTGTCTAACAATTTTAGTATCAGAGAAACGTATAAGTTCCTTTCCTTCTGTTGAAAATACCCATTTCCGCCCTCTCGCCTCATGCCAATATCTATTTGCAATCCACGATTTGGACTTTTCAGGATGTCTCCTTTTAGCCCATCTCCAGAGCATATTCCATAACCTATCATCCAGTTTACTGAATATATCTTTAGATACCGCTGATTGATGATAATTCGACCAGCCAGTAATGATAGGATTGAGAATGGAAATTATGTCTTCCTGTTTCCATGCTTTTCCACGTTTGATAACCTCACTAATCTTCTTAGTGATTTTATCAATGGAGACCTTAGATGGTTTAATCAGGAGTTTCCCTTTATATTTTCGGAAGTTCCAACCTAAAAAGTCAAAACCATCATCTATATGAGAAATCAGAGTTTTACTCTCTGAAAGTTCCAGACCTTTTACCTTCAGGAATGATTTAATCAATTCAGCAATTTCCTTAGCAGTATCTTCTGAATCGGCAGTCACGATAAAATCATCTGCGTACCTCACAAAGTTTACTTTGTGACGGTCGTATCTTTTATCTACTTTCCCGTATTTACTGGTATAATAGTTAGATGCAATCAATGCTTCAATTCCATCCAATGTCATATTTGCCAGTATGGGAGAAATAATACCTCCTTGAGGAGTCCCTGCTTTCGTGGGATGCAGATGCCGATTATATACAAAGCCTGCTTTGAGAAATTGTTTGAGTATTGACTTATCCATTGGGATATTGTCCAGTAACCATTCATGGTTGATATTATCAAAACAACCTTTAATATCTCCTTCCAACACCCACTGAGCCGAATTCTTTTTGCTCAGGCAGATAAAAGCTTGCGCATATGCATCGTGTGTGCTTCTGTTTTTGCGGAAGCCAAACGAAGTTCTGTCAGCGGTTGCTTCTGCGACTGGGGTTAATGCAAATGCATATAATGCTTGTATTGCCCTGTCGTGCATGGTTGGGATGCTTAAAGGTCGTTTTTCCTTTTTGCCATATTTCTCAATATAGACTCTGCGCAATGGTTTTGCTTTATATTTCTTGTCAGATAGATTAAAAGCAGCGTTCATTTTGGCTTTTGGTGTTGTCCACTTTTCACCATCAATTCCCGCTGTTCTTGTGCCCTTATTTTGAGTTACTTTCTTTATTGCCAACAATTTCGCATAAAACGAATTGGTTAGCATATATTGTAGTCTTTTAACTAATTGCCACTTTCTTTGATTCACTGCTTTTGTAATCCTGATTTGCAGCCGATTAACACTGTCTGTGACTGTTTTCCAATTGATGTCCTTCCATTGGATTTGTCGTCGTGTGTCTGTAAGTCTCTCACCTGTTGGTGTCGTTGAATAACTTACATTCATCAGTTTTGCCCCCATTCATACAATGAAACACCTACGGTAAGTCAGCACCCTTTCGAGTTAAGGCAAATCTTGAACCTCTATACAACTCATTACAATTTGTCATTTGCTTTTTACCGTTTCCTATACCCTCTATGCCATCGTTGCCCCTCACGGAGTTCCTACCCACATATTTGGGAGCAAATAGGGCTTACCAAGTTCTACATCATAAATAATTATGAACACTTTAGGAGCCATCTGTAAGCCGGGAACCGTTTGTCCATTTCCCATAATGTCATCCAAGCCATCATGGTCTGATTCCGTACCTTTTGGTGCAAGCGTTTTCAGTCCATTTCGCTTGTTTCCTGTAACGACTCTTGCGATGATTCAACTTTCGTTTCTCCATGATGTTCTTATCCTAACAGATTGTTTGATTTAGACTGTCAAATTTCTCCATATTGTCCTGATGACTTTACACCCCAGCATTACTACTGACGCATACCTCAGTAGGATTACCCTAAACGGAAGGGGCAGCACGAGGCAATTTATGATGTAACTTCTTGTCGCGAAGGATTAACAGGATACACAGGATGAAAATAAGCAATCAAAATCCTGTAAATCCTGTAAATCCCGTCTGATATTTACCCACTCAATGTTGGGGAGATTCAAAGTTAAGTTTGAAGATGGGTACTTGGTATCCATCATTTTTCTATTTAGAGGTAAGATTTTGACGATGGATATCTGATTTATATTCATTTCAGCATTAATAGACAGGCTAGCCAAAAAAAATTAAATGACATTCGTATACTCCCCTTTCTTCACGTAATTATGGGCCGGTTTAACATATCTGAGTTAAGGTATAGTTAAAAATCTCAATAGGTTTTCAGGCTGCCGGTTTTCTAATGTATTTATATACTAATAATTTATATATGTATAATAACATTACCTATTAAAAACTATTAACTCTATTATTTGGCCGTATCATTATAATAACATATTAATAGGGAGATTTACACAATCAGGTAATGAAATTGCCATTTGGTGTCAAGAATGAATGAAAATTATATGAAATTAGTTATTACCATATTTTTCGTTCTCTTTTTAGTAACATTGACACCTATCATCTCAGCTTCTGATGGCGATTGTTTGAGTTGTCACGATGATGAAGCTGATAATAAGGATGTAAATGGTTCATCCATGAATATCAGTATCCATGCTAATTTAAACAATTTGACAATCTCATCCAATCTTTCCATCAGTCCTTTAAACAAGGCATGCTGGGCATGTCATGGAAATGGATCAGCACCAGAGGGAAACCATTCGGAGGGTATTGTAAACTCGACAAATCCAGCCAATAAGACAAAACCTCTTAATTGTAACGAAGGAAAGTGTCACGTTAATGGAACACCTTCAGGCAGCAACATCAATGGCTCACCCATACCGATTGTGTCAGAACATGTGCCTGATATTAATATCTCATCAAGTATCAATACTGTAGATAACTGCAATTACTGCCATAACAAAAGTCTAACTCCAAGAATTGACCCGGTAAATAATAGTATTGACGAAACGGTTTTATCAAATATATCCCATTATGGAAATACCTCATCTCTTTTATCAAATACCTGGGATTGTAATCTCTGTCACAAAGATGTTGGCAACCAATGGAATACCACTAGCCAGATAAGGCATCCTGTTAACAAATCTGTATATTATTGTAGAAATTGTCATGGTACTGGCGCTACATTCCATAATGAGAATATATCAAATGCGGTTGATATCCATGCCTTTGGATTTGATTGGGAAGGCGACGGGATCGATTACATTAATAACCCAATTGTTGGTCGTCAGAGTCAGGATAATGAAGGCTGTTTAGCATGCCATGACAATAATGATCCATTTGATATTATGGCCAAGGTAAATCCTGATGGCAGTAACACTGTTATATGCGAGGAATGCCACTATAATTCCAGTGTTGGTGTTTACATAGGTCCTTACTATGGGACCAATCTGAACTCGCGGACTGATATAGAAGAAGCCATTCCACGAGTTTTTAATCATATAAATGATACCAATGCTACTATTTTCATCAAAAAGATGAATGGTACTTTTGAGGGTACTTCGTCCAGTCTTAATACTCCTTCAAGCTGTTTTAGCTATAACATTAATACAGGGAACGGATCGTGTCATGGTGTGGGATATGATAAAAGAATTGCATCGGGCGGATATTATGCATTTAATAATTTAACCCATCCAGCTGACAATATGAGCGCATACAGGTGGACAATGACCATTGACCGTTTGCCCAACACTTCAGATTGCAGGCTTTGTCACCTTGGTATTAACGAGACAGTGGGTGAACTTGTTAACAGCATCTATTGGGGTAATCCGAGAAATGTCAGTGCCACAGCACCCGATTCTGCAGATGCACATGAAGACCCGTTAGCCAGTGCCAGTGACTGCTGGGATTGTCACGTTGCAGGTGCAGATAAGATCTTCATAGATTTCCACGATGTAAATATTACAGCCGGCGGCGGTCCGGATTGTATCAGCTGTCATGATGTGGGTAGTACAAGTGCTACCAAATTGGTCAATGTAGCTGCCATGAACGGCAGTCTCAACAGTGGTGCAGCCATCCATCGAGCTATCAACAATGCCACCGAAGGTGGCGCAGGCGGCTCTACCGGTAATGCAGATAACCAGATCTGCTGGGCCTGTCACCAGACCGACGGTATCGAGCCTTCAGGTATGGGAGATAAATACAAAAATCCATACAAATGTTACGAATGTCATGATGGAGATATTTATACCAATGTGAGCAATGCTCCAAAGGTGTCTGAACATTTCTTAGGCGGCGAAAATCTTACAGCTGCTAATGTGACTGGTATTACTACTAATTCCACTTCATGTTTAGTATGTCATAACCTTTCAGAGATGAAGGTGGATTACAACGAGGGTATTGATACCTACAGCACAAATTTCTCAATACCATCACATTACGGCAGGAATAGGAGTGACCTTAGGACATGGACTGCTGGCGATGGTTCCACCGAGACAGTCAATTGTACATATTGTCACAGTAATACTACCACATATTTTAAGGTAGCTATGAATGATCCAATTGGTAACAGTAACATCTCAAATCATAGCCGTTACTCTTCAACACCAAACTGTACCAACAGCACATGCCATTTCGGCGGTTGGATGCATAACGAATCCCTGCAGAAACCTGATCTTACCACCAATGAATCAGGCGGAGCAGAGGACAGCCGTATCTGTCTTGCCTGTCACAGTCCGGCAAATGCTTCGGGTAACGTCACAACCGGCGGCAGGGAAAAACACAATGGTGAGTTGAACTGTACCGAATGCCACCTGTACGTCAAGCAGGATATTCACGATATCAAGTATCTACAAAATGACAATACGTATACCACAAACAATAACAGTGCCAGTATCGTCAACTGTTCCAGTTGTCACGACTATACCGTCTCACTAGACAATATCTCCATTGCACGACCGTTCATACCCACTGCTACCAATGCTGACTTCAATCACAGCAACAATGGCGATGCAGGCAATATCTGGGGTACTACTTACTGGAGCAATGATAATGGAGCGTGCGAGTACTGCCACAAAGATACCAAACACAGCATATCGGCACTTGGTCGTATCAGTAATGTCACGGGTGTTGACAGGGGCAGTACAGATCTTGACAATACCACCTGGTGTAGTACCTGTCACTATAATAACGGCAGCCAGAACTACCTCAATATGATGGCCAATATCTCAGACGACGGCCTTCCGCTTCCCCCAGAGATCACCAATGATTCCTTGAACGGTGTTGATCCCAAATACTTCAACCATAGCGCCATTACCAGTTTCAATGATTCTGGTTGTCGGGGCTGCCACGGTCAGTTAAGTGCAGCCAACACAAGTGAATTCCCACATAACGTGGGTGAGGGTAAGTTCGGTCCCGACTGTATAAGCTGTCACAACATAGGTGAAGAATCTGAAAAGATTGATTTCAGTGTAGTGAACAATTCACTATCCCTGCACCAGAATATCCAGAATTATGGTAGCTTCACTTCGGTTTCCGGCGTCAATGATACCAACAAGATCTGCTGGGCCTGTCACATGAATAATGGGTCAGCTCCTGCTTCCGAGAATGACCATGCAGATAGACTGGGTGACTATAACAATGTCCCAGTCTACACCTGTGTTGAATGCCACGCAAACGGTACCGAGCCTTATAGCAATATTACAGGTCGTGCTCCCGATGTTGTACAGCACTTCGCTGGCGGCAGTAACCTTACAGCAGGCAATACCACAGATAACCTGACCTCCTGTTACAACTGCCATAACCTGACCGAGATGAAACTGGAATTCGAGGTTCCGGAACATCTGGATGACAACAACAAGGATAACGCCAGTTACCTGGTAGCACATTACGGTAAGAAAAGAAGTACAGGTGTAGATAATATCCGTACCTGGAGTGGAGGTGTTAATTGCACATACTGCCACCAGACCGGTACCAACAACTTTACCGATGCAATGGTTAATCCCGCGTATAATGCCAGTGTCCCCGAACACAGTCGGTTCACCTCCACTCCCAACTGTACCGAATGCCATAACAGTGGTATGATGCATGATATCAACCTTACCAAACCTGTGGGGCTTACCACTAATTTCTCAGACGGTCTACCCAGCAGCCAGACATGCCTTAATTGCCACAGTCTGGCAAATGCATCAGGCAATGTTACTACAGGCGGCAGAGAAAAACATAACAGTTCATTGAACTGTACCGAATGCCACCTGTACGAGCGTCGTGACATCCACGGTGTCAGGTACCTGCAGAGTAACGATATTTTCACTGCTGATAATACCAGTTCACTAATTGTTAATTGTCAGTCCTGTCATGACTATTCCGTTGTCTTGAACAACATTTCCATGTCAAGACCGTTCGTTCCTACCGATTCCAATAACAATTTCAGTCACAGCAACTCTGTTAACAACGGCAGTCTCTGGGGTAATTACTGGAACAATGCCACCCAAGCCTGCGAGTATTGCCATAAAGACACAAAACACGATACTTCTGCGTTAGGTAGTATAGAAAACATCACAGGCACACCCAGAAACAGTACCGATCTTGCCAATACCACCTGGTGTCGAAGCTGTCACTACAACGACAGCAGTTCCAATTACCTCAATATGATGGCTAACTTCACTACTGACAGTTTACCCACGCCTCCAGAGATCACCAATGGTACCAGCTGGAACGGTACCTCCACAGGTTACTTCAACCATACCATAAGCAATTTCAATGATTCCGGCTGCCAGGCCTGCCACGGCCAGTTATTAAGTTCTCCTGCCAGTACCAGTGAATTCCCTCACAATGTGGGTGAAGGCCAGTTCGGTCCAGACTGTATCAGCTGCCATGATATCGGCGGGTTATCACCCAAGATCAATTTCAGTGTAATGAACACCTCATTGTCCCTGCACCAGAACATCCAGAATTACAGTAGTATCAACAATCCATTTGGTGTCAACGCCACTAACAAGATCTGCTGGGCCTGCCACATGAACGAGAGTGAATCCCCAAAAAGCAATACTTCCCACGCAGAGAGACTTGGCGACTTCAATGGTATTCCAGTCTATACCTGCGTTGAATGTCATGTGGGTGATGAACCAAATGCCAATCTAAGCAACCTGGCCCCCAATGTCTCAGAACACTTCTTTGGTGGAAATAACTTAAAAGCCGGTAACAGTATGGATAATCTCACCTCCTGTTTTAATTGTCATAACCTTACCGAGATGAAACTGCTGGACATTGGTCCCAGTCAAGCCGACGATCCGGGCAATGCCAGTTACCTGGTCGCCCATTATGGTAAAAAGCGAAGTACTGGTGATGATAATCTCAGAACCTGGAATGGTGGTGTTAATTGCACATACTGCCATCAATTAGATTCAGCATTCAATGATTCCAGTATAATGGTCAATTCTGCCTTCAACTCCAGCATCCAGGACCACAGCCGATACTCTTCAACTCCTAACTGTACGGACTGCCACAATGGCGGTTGGATGCATAACGAATCTTTGCAGAAACCTGATCTTACCACCAACGAATCAGGCGGAGCAGAGGATAGCCGTATCTGTCTTGAATGTCACAGTCCGGCAAATGCGTCGGGTAATGTCACCACCGGCGGCAGGGAAAAGCACAATGGAAGCCTCAATTGTACTGAATGTCACCTGTATGTCAAACAGGATATCCATGGTGTGAAATATCTACAAAGTAACGATAATTACTCAATTGACAATACCAGTTCACTGCTTGTCAATTGTAAGATATGCCACAATTACAGTGTTTCATTGAACAATATCTCAATACCAAGGCCATTCGTACCCACAGATACGAATGATAACTTCAATCATAGCAACAATGCCAGTGCGGGCCAGATATGGGGCACTGTGTACTGGAATAATGATACCCAGTCCTGCGAATACTGCCACAGGGATTCCAAACACAACAATTCCGCTTTGGGTCGTCTCAGCGTTATTACCGGCAGTGCGTTAAACAGTACTGATCTTGCCAATACTGGCTGGTGTCGAAGCTGTCACTATAACGACAGCAGTTCTAATTACCTCAACATGAAGGCTGGCTTCACTGCTGATGGTTTACCGACTCCTCCAGAGATCACTAACGGTACCAGCTGGAACGGTACCTCAGCAAATTATTTCAACCATACAATTAGCAATTATAATGATTTAGGCTGTCTCGGCTGCCATGGTCAATTATTGAGCCCATCTCCCAGTACCAAGGAATTCCCGCATAATGTGGGTGAGGGTAGTTTCGGCCCAGACTGTATCAGCTGCCACGATATAGGAGGGCTCTCCCCTAAGATCGATTTCAATACCGTCAACGATTCACTCTCCCTGCACCAGAATATCCAGAATTATAGTAACATCACTTCGGTTTCAGGTGTCAATGATACAAACAAGATCTGTTGGGCCTGTCATATGGATGACGGCCAGTCCCCCCCAGATCAAAAAGCTCATGCAGACAGACTTGGCGATTTTAATGGCGTGCCTGTCTGGACCTGTGTTGAGTGCCATGTTGGAAGTGAACCCTATGTCAACCTGACCGGTCTTGCTCCCGATGTATTTGAACACTTCTTTGGTGGAATTGATCTGAAAGCTGGAAATAGTGCAGATAATCTCTCATCCTGTTTAACGTGCCATAATCTTAGTGAGATGAAACTGTTGGATATTGGCCCCACCCAGGCCGATGACAGGACAAATGCCAGTTACCTGGTAGCACATTACGGTAAGAAACGAAGTACAGGTGTGGATAATATCCGTACCTGGGGTAATAGTGTAAATTGCACATACTGCCACCAGACTGGTACCAACAACTTTACCGATGCAATGGTCAATCCCGCATATAATGCCAGTGTCCCCGAACACAGTCGGTTCACATCAACTCCAAACTGTACCGGATGCCATAACAGTGGTATGATGCATGATATCAACCTTACCAAACCTGTGGAGCTTACCACTAATTTCTCAGACGGTCTACCCAGCAGCCAGACATGCCTTAATTGCCACAGTCTGGCAAATGCATCAGGCAATGTTACTACAGGCGGCAGAGAAAAACACAACAGTTCATTGAACTGTACCGAATGCCACCTGTACGAGCGTCGTGACATCCACGGTGTCAAATACCTGCAGAGTAACGATGTTTATACTACAGACAATACCAGTCCAATGGTAATCAATTGCGAGACCTGTCACACTTATTCAGTTATCTTGAACAACATTTCCATGTCAAGACCGTTCGTTCCTACTGATTCCAATAATAATTTCAATCATAGTGATGATCCAGATAATGGGAGCAGGTGGGCCAATGCCAGTGTGGTGGAATACTGGACTAATAATTACGAAGCCTGTGAATTCTGCCATAATGATACAAAACACGATACAAATGCGTTTGGTAAGATATCATTCATTCAATCATCAAACAGTCGAAACCAGACCATTGATTCCAGCAGTACATGGTGCCAGGGCTGCCATTACCAGAATGCGACAAATTATTTTGTAGCAGGGAATTTAAGTAAGATCCCGCCCACGATCTTTATCAATAATACACAATTGACAAATTCAACAGATGATGTTAACAATATCTGGTTCAATCACACGTTAAGTGGTTATTCAGATGATTTATGCAAAGCATGTCACGGGGGATTACTTTCATATGGCGCAAGATCAACAGAATTTTTCCATAATGTCGGAGTCGGTAAATTCGGTGCAGATTGTGTAGAATGCCATGCATTGACCAGTCCCATCTCACCCGACATCGATATTGATGTCCTGAACTCCAGCTTGCATACAAACTTAAACAACAACTCTCCATACACAGGTGTTCTTACCAACGATCTAAGCAAAGCCTGCTGGGCCTGTCATAGCGACACAACAGATGGAAATCCTCCCTCAGTACATCCGTTCCTTGATATTATTCCGCCAAGGATCTGCGAAGACTGCCATACTACAATTGTGCCCAGTCTGTTTCGCGCACCCCTGGTCTCAGAACACAGACCAGGTGCATTGGATGTAGAAACCAACGCAACCAATGCAAGTTGTGTGAAATGTCACAATAATAGTGTAAATGCATCAAAGTTAGGCTGGACAAATATAAGTGATATTGACAGGGTATCCCATTATGGTAATACAGATAATCTACTGACCTGGGTGCCAAATGGAACTCAGGACTGTAAATACTGTCATTATACTGACTCCTACAATATTTCCTGGGGCTATCCCATGGACCCACGTATCACAATATCTAATTTAAATCATTCAAATTATAATAACAGTCCCAGCAGTGCTTGCTATTACTGTCATGCAAGCAATAATACACCCCCTGATTTCCATGCTGAATCTGTGACCGGTGGAGCTGGAAAGGACTGTGTATCCTGTCACGATATCGGTGGCGCCGCGCCTACACCAAAATGGGTGGATGTTTCGGCTATGAATGACAGTAAGGATATCCATTATGACCTGAACAGGCGTGCTGTTGAAACCACTACGTTAAATCCCAGTAATGTCAGATGCTGGGCCTGCCATGGTGATGGTGATGGAACAGATGCTGCCCAGCCGGATGGCCATCCTGATAATTATCGAACACCTAAGAGCTGCAGTAATAATAATTGCCATGCAGTTGACCAGTCTATATTTGGCGAACCTATGGTCTACGAGCATTTCAGGTACGTTGATCTTATTGATGAAGACATTCAGACAAGTGTGGATTGTGAGGTTTGTCATAAGAACAGTCTCCAGATACACAATGATGGAGATATAAAATCAGACAGTGCTTTAGTATCCCATTACGGTTCTACCCGTGATCTGATCAACTCTTCAAGCTGTATTTATTGTCATTTGGATGAGGATAATGGTGAAAAGTGGGGCAATGCACCTGATCCCACAGATAACGAGACCACTCTGTCAGATATAGAAAGAAAAGCAACCATACATCTGGGTGATAAATGGCATATAGGGAATAAGTATCAGTTCTATTTCAAGGATATTGCAAGAAACGGCGAAGCCGCCTGGATCCAGATATTGCACGACGATGAGATCATCAATGACTCATTTATTGAAGATAATGACCGGTTTATTTACACAAGAGAATTCCTTGATAAAGATGGGGATGAGATCGAATCAGTAATATTCTCTATCAATATCACTGCCGTATTCAGAGGTCGTGGTGAAGACAGTATTATCACAATTGAAGGCAGAACAATGAAACGTATACATTCGGAATCTACCGATGAATCATGCTATGCCTGTCACATGGATAACTATACCAGGGACAAATCCCGCTATATTGTAATAGATAAGGATGACGACAATACATATTATACGAAACTGTACGTGGACTTTGAAGAGGATGAAATAAATCAGGAACTACTTGCTCCTTCCCCTCTCACTGACTTTGTTATTCCTGAAGGTTACAACCAGACCTGGACTGTGAATGGGTTTACTTTCTTTGCTAAAGATGTGCACATAAAGGGTGGTTCAGTATATATCAATCTTGAATTGAACGATGTTCTGGTCGCTGATACTGTATATGATGAGGGTGAGACTATTGAATATGAACAAGACCTGACAGTAGAAGGTCACACCATGAATGAAATAGTATTATTCAGAGCAGACGTGGCTAAAGTTTTCACTGGTCTGGAAGCAAATGCCGTGATCCTTAAAAATGTGAGGATAATCTCTGATAAACCCGATCTGGTTGATAATGATGACGAGATCTGGGGATACAATGCCAGTTGGCTGCAGATAGATGATATTTTCAGCATAGGCGGTGCACCCGATAACCTGCATGTGCCACCTCTTAATGACGGAGTGGACGGAGGGCCTGATTGTGTTATGTGTCATGATATCTCGGCCGGTTTCGGCATACCTTCAATTGATGCCATTTCCACGCAGCTGGGTGGTCATGCCGGATTGAACAAGGATGCATATAACAGGACAAAATTAACTGATACCATAGATAAGGCATGCTGGGCATGTCATGGACAAGGAAAGGAACCTGAAACCCATCCGGTAAATTACTTATATCCAAGGGAATGCCAGGATTGCCATGTCGAGCCGCAGAGCCCAACCTATGGAGCAATTGATCTTAGTGATGAAGGCCATGGTCAGGTAGAAGATTGTAACCGCTGCCATGCAGCTGATTATCCTGGTTTGCATATTATCAATGTATTTGAGCCCTTGACACCTTACATTGTAAGAATAAATCTGGATCCAGAAGTAGTGAGACCGGGTCAGTCAGTATATGTGAGTACAGCAGCCATGTCTGGCTGGAACATGAAAGTCAAGGCTATAGAATATTTCATTGATATCGAGGGACCTGCCGGTACAGGTGTACCAGTCGAACCTCTGGATGGTATTTTTAATGAACAGGTAGAGGAAGCTGAATTTATAGTTGATACCAGTGGAATGGAGCCTGGCAACCATACAGTATATCTCAGCTCAATGCAGCGTGATGATGAATGGGGTCCAGTAAAAACGGCTGTCTTCTCAATTGAACCTGAAATACCGAAAACCATCTTCCCCTGGTGGATAATTGTTATTATTCTTGTAATACTTGGTATCATCGGGTCGATAGTCGTGTATAAAAGAAGACAATCTGAACAAATAGCTAAGGGATTATGATGGTTTCAATTAAATATCTGTTATTTGGGATTGGTATTCTGCTTATTATTACCTTTGGTTCAGGTTGTTTAACTGAAGAAGAAAAAACCATTTCTTCCTCCAAGTTACCAGATTATGAGGAATTAGATCAGGCTGGTAAAGTTTGCAGGGATTGCCATTATGCGGTTAGTAATACTTTACCCACAGAAGGAGGAAAGCATTATAACGATTGTACATTCTGTCATGTACAGCATGGTTACAAACCTGAATGTTCCTCATGCCATGAACTCCAACATGGTACACAATTCCAGGATTGCAAGAATTGTCATTATGTTCATGAACCTATAAAACGAATAACAAACTTAAGAGAGTCGACGTATGAAAATTCATGTCCTTATTGCCATACCTCACAATTGGAAGTTTTTTCAGCCAGTCCTGGCAGGCATGCTGATCTGAAATGTTACTACTGCCATCCGGTACACAGGCAGAAACTCCCTTGTATCAATTGCCATGCACCACATAGTAAGGATTTGACATATAACGATTGTCTGAACTGTCATCCTGCTCATAAGCCGCAGGACGTGGAATATCCTGAAAATATCAGCCAGAGTAACTGTGCTGTTTGTCATGGTGTGCAAAATGATACGCTGGAGTCAGGCAAGACAAAGCATAACTCATTAAATTGTGCATTCTGTCATCCGGTCCACAAGCAGATCCCCAATTGCAGGGATTGCCATAGTCCGCATACTCCTTCAATGACAAATGAGGATTGTACCGGCTGTCATCTGGCCCATGATCCACTCACCATCGAATTCCCGGCAGATACACCAAAAGCCGATTGTGCGATCTGCCATAATGAGGTCAATGAGATATTGAGTAATAGCAATACAAAACATAATGATCTGGGTTGTGCCTATTGTCATACTGTGCACCGTTATTTGCCAACATGTGAATCATGCCACCAAATGCCGCATCAGAAAGAGATACATGCTGAATTCCCATCATGTGACAGATGCCATATCGAAACACATGCAGTGAAGCATATTGTATTTAGTAGATAACTGGCTGAAAAGTTAATTTGTAATAGTAATTATAATGAATCAGCCAGCTGACGTATTTTTTTAAGGTTCTCTTTAACATCGTGCGGGTAACATTTACTTGTATTGTATTAGTTATTTTTTAGACACAGATTTCACTGATTTACACAGATTTGATGTCAATTTATTTTGTTTGCATCCATTACACGACGTTTTATTTGATTCCAAAATTTATCAAAAGCCCAACTTCAATACCTGTTGCTTTAACAAAAAATCCAATGATCGCAGTTCAATAACTAGAGAATTCTGATAAACTTTCTCTAAGAAACCTGAACCAAGATTGTTGTGAACCTTAAATGCGGCTCCGATAATTTGTTCAGTAATATCCTGATGCTTAAAATTTTCTATAAATATCATTTCCTTTTTATCCTTAATCCGTGTGAATCAGTGAAATCTGTGTCTAATGATATTGCTTTCCCATACATTCCTATTACCTGGATCAATAGAACGAATTGAAATGAAAGTGGCATACTATCTCCTATAAATCCGGTTCAATATTTGCCCACTCAATCCTGAGGAGATCCTTTTTTTTTAATAACCAGGAGTACATCATCCCGCTTGATATCAACTTCGTTATTAACAAAATAATCGATAAGATACTGTTTCTTATCAGCTGGAACAATCCCCAATTCCACGCCTTTTTTGATCCTGGAATGATAGTCTGGATAATACATTGACCGAACTGCTTTTAATAGCTCATCACCAAGAATTCCAGGGACTGGTTATCAGGACACTGGGGGTGCTCGTTGGCATAGGCCCGGGTGGTTATTGCTGAGCGGCCGAGTCGCTTGTTCTTGAACGTGTAGCCTATCAAATTCTCGATATGTGTAAGATTGATATTTCAGGCATTGTTATATTTACCATTGGATCGGGCTGAGTATTTAAAGCGCTATAAATTGCACATCCATTCTTGGTATGCTTTATGCATGGCCCTTTTCATTGGTATTTGCTTCATAAATGAAAGCAAGTGGGTCATAGGGAAACCACTTAAAGGGATATCCATTGTGTGCTTTAATACTCTTTTGGTACTTAATAATTCCAATGAGGTTTTATAAAATCTTTCCTCCCGCTCCTTCGGGCTCATGGTGGGATGATGGAAAACAGCATGAGCCCCTGTATAATATTCCCATCCCCGGTCTGGTAGCAGGTATGGTTTATATTCTTCATACAGCTCGGTTCCTGGCAGGGGAGTCAGAAGGACAGGATGTATCCCTACTTCAAGCCTGTCTGCGAGGTCAATAACCTTTTCAAAATCAGCTGCAGTATCAGATCGACTTCCCAGCACAACAAAAAGGGTGACATCAATTCCATAATCCTTGATCTTTTTCACTGCATCTTCCCTGTGCTTTCCCTGTTTTGACAGGGCATGATACTTACTAAGCCCTTCAGTTGAGGACGTTTCCCATCCGGCCCATACAGAAAAAAGCCCGCTTTCACTTGCGGCTTTTAACAGCTTATCACCCAGAGGAGACTGGGGTGCGTGCAGGTCTCCGAACCCATACCACCATCGTTTTGAACCGTGGGAAAGCCGGGAGAACAGTTCTATTGACCTGTTCAGGTCTCCACCCCAGATATTGTCATCTCCATTGAAATATACCTTGCCGGTATGGTGCTCAACTTCTTCAACCACGTTTTCGATGGGCCTGTAGCGAATGGTGTCGCCATAGAATTTCCTTACCGAACAGAACGTGCATTTATAGGGACATCTCCTGGCAGTAAACACAGTCCTGAACTTGTACGGTTTTTTCAATAAACCTGTAAGGGGAAATGGATTATTGTCAAGGGGAAGCCGCTGAGCATTATAAAAATCATGGAGAGTACCATGGAAAGCATCGGTTAGCACATCGGCCCATACTGACTCAGCTTCACCGACCACGACAGAATCTGCATGGAGTTTTGCTTCATTAGGGAGCGCGGTGGGGTGGATACCGCCCAGAACGACCTTTTTATTTAGCTTTCGTAATTCGTCACTGAATGTATAGGACCAGGTGATGGTGGCAGTCATGGAACTTATGGCAATAAGGTCTGCTTCAATGTCTTCTGGTCTGGGTTCATGGACATTGGCATCTATCAGTTGAAGGTCAATATCTGGCATTGCATGGAGCGTGAGTGCACCCAGATATTCGAGAATTGGCGGAACCATTGGAACCCGGCCGGAAAAGGGAAATGGTGGAGATATGATGCAGACCTTCAAAACATCCCACCATTAAAAACCATGGAATACTGCCAGTACAAACCCACTCCAAATACCGAAAAGAGGAGGATGTGCTTAAGTGCCAGCAT
>Ga0209979_1002675_pt1 | contig 16699 bp, 15 predicted proteins | sample AnhtaG_FD_183114 | JGI IMG/M metagenome (GOLD analysis project Ga0209979, IMG submission 183114) | Deep subsurface microbial communities from Anholt, Denmark to uncover new lineages of life (NeLLi) - Anholt_01485 metaG (SPAdes) (version 2) | ecosystem: Environmental > Aquatic > Marine > Oceanic...
GTCCGGAATCTCAACGGCATCTCGTACGCTTCCAAAATTTCGAACGCTTTGTTCAGCACCAATTTCACGCATTGCCAATCTCCAGCATTAAATGCCTAAATTGCCCTGTAGGGGCAACCCTATGTGGTTGCCCTAATTTTGCATCCCAAAATTGTATTCTCCATGCTTATGCTAATTCCACTACGGCCCCGACCTCTTCGAGTCTCTTTTGTGCCTCTTCGGCATCTTCTTTACTGAGTCCTTCTTTTACCGGCTTGGGAACATTGTCAACAAGGTCTTTGGCTTCTTTCAATCCCAATCCTGTTAAAGCCCTTACCTCCTTGATAACCTGAATCTTTTTCTCGCCGAATTCTTTAAGGATTACATCAAAGCTGGTTTTTTCTTCCTCCTCTTCAGCCGGGCCTTGTGCAGCAGGACCCGCTACCATAACAGTTCCGCCGGCAGCCGGCTCAATACCATATTCGTCCTTGAGATAATCGCCCAGCTCTTTGGCCTGCATTAACGTCAGACCCATTATATCGTCACCAAGCTTCTTAACCTTATTGCTCAACTTCCCTGTCTCTTTAGCTGCCTGTGTTTTCTTCGTCTCCTTGGTCTGTTTCGTTGCCTTGGCTTCTTTTGCTTTCTTAGCTTCTTTCGGCTCTTTAGCTTCTTTCGGTTCTTTAGCTTCTTCCGGTTCCTTAGTTTCTTTCGCTTGTTCTTCTGCCATTTCTATTAACTCCTGTTATCTTTGCGCCTGGTGGTAGCCGAAACTCCGCCGTTTCGTTTAACCCCGTTACTAAAACCGGGACAGCCACGCAGGCAATCTCATATTTCAGAGGTCAGAAGTCAGAGTTCAGAAGTCAGAGGTCAGATTTTTCTGTCTTCTGTCTTCTGTTTTCTGTCTTCTGTCTTCTGTCTTCTTACGCTGCTTGTTTTTCGCTGCTCTCCGTGATAGTCTCTATACAACCTGCGATAACCCCCGCAGGAGCACCGACAGTTGCGGCCAATTTCCCGGCAGGGGACTGTATCAAGCCGGCAATCTTGCTGAGCAGCTCTGCTCGCGTCGGCATCTTTGAAAGACCCTCTGCTCCTTTAGCATCTAAAGCTGAGCCGTCGAGAAAGGCTCCTTTAATCTCTATCGCCGGAACCTTCTTGGCCCATTCGGCTAATGCTTTTGCAACGTCAACGATACTGTCCCCACCATAAGCGATAGCGCAAGGGCCGCTAAACAACGCCGCTGCCGGTTCCATCTGTTGGCTGCACAGAGCTTTTCTAAACAGTGAGTTCTTGACCACCGATAATCTGATGTCTTTTTCTTTAAGCTCACCGCGCATCAGATTATTGTCAACGCCGGCGACGCCTTTGGTGCTGACAACCAGAAACTCTTTGATGTCCTCGTTGACTATCCTCTTTTCCAGTTCCGACCGTAGTAACTCTTTTACATACTTGCTCATCCTGTCACCTGTACTTCGTATCTGCCTATAAAAAGCAAACTTATCAATCTCAGAAATTCGTATTTCGGATTCACTCTCAGTATTTCGTGCTTAGGATTTCGAATTTCACATTCGACTTCACAATTTACGCCTCAAATACCAACTGTTATACCGGGGCTCATTGTCGCAGATATACTCATTTTCTTGATATACGTACCTTTTGCCGCCGCTGGTTTTATCTTCTTTATATGAGAGACAAACGCATCGATATTACCTACCAGTTTTTCGGTCTCAAAGCTTTGCTTGCCGACTACTACGTGGATATTGCCGCCGGCATCATTTCTAAACTCGACTTTGCCCGCAGCAAATTCGGCCACTGCGGTCACAACATTGCCGGTAACCGTGCCATTTTTGGGTGAAGGCATCTTCCCCTGTGGCCCGAGGACCCGGCCGAGCTTACCTACCTTGCCCATTACCTTCGGCGATGCGATAGCCACATCGAAATCCATCCAGCCATCCGAGATTTTTTTAACAAGCTCATCGCACCCGGCCTCAATGGCACCAGCGCTTTTGGCTGCCTCAACATCCGAATCCTCACAGAAAGCGATGACTTTTTTCTGCTTGCCTATCCCGTGAGGCAAAGATATTGAGCCTCTAACCAACTGGTCGGCCTGCTTCGGGTCGATACCTAAGTGAAGAACACATTCTATACTCTGGTCGAATTTCACCGACTTGAACGATTTTACTTTCTCGACCGCTTCATCCAGACTGAGGGACTCTTTGCTTAACTGTTCCGATTCTTTCTTGTATCTTTTGCTTTTAACTCGCATTGCTCATCTCATTTTGTGTACAAGTTGTTACTAAAGCTCTGTCAAGGCTCAAATGATGGTTTGTCATTCCCGCGAAAGCGGGAATCCAGACTTATTGATGGTACTGGATTCCGCATCAAGTGCGGAATGACAACCCTCAAAGCACGATTGACAAAGCACTAATCAATTACCTCCACGCCCATACTTTGAGCGGTGCCTCTGATAATCTTCTCGGCCTGGTCCAAATCGTATGCGTTCAAATCCTTGAACTTGGTCTCGGTAATTTTACGCAACTGCTCAGAGCTGATTGTTCCAACCTTTTCTTTATTCGGAACACCACTGCCCTTTGCGATTTCGGCCGCCTGTTTCAGCAGGACCGCCGCCGGTGGACTTTTGACCTCAAACGTAAAACTTTTGTCTCGAAAAACCGTTATCACAACCGGTACGATTGTTCCGTTGAGTCCTTTTGTTCGCTCATTGAACTGAGAAACGAACTGACCTATGTTAACGCCATTCTGACCTAAAGCAGGCCCTATCGGCGGGGCCGGTGTCGCCTGTCCGCCCGGTGCCTGCAATTTAATCTTTACTATTACCTCTTTAGCCATAATCTCGTATCTCGTATAGCAGTGAGCTAAAGTTTGAAGTGCCTAAAGTTGTGGATTATCTTTTCAATTTAGCTCACTTTAGGCACTTTAGCTAACTTTAGGCACTTTACAATTTTTCTATCTGCCAATACTCTATATCCAGTGGCGTGCTTCGGCCGAATATCGTAACAATTACGCTTACAATCCCACGCTCAGAATCAATCGAATCGACAACGCCTTCGAAGTTCTCAAATGCACCTTCCCGAACCTTAATCATCTCACCTTTTTTAAACTCAACTTTGATGCTCGGTGCTTCCTCAGGCTTTTCGGCCTCCAAAAGCATCTTCGCCACATCCGTATCGCGCATCGGGCTCGGAATTCCTTCCGTGCCGATAAAATCTCCTACGCCGGTAGTCCCCTTAATCACAAACCAGGCCTTTTCCGGAACCCGCCCATCCTCGGTCGATTCCATCTCCATAAAAACGTAGCCGGGATACAGTTTGCGCTTATGAACCGTCTGCTTGTTGCCGCGGATACGCTTAATCCGCTCAACAGGAACCTCTATCCTGCCAATAATATCGGCCAAACCCTCCCTTTCGACCTTTTGCGCAAGGGAGTCTTTGACCTGCACTTCTTTATTTGCCGCAACTCGTAAAACGTACCACTGCATATTAATACCCTGTCTCGTATCTGCTTCGAGATACAACCTCGATTTTGCCAAAGTCTTGATACAATATTAAACCAGGAGCCACGTAAAGAACCTGTTAAAGCCGACATCCGTAACTCCAAGAAGCACAGCCATAATAATCACAACCACGATAACGATAAACGTCGAAACAGCTATTTCCTGTTTGCTTGACCAGCTAACCTTCTTCATTTCGCCCTCAGCGGCAATCATAAAATCTGCAACTGAATGTTTATTTATCAGCCAGGAAATCAAAATAGCAAAAACAACAAACAAACCGGCGGGCACCATAGTTTCGACCCACAATCCAAGGTCGGTCGCCTGTAATTTTTTGTAAAGCTGCAAACAGCCCAATCCGGCAATTATTCCTGCGGCAAAAAAACTGCAGAGCCTCGTGTATTTGCCCTGGCCGCGTTTATAAATACTAAAAATCATAATTGGCCTCGTATCCGCCAAACAGAAGCAGGTTTACCAGTCTCCTATCTCGCTCTACGTCTGGTGCTTCTAAGCAGGCCAGGAGGGAATTGAACCCCCAACCTTCGGTTTTGGAGACCGACGCTCTGCCAATTGAGCTACTGGCCTATTTAAAATGATTATTGATAATTGATAAGTGATTATTGAAAAAAACAAATTTTGCCCTCTCAGGTAATTCGGAAACGATCATAAACCATTAAACAATAATCATTAATCAATTACTTGCGCCGTATCTTATGAACAGTATGCTTACGTTCCTTTTTGCAAAATTTCTTAAGCTGTAATTTCGGCGTACCCTCTGCTACACTAACACTTGTACGATAGTTTCTCTCACTGCACTGGCTGCACTCAAGCCAGACATACTCCCTTTTGCTCTTCTTTTTAGCCATAAGGTTCGTCCACAACAGACAGGCACACTTAATTAACAAACATCTGATTGTTCCGCAGATGCCCGCCCGGATACACTTTGCCGGGCTGAGCGCCCTGGTTTCAGGCGCTCGAAGTTCCCTTCAGAAGTTAAGCAGAGATGTTCAGGCAAGAATCTTAGTTACCACACCGGCACCGACCGTCCGACCGCCCTCACGAATAGCAAAACGAAGGCCATCCTCCATAGCGATTGGCGAAATAATCTCCACCTCCATCGCTATATTGTCACCCGGCATACACATCTCTGCACTCTTGCCTTCCCTGCTCATTAACCCATGAACAGAACCGGTAACATCCGTCGTCCTGAAATAAAATTGTGGCTTATAGCCTGCGAAGAACGGCGTATGACGACCACCTTCTTCCTTGGTTAGAACATAAACTTCAGCATAAAACTTGGTATGCGGAGTTATGCTACCCGGTGCTGCGACAACCTGTCCCCGCTCTAAATCCTTCTTTTCGACGCCACGCAAGAGCAAGCCGATGTTATCGCCGGCCTGGCCATCATTAAGCGTTTTATTAAACATTTCTACGCCCGTAACAACCGTCTTGCGAGTCTCCTTGGCAAGACCGACGATTTCAATCTCCTCGCCGGTGTGCACTTTACCACGCTCAACCCTGCCTGTACCGACCGTACCACGGCCTTTAATGCTGAAAACGTCCTCCACCGGCATAAGAAACGGCTTGTCAACTTCACGCTCAGGAAGGGGAAAATAATCATCAACCGCAATCATCAGCTCATCGATGCACTTGCAGGCTTCATCATCTTTACCTTCACTTTCCATCGCAGCTAAAGCCGAACCCATAATAATAGGAATATCATCACCGGGGAATTCATATTTGTTCAGCAGGTCTCTTATCTCCAGATCGACCAGCTCGATCAGTTCAGGGTCGTCAACCTGGTCCACTTTATTCAGGAAAACCACAATCCTTGGCACATTAACCTGACGGGCAAGCAAGATATGCTCACGAGTCTGTGGCATCGGGCCGTCACCGGCCGCCACTACCAAAATAGCCCCGTCCATCTGGGCTGCTCCGGTAATCATATTCTTGATATAGTCGGCGTGTCCCGGACAATCGACGTGAGCGTAATGGCGCTTCGGGGTCTCATACTCTACGTGCGCAGTATTTATTGTAACGCCGCGCTCCTTTTCTTCCGGGGCGTTGTCGATGTCATCAAATCTCTTGATATTACCGCCACCGGCATTATGCGCCAGCCGCATCGTGATTGCAGCCGTCAACGTCGTCTTGCCGTGGTCAATATGGCCGATAGTGCCAATATTGATATGTGGTTTCGTCCGTTCATATACCGCCTTAGCCATCTTAATATAAACCTCCAATGTACAGGGTTAGTATTTACTTGTCCCTATCTGATTTCCCAAAAAATCGCTTTCACACTTTTTTTATGATCAATTCACAGCCAGAGTTCCTGCTTCTCCCACACCAAAACAGCCTTAACTTAACCTGCAGCAGAACTGCGAGGCTCGTACCGTTTTGACGCCGGACAAGCTGCCCCGGCTTGACCCGCTTGCATTTAGCTGCTGATGGGGCTTGAACCCATGACCTCGTCCTTACCAAGGACGCGCTCTACCACTGAGCTACAGCAGCAACCGACAGCCTGTCGGCTTCTTGGTGCGGTGAATCGGGTAATAAATTACGTTTTGGCCGGCCAAGAAGCCGCAAAATTTAACCAGTCATTTGACTGCCCGACTCACCGTCCGCCCTTTGCTCTGCGAACCCGTGCTTTGTAGCGACTTCGCTACAGTAGCAACTACACAAAGCAGAGACAACTGCGGTGAATCGAATAAGAAGACCCGCTTTTGCCCGGCTAAAAGCCGAAAAATATAAACAGTCTCCCTTTTATCCCTGCTCAATTTATATATACTGATAGCGCAGGAACCCGTAACTTTTCAATAGCTTTTTAATGTAAACTAAATACTCTATCGAAATAACCCTCATTATGCAAACATAAAACCGGAAAAAATGCGAAAAAAATAAAAAATTCTCAATTTTTTTCTTTTTTATGAGAAATCACACCTAAACAAGCTCTCGCTCCACTACGACAACACAAACATTTACAATTGACAACTCTTGGCGGAAGTCGCATTGACTTTTCATCTTTTTATTTATAATTGCGCCCATTCAGATCAGTAGCCAATCGCCAGGGCAAAAAAGTCTGCCACGTTGTAAGCCCGCAGGGTCCAAAGTAGCGTGAGATACAAACCGGTTCGTTCAATGATATGTACGTCCAGATTACCAGTGGTCTGGAAGTCGGCGAGGAAGTGCTGTTAGCTCCTCCAAGATTCACTGAATCAGAATAAATGCTTATCTATTCCTTTTTGAGCTTGGCGCTTTCTTCGGGCTTTTCCGTTCCTTTGCCTTTACCAGGACGGTCTGTCCGGTTTTTGAGCCATTCTTGCCACTTCGGCCTGGGTCCGGAAAGCTTTATTCCGCTCAGTGCTTTTAAGACTGCGTTGGGGTCGGCTCCAGTGGGCTTACTTAGATAATTATTAATTGAGCCCAGAACAGCGTTGTCGGGACCCAAATCTTCCTTCACTAAGCATTTTCCAACCAATTCGGCTGCAAGTTCTACTTCTGCCCCTCTCAAATACACATCCAATAAGTTTGGTAGGATTGCCTCTCTTTCCTCGGCCGTCCGAGTAGCTTCGTACAGCCTGTCTAAATACTCCGCCGCTCGTTCAAACTGACCTATTCTTTTATAAAGCTCAGCCAGCTTCTCTCTAACACTTTTGAGCATATTTGTTCTGTTTTCGCCGGTGGCCTTTGCCTCAGCTATCTTAAGAAAAGCAATTTTCTGTTCATCAGATAATTTGGTTGTGCTGCTTTGCGAGGTGAATTTATCCATCCATTCATTCAGAATGCCGGAATCGGAGCCATTAAATATCTTGAGCATCGCCTGCCAGGCCGGTCCACTTTCGGAGTTTGAGCCTATTTTTTCCTCCAGCCGGGTCAAATCTTCTTTGCCCCCGACTTCCCCGGCGAGGTCTATCAGTTTCTTTCTTAGTACGATACTGGGGTCGTTGAAAAAATCTTTTCTCAATATTTTCAGTGCGCTTGGTTTGTCGATATAGATAAGCCCATCCACTGCTGTTTCCCGGACAAAATCTGTTACGTCACGCAGAGCCTCTACAAATAAAGGCTTAAAAAGCTCCGCTGCCTTGGCCTTGCAGGCACTGCCCTGTGTGCATAAGCCAGCCATTGCGCTGAGCAGATCTCCCCGCAGTGCACCGTCAGGCTTCTTCTTTTGTAGGTTATATCTTGTAACAAGCTTAGCAAGATACCCGTCGAGCTCCTCCGGCTTTAATCCCTTCGGCTCAAGCAGCTTTCTGATAACTTCCGCCCCCTTTCGAGCTTTTCCCGCATCCTCTTCAGAAAGGTATTTCGCCGCCCATTCCAGGGCCTGTTTTCTTATCTCCGGTGAAATCGTGACCGATGAAGAAGGCAAAAGGGCGTATGAACACGCTCCTCCGAGCGCATCCAATAATTCGATTTTGACCTGCTCGTCCGACTCGGCTTCAAGCTGAGCTAATAGCCGTTCAGCAGAATTCAATTCCCTCATCAGAGACAGTAGCGTAGCGGTTTGTAGCCGAACACTTTTGTCCTGGTCCGAAATCAAATTGACCAAAATAGGCTCAAGTTCGGCCGGTAATTTTGCCGTCCCAGAAGCTACCCGCCATTGGTAAACCTTCTCCAGCGCCCATAATTTGGTTATCGCTTCTGAGCTTTCCAAATGCTCAGCCAAAAACTTACCTCTGGCCGTATCATCACTGATGCTGTCGTATCTTTTGCTCAACTCTGTTAGATACCTCTTTTGCCACGAGTTCAACTTGGTTCTCATCTCGCGCAGCAGCTTTTCCTGGTTAATCAGCCACTCCCGCAGGAATGCATCTCGACCCATGCTCCGCAGCTCAATGATATTTTGATCACGCGTCCAGTAGTTTTCGCCGACCGGTATGCCCAGAGAATGCAACGCCTCTTCTGCCTCGGCAGCCACTTGTTTATTAGGGTCGTCAACCAGCCTTATAAGTCTTATAGTTGCCTCCATATCCGGCTGACGTTTCAATGCCTGGATGGCATTTAATCTCGTCTTGACCGGCTTTGAGGCATCTGTTGTTATATTTTCGAGCGATTCCCCGATTTTCTCATACTTAAAAATCAACGTTGCATCCGCAGCCAATTGGGCTTCGTCAGCAATCTCAGTGGCAAAAACACCAAGCAGGGGCTGGATAAAATCTTCCTTGTTATTTATTACCGACCTGGCCTGAATCAATGCCTTACAGACAGCCATACGTGCCGCACTATTATTCGTCAGGCTGAGCACTCCAAGCAGAATCTCCCTAGCCAAAGGATTTGGACTTTCCAACATCCACCTGGCTGCTTTTATGCGTATCTCTTCATTTGGGTCGGTCAGAAGGGCATTTCTGATGATTTCCAATTGCTCGTCAGGCTTGGCCTTCGCAGACGCTCCATTTGTTGCATTAGCCGCAAAGGCCATTGTGTTTGAACTAATACCGGCTTGCTGGCATCCTATCGACAACATCAATATTATTATCAGATATAACCTCTTTGTGCTCATTCGAATGACCCTGAGGAAACTGCTGCCCATCAACTTCACCATCATATAATAACCTATAAACTATATCCAAGTCAATTGGTTAATTTTTTTTATTAAATGGTTAATTGGCTAATTAAACTCAATTTACTCACCACTCACCAATTAACCACTCACCAATTAACCGATTAACCACTCACCAATCAAGGTCTCGGATGGAATTTTCGGTGAATCTTTCTTAATCTTTCCTGGTCAACGTGCGTATAAATCTGGGTAGTGGCTATGTCCACATGGCCAAGCATCTCCTGGAGGCTTCGCAAATCGGCCCCACCGGCCAGCAGATGCGTTGCGAAGCAATGTCTTAATGTGTGCACAGTTAAATTTCTGGGCATACCCGCCCGAATCGCGTATTTTTTGACCAATCTCCAAATTTCAATACGACTCATAGGCCGACCTGTTCGGGAAAGCAGCAGAAAATTGCCGCTGAAAGGCTTGACTAGCCTCGGACGCAGGTTTGTCAGGTATTCTTCTATCGCTGCGATGGCAACTTTGCCGATTGGGACCACGCGTTCTCTGTTGCCTTTGCCAAGACAGCGCAGGTAGCCGATATTAAGGTTCAAGTCTGAGGTCTTCAGCCCCGCTATCTCGCTGGCACGGATTCCGGTCGCATAGAGCAATTCAAGCATCGCCTTATCACGAAAGTAAAAAGGCTCATCCGGGCTTGGGGCATTTAGAAGCTCAAGAACCTGCTGTTTGCTGCAAATACACGGCAGTTTCTGCCAGACCTTCGGGCTTTCAAGCATTGAGGTCAGGTCGTCTTCGACAAGGCCGGTAAGCTTGCCGAACCGCAGGAACATCCTTATAGCCACCAGCGAACGCTTAATCGAGCTTTCGCTTTTTTGCTCCTGAGTAAGCACTCGCAGATAGTTTTGGATAAGGACCGGCTTTATCTGCCGTATTTGGTTGGTTTTGTTGGATTTACAGTATTTCAGAAAACTTCTCAGGTCACGGCCATACGCCAAAACCGTGTTCTTGGCCAGACCCGCCTCGACAGTCAGATAATCCAGAAAGCTCCTAACGCTTTGCCCTAAAGTAGGGCCCCCCGCTGCTTCTTTTTGCGAAGCAAACGGCGGGGACGAACCGCCCGTACCTTCGCCCGTCAACGGCGGGTATCGATCGGAACCCGGCGCTGCTGGGTCGAATTTTCTAACTGCTTGTCTCTGTATCGAGGACATACTTTAGGCTCTCGTTGCTCGCTGCCTGCACCTGCTGGTAACACAGGCACAGGTAGCTCATGCCCCAGGTTAGCAGGTATGAACGATGGTTCATCATTTGCTAAACACCTTCCGCCATAGTATCATCGGCATTAAAACGAGTTAACCTTTAATTGCAAAACCGGAAGCCCAAAACTTGATAAATCGAAAATTCAGTCTCATGTCAGAAAAATAACAAATCAAACGCTCTTTTATTTGAATTTGTGTTGTTTTTGTGGTAAAATCCAGATGATAATATAGGTTTTTTGCAGGAGGACATTTCAGATGACAAAAACAACTGCTATCTTATCCATTATTTTGGCAGCCGTAACACTGACTTCGATGAGCCCGGTCGAGCCTGTGTCCGCTAATCCCATTCCTTTGCCACTGCCGGCAAGTATGCCTCTTGAGAATATGATAACTGTACAGTCTTACTTCGGCCCAATCACTAACGACCTTATAGTCTCGCTTGTCCCCGGCCATTTCGACGACTGCGGTGTGCTCGTGCAGGGCGTTGAATGCGTACTGTTTCAAGCTGATACAGGCGGATTGTACGTCCTGGACAACACGGGAAACTTCAATGTTGGAGACCATGTCCGGGTGCGGGGGCTAATGAATCCTTATTGTGTTACTATCTGTATGCAGGGAAACGGGTGCATTCAACAAAATACCATCTCGGCGTGTCTGCGAGGCGACCTCGACGCCGATAATGATATTGATATCGATGATTTTGTTATATTCATCTCCCATTGGCGCCAAACCGGCTGCGGCGAGCCGGACTGGTGCGACGGTGCCGACCTGACCAGAAACGGCGTTGTGGACATAAATGACCTTACGCTATTCATTGACAACTGGCTCAAATCCGCAGACAACGGCAAAACCGAAAAACCAGGATTAAGCGAATATTACGTCCCCTACGACAATCCCATCGAGCCGAACGCACCTGGCTATACCCTCCCGCTCGATTTAGGAACTATCGGAAACTACGCCGCTGTGGATTCTCAGCTCGGCCTAAAGAGCGTTGCCCCACTGCTCGAACAAAATGGTTTTGCCATCGTTGAACACGACTTTGGCTGGTTCGATCCCAACCGCGATGATATCGTAAAACCGTACGAGTATCTGCGCCAGATGGATGTGCCTTTGTTCGTTACGGCCGATACGCTGCTGCACCTTTATCATGTCCAGTTTGATGAAACATTAAAGGACATAGAAGAGAGCGAGTTTTGCGCAGATATCAACGACCTGACAACGGCGCTGCTGGACGATGCACTGAGTTTGTACGAACAATATACCGGCCAGCTCAAAGAAGCGGCAAAGCGCAACGTGGCCTACCTGGCCGTGGCGAAAAAACTCATCGACCCAAATGCTCAGGTGCCGGAATTGGTAGCTGAACCGGTCGCAGGTGAATTAGCCAAGATCGACGCTCACGTCGGGTTCGCTAACAGCGACATCTTCATATATGAGGAAGACTACTCGCAGTATGTGCCGAGGGGCCATTACACTCGAAGCGAGCAGCTCAAACGCTATTTCAGGACGCTAATGTGGTATGGGCGGATGGCGTTCCTCCTGAAAGGTGCCGAGAATTGGGGGCCATTGGGCGAAGCACTCATCAGCGTGGAGGATGCGAAAATTCAGACCATCCAGGCGGTGCTGCTGGCAAGGTCTATTGAGAATGTACAGGTTAGCCAGCGCAGCGGCCGCGAGGTTTGGGACAGGATGTACGCCGTTACAGCTTTCTATGTCGGCCTTGCGGATGACCTTACACCATACGAGTATCTCGGTGCAGTGGATAAAGTCTTTGGAACTAACTTTGAACCCACGGTTTTAGAGGATGAGGACAATTTCTTTGCACTGAAGGTCGAGCTGGCCCTGCTTCGGTCGCCAAAGATATACGGCGGCACCGGCGATATATGGGTGGTCCCACCCGTTACGCCTGAAACCCTTGACGAAGTACTCGACAAGACCAAGGGCATGCGGTTTATGGGCCAGCGCTTCATCCCGGATTCGTATATGTTTCAGCACCTCGTGTCTCCCGAAGTGTCCTACTATATTGGCGAGGCTGACCCCAAACCCTTCACCTATGGTGCCCCGGGCGACCGCTGTTATCCGCGCGGGATGGATGTTATGGCCATTTTAGGCTCGGACCTCGCCAGGACAATCCTCATCGAAGAGGGCGACACGGAATACATCGACTATTGGCTGCGCTTTAACGAGCTCAAAGTCGAGTTCAATGCCTTCGGCCTGTCTGATTGGAACCGGAACCTCTACTGGGGCTGGCTGTATTCGCTCCGGGCGCTCATAGAGGACTTCGGCGAAGGATACCCCAACTTTATGCGGACGCAGGCCTGGCAGAAAAAAAATCTCAATGCGGCCCTTGCTTCGTGGACCGAGCTGCGGCACGACACTATCCTTTACGCAAAACAGAGCTACACACCCCCAAGGGGGGGGCCTCCTCCGGCGGTAACCGGTTATGTCGAACCTGTGCCCGAATTCTATGGTCGGTTGCTGGCGCTGACTCAGATGACCAGGCAAGGCCTCAGCGACCTCAATGCACTCTCAATTCAGGCAACTGAACGGCTGGTAAACCTCGAGACCATACTCAATAGATTAATCGAAATCGCCAATAAAGAGTTGACGAATCAAACTCTCTCTGAGGATGACTATCAGTATATCAGGGGCTTTGCCAAAAAACTCGAAGGGGCTGTCGTTGGGGTTGAAGAGAAAGGTCTCAAGACTACACTCATAGCCGATGTTCATACCTATTCCTTTGAAGGTCTGGTCGTCGAGGAAGCCGTGGGGAACGTGGACCTGATCATTGTAGCCTGCCCTGCTCCGGACGGCTCGATTTTCCTGGCCGCAGGCCCCGTGCTCAGCTATTACGAGTTCAAGCACCCCATGAGCGACCGCCTAACCGACGAAGCCTGGCAGGAGCTGCTCGATTCACCCGAAAAACCCGAAAGGCCTAAATGGTATGTCCCTCTGATGGGTACTACTCCCGAAGATTCCGAATAGAACCGGCCGGAGCCACTACCACTTGGCAGTAGGGCAAGACTTTAGAACGTCATTCGGCTAAAAATATGGGTGTGGCTAATTTCTCTGGCAACACGGCGTTGCTTGCCCCTTTGTTTAGAGTGCCTTATACTCTAAGGGGGCTTGCCCCGCAATCATTGTCCCCGAACGTAGGGGCGGTTCGCGAACCGCCCTAACCCAAACCATATATACATGATACGTTTCTGAGTTTACCCTGAGCGCAGGGAGTTTACCCTGAGTGTAATCGAAGGGAAGGGATATTCTTTTTCCCCTTTTTTCCCTGGCCTTTCCAATTCTTTTGTGTTATTTTCTGTCCCTAAAGGCGTGATGCACCCGGGAGCGAAAACAACACGAGATACGCTTCACGAGATACGAGATACGAATTTATTTGACGGGAATTGCAGTTTTGTGTATTTTAGGACAATAGACAAGGCTCCGATGTGTGAATATGTGTATTTATTAAGAAAGAACGAGGCTATGGCTTTTTTTGAATATTTGGGTTATCAATTTGATGGAGCTTATACCTCTCCGGATTTTTTGGAGCCAACATCGGGAGTCTACGTTATCTGGTGTGAGAATGAAGGTAATTGGACTGTACTCGATGTCGGAGAGGCTGCCGATGTAAAAGAACGAGTTAAGAATCATGATCGTACTGATAGCTGGGCACAAAATTGTTCAGGCACAATTTATTATTCAGCAACCTATACGCCAAATCTTCAACAAACTAAGAGGATAGAAATAGAAGAAAAAATAAGAAAATTAACAAATCCCCCTTGCGGGAAGCGTTAAAATTTGTTCGTTTATCATCGGCAGGGCTAATGCAGCACTAATAAAGTATGATACTGAAGATTTATTCGAAGACAAGGAATTTTAGGAAACGCAGGAATAGAATTGAGGCCAATCTTACTACTTTCATGCCTATATTACCGGCAAAGGTCTTAGTGGCGGGATAAATCATGAAGCAGCAGGGGGTTCGGCTACAGATTCCTACCATCAATGATACGCCTTCAGATTTTGATGATCTGTTCGAACTATGGGGTATAGTTCAAGGCTGTTCTTCTAATGTTACTTTTGATTTTTCGAGGTGTGAGTTTTTACGCCCCAACGCAGTTGCCTTTTTGGGTGGATTAGCCCGCTTAGTTGAGCACCGGAATCGCTGTGTGGAGTTTGATTGGGATACGGCGAATCATAGAATCTTAGCAATTCTTAGACAAAATGGATTTGCTGGCGCCTTTGGATATATACGTACTTTGGGAGGGCCTGGTAGCTCAATACCATATCGAGAAGATAGAACTTATGCAACTGGTGTAGAAAATGATATTATAAACTATCTTAAATTTAATTGGTTAGGCACTGGTTGGGTCCGTGTAAGTTCCAAACTTAGAGACGTAATTGTCGGAAGAGTTTGGGAGATCTACGACAACGCATTCTTACACTCCGAGTCCAGCATCGGGGTTTTCAGTTGTGGCCAGTTCTTTTGGCGTATGGGCCTGCTCAAATTAGCTGTAGTGGACTTTGGGATTGGAATCCCAGCAAATTTTAGGCGACATTTGAAAGCCCACCCTTTTGTTGAACAATTAACGTCAGCGCAGTGTCTAAGATGGGCATTCCAGCAAGGGTCGACCACGAAACCCGATACCACAAGACGAGGAAATGGGCTTGTACTTCTGAAAGAATTTGTAAACGTTAACCATGGAAGACTTGAAATCTATAGTCAAAATGGCTATGCTTTGATCGAAGGCGGAAAAGAAAAATTTAATAACCGCCGGAAATTTTTTCAAGGAACGCTGGTAAATATCACTCTTCGTTGTGACGAGAGGTGTTATCATCTTGCTGATGAAAATCTTGCTGACCCTCTGTTTTAATAAGGAGAAATCAGGATGAATGTAGAAATAAAAACTTTGGTTGGTTATAGTTGTGTGACATCAGAAGATGGACAGCGTGTTTACAATGAAATTTATCCCAAGCTAAAATCTGGTGAGTCAGTTTGTTTGAATTTCTCTGGTGTACGGGCATTTGCGTCTCCCTTTTTCAATTTTGCCATTGGGCAACTTCTTAAGGACTTAGAACCCGAGGTTCTGAATCGGCTTCTTAAAGTAGAGAAAATTAAGTCCGATGGATTGCTGGTTTGGCGACGTGTCGTAAAAAATGCCAAGGAATATTATAAGAATCCAGAAGCAAAAAAAGCCATTGATGAAATCCTGAAACAACAAGCGGAGGATGAATAATGACTGTAAATTATGTGATTGCTGCGGATGTTATAGATGTCAAGGTAGATTCACCAAAACCAGAAGATGTGTTTCTGGTAGATTCGAATGTTTGGTATTGGATGACTTACACCAAAGCAAGCCTTGTTATGAAACCGTGGGCTCAGAGCCGACTTCGGGATTATCCTTCGTTTGTGAATAAGGCTATCTCTACAAGCGCAAAGCTTTATCGATGCGCACTATCTTTCTCGGAGTTAGCTCATATTATCGAAAAAACAGAGCGGGATATTTTTGAAAAAACCTCTGGACCAATTCGCACTAAAGAATTCAGGCACAACCATCCCAAAGAGCGCTTGAATGTAGTAAGTGAGGTTCAAGCTTCATGGGGACAGGTCAAAACAATGGCATCGTCTCTGGATGTTACGATTAATGATGCTATAACAGATGCCGCACTCACACGTTTTGAAAAAGAGTGTGTTGATGGTTATGACCTATTTTTCTTAGAAGCAATGTCTAACGAGAAATTGAACCAAATCATTACGGATGATGGAGGCTTTGCCACTGTCTCAGGAATAAGAGTCTTTACTGCAAACCAGAATGTGATTACAGCCGCTCAGAAGCAAGGGAAATTTATAACAAGATAGAGCAGTTACTACTAATGGCGTAAGAAAATAAAGGTTAAAATTGCGGTGATAAATACGCTCAACGCGGGGCGTCGAGATTGTTAGCTTTTGGTTATGCATTGAATTGGCCTCGACTTTCCTGCCATGATTTTGTTTATAAGCAGGTCCTAATGAAGGCCAACTCAATATCTCAATATTCAGTAGTGTGAAATATGACGCCGCCCAGAGGTGGCGGCCCCGGTGAGATGTATAGGTGAGATGTATATTAGTTATCTCACTGGTTAAAGGTCGGGCCAAAAAAAGTTGTTTTTTGGTCATTTTTTTGTTGACTATCGTTAGGAAATACGTTAAAATACCCGTATGTTTGCCAGATGGCAAACATAAACCGCCAGCAGGCGAAGGTAACATTTCAGTATGCATGTCGTAAGCTGCAGCGCAGCAAGGACTTAGAGCCAGCCGGCCCAGATTCGTGAACGGTAAATAGTCAATAATCAATAGTAAATAGTAAATCAGGAGGAGTTCCTCATGGCCACCGAACCCCAAATTTTATCCAGCTTGTCCCCGGTGTATGCTCACTTGCTTTTCTGCCGGATCCTCCCTCCGCCCTCTACATCTGTCGAGAA
>Ga0209979_1002676_pt1 | contig 16689 bp, 12 predicted proteins | sample AnhtaG_FD_183114 | JGI IMG/M metagenome (GOLD analysis project Ga0209979, IMG submission 183114) | Deep subsurface microbial communities from Anholt, Denmark to uncover new lineages of life (NeLLi) - Anholt_01485 metaG (SPAdes) (version 2) | ecosystem: Environmental > Aquatic > Marine > Oceanic...
TTAAAAGGATCGCCAAGAATGCACAAGTCCTCAATATGAACGACCTGGAGCCTATCAAAGCGATACGCCTTTGAAGCACTCTTGGCCGATAATCTCCTCCAAGAAGATTAAGCGTGTTCTTCATATCGGAAGAATTGGCTCCCCGAGCAGGGGGAAAATCCGAACTTTTTTCACTATCCCCGTGATTATGGGCCTACCGCTGAGTAAACAAAGAACTTACTCGAGAGGAACGTGCCGGATTGGAGCAATAGACATCTTGATTAATAGTTATCGAGGGGATTTCTCGTATCTGGAGGAGACCAAAAACCTGATTTTGATACCTTAACTTAGTGCCCTTATCACACTCGAATCTCTACCAGTTAAAGACTCACCACTAAGGCCTTCGACCGATGCTATTGTAATAATGTATGCTGTGAAGTAATACGTTTACGATATTCTGTTCCGTTTACTGACCTCATTGCCTCTGAAATTGTCCCCTCGTAGAGGGGGGCCTTGTGAGACTCTCGGGGCTTGAGTGGTCAGCGGGGGCTATAGTTTCAAGTTAATACCAATGGTTCTGTAGCTGGAGAACTTGTTAGCGATGGAACGATTGCTCAGACGCCGCAAGCAAGCAGAGCACCGGGTTCTTGTGCAATGATGTTGACTTAGGTTTATGTTATCCTCTAGACTGGCTGTGCCTGAAGGATTATAATGCCAAGCAAGGATAGAGATGGTGACCTCTGGTTAAAGTACAGGGGGATGGTACTATGAAAAGGAATTTGGCATCCACCTACGGGGATTACGGGAAACCGCGAGAAGTCATTGGGCATGAAAAGGTGACGTCGGTCGAAACCAGGAATACGCAGTCAAGGAAGCGCAAGCAGGTGAGAACGCTCAGTGTCGTCATACCTGCTATAAACGAAGAGGCTACAATAGAACGTGTAGTGAAGGCAATCCCCACGGATGAATTGAACGAAATGGGGTTTGGGGTCCAGATTCTGGTGGTAGATAATGGCTCCAATGATGGAACGGGGGAGCTGGCAAGAAAGGTTGGGGCAGAGGTGATCCTTGAGCCCATCCAGGGATACGGGCGAGCCTATAAGTCGGGCTTTGCTCAAGCCTCTGGCGATCTGATTGCGACAGCCGATGCTGACCTGACGTATCCTATGGAGGACATACCGAAGCTTGTAAAACTGCTTATAGACGAGGACCTGGACTTTGTCACCACAAACCGCTTTGTATATATGGACCCTGATGCCATGTCATTCCGCAACATTTTTGGAAATGCTATCTTGAACCTAGTTACGCGCCTCCTGTACCGAATCGACTTGAAGGATTCACAGTCTGGCATGTGGCTATTTCGAAAAGACCTTCTCGATGGGATGATATGCAGGTCAGATGGCATGGCGTTCTCGCAAGAGCTCAAGTTAGAGGCTATCCACTTCTGCAACTGTCGCTGGAGAGAAGCGCCCATTAAATATAGTGCTCGAGTGGGGCAAATAAACCTATCTGGTTGGCGCGATGGGTTTGGGAATCTATTAGCCCTGATCCGAAAGAGGTTTGTCCGTTGATGCAGCGAGATGGGTTAAAAAAGGAGTCAACGAACTCATGGGGGAGGTCGAAGCCTCAATAATAATACCCGCGAAGAATGGCGCCACTCACTTAGCGAAGAACCTGGAGTTGATCTATGCTCAATCTTATCCTCATCCCTTTGAGGTGATTGTCATCGACTCCGGCTCCGTTGATGGCACTCTGGACATCGTCAAACGCTATTCGGCTAAGCTGGTGGAGATAAGGCCAGAGGATTTTGGGCATGGGAAGACGAGGAATCTTGGTGCCAAATTAGCTGAAGGGAAGTATTTAGTTTTTATAACCCAAGACGCAATTCCAGCAACGGATAGATGGCTCTCAAACCTAGTTAGAAATTTGGAGTCTCCCGAGGTTGCCGGGGTCTATGGAAGACAGATTCCGAGGGAATTGACAAACCCTGCAGAACAAGCTTTTATAAATATGCTATATCCCGCTCATAAGATAGTTAAGTCGATAAAACAAGGTAAAATCGATATGAACACTATCTTCTTCTCCAATGTGAATTCGGCAATTAAAAAGGATGTCTTGCAGAGATACCCTTTACTAGAAAACCTGATCATGAGTGAAGATCAGGAATGGGCTAAAAGGGTACTTTTAAACGGATACGAAATAATATACGACCCGGAGGCTGCTGTTTATCACTCACACAATTTCGGTCTGAGGACGGTGTTTCAAAGATATTTTGATTCTGGCGTTTCCCTGGGGCTGATCGCCACGGATGAATACTCATCAGGCAGATTTATTAGGAATGGCTTTAACCAGGTTAGAGAGGAGTTGAAGTTTTTGGTCCGGAACGGATATGTAAAGTGGATTCCCTATGCCTCGCTTTACGATTTATCCAAATTTATGGCGGTCTCTCTAGGCAAAAAGGAAAGGTATTTACCGGTAGCGATCAAGAAGCGCTTGAGCAAGCACAGTTATTATTGGTGTGGTAGAACCTGAAGGTTAGATACAATGACTGGCATAGGTACACCAACAGATATAAAGGACTTCATTCGTCTCTCTGCCAGAAGATACTCTGACAAAATCAGGGGGATAATGGGACAGGAGGCGGAGACGATTCCCAAGAATACTTCCATATTAGATGTCGGGTGTGGCATTGGTAACAGCTTGTTCGCCTTAATACACCAACGGCTTTCGGAACGCTGTCGACCTTGATATTGAACGGCAACTGGCTGAATATGCGAGACAGATGGTGCCGGAGGCACGCCTAGTCGTTGGTAACGCTGAACAAATTCCTCTTAAGGGTTGTGCTTTCGACTGTATAATATGCTATTACTTGATGAAGCATGTTCTGGAAAGAGAAACAGTCATGGACAATATAAGTCGGGTATTAAAAGAAAAGGGTATACTATACATGACGGTCGAAAATGGTCATTCGATAAATGATGTTCTATTTAGATTAGGCGGCAAAATAATCCGGGGGCGTTATAGCCACGTGCAGAAATTCAGGAAGCGGAATGTAGAAGCGCTGCTCAGGGATAAGGGCTTCGAAATTGAGAATATCTGCGAGATTCGAGCTGGCATTCTGGATTATGTCGGTACTGCGCTCATAGAAAGAGTCCCATTCTCTAACGCTTCGACAAAACTAAGTCGTAGAGTGGGTAAGTATATGAGTGCTAGTTGGGACTGTAAAGCAGCAAAAGAAGGTAGATCATAAGCGGCAATACACTTCCGTTTGCAAGCATTATTGTAGTTAATTATAACGGCAAGCAGTTCTTGGAGGAATGTTTTACCTCTTTAGAGAATTTGGACTATCCCAAGGATAGATTTGAAGTAATACTAGTGGATAATGCATCTTCAGATGGTTCTGTTGAATACAGCAGGCACGACTTCCCCTGGATAAAGATACTGCAACTCGATGAGAATTACGGATTTTGTCGGCCAAACAATGAGGGAGTGAAAATCGCCCAGGGGGAATACGTTGCATTTCTAAATAACGACACCGTAGTAGAAAAAGAATGGCTCTGTGAGCTCGTAAAAGGCGTCTTGAGAGAGGAGCAAATCATCTCATGCGCCAGCAAGGTACTCTACTATGATAGAAGGGACGTGATTAACACGGCCGGGGGCAAGATCACCATTATAGGCGGTGGTTTCTATAGGGGGTATGGTGATAGAGATAGTGACAGGTATGGTGAATTTGAATATACAGGTTTCGGTTGCGGGGCTGGAGTGTTGGTTAAGAAAGACTTTTTTGAAAGCATCGGGGGGTTTGACGAAGACTATTTCGCCGCCTGTGAAGAACATGACCTGGGGTGGAGGTCGTGGCTATATGGGTACAAAGTGCTCTATGTGCCTACAGCGGTGATGTATCACAAGGAAAGCGGAACTTTTGGAAGCAAAAGCAGCTATCACCCAGCAAAGGTGTACTTCATAACAAGAAATAGATTATACAATCTGACAAAGAACCTTAATGGAAAGAATGTGATTAAGGGCCTGTTTATTAGCTCTGTCTTTGACATGTACAGAGCAACCAAATATACTTTGGATGGTAACCTTTCATCCATCTGGGCTATCGCAAGAGGATATCTAGCATATGTAAGGAATATCAGAAGAACGCTTCGGAAAAGGAAGTCTGTGCAGGGGGCAAGAAAAGTGTCCGATAGGCAGTTATATAATCTAGCGGTCATAGCCACGCTTAGGGAGAGCATTGCTGAGGAGAGGAGACTGAGTAGAGTTTGGAAACAGAAAACCTATAAAATTTTATGTTAAGGGTGACATTACGGATGCAAGCATTATTATATCGACTAAAAACGCTGGGAATAACCTACCTAATCTGATCATCCGAGTATTTTCATAAGACTTCTGTGGAACGTATGAAATCCAATTCGTCAAGGGCTCAATACTGGGAATAGGCCGCAAAGAGGCTAGGAAGAAATATGATGATATATTCGCGTTTGCCGAGTTAAGTAAGTTTGAAAGCATGAAACTCAAGAACTTTTCTTCTGGGATGTACGTGAGGCTTGCCTTCTCCACCGCCATTCATGCAGAGACCAATATTATGCTTACAGATGAAGTCTTCGCTGTAGGCGATGAAGCATTTCAGAAGAAATGCATGGTAAAAATGGCCGAAATGCAGAAGCAGGGCAAGACTATTATATTAGTGTCTCATAATCTGGGTATGATCAAAGACTTGTGCCAGAGGGCGATGTTGCTGAATAATGGCGAGATCGCTTCGATCGGTGATACCGATAAGGTAGTGGATGACTATCTGGCGATGCTGGAAGGAGACAGTGGAGATGCTTGAGTGGACGGGCGAAAGACATTTATCTAGAATGGTAGCTGAACATCTTTACTGAGAGCATCTTTATAAATATGTATTCGTTGCATTCCTTATCAGGAAAAAGGGAGTATTAGAACTTCTATATGGTAAACTATATGGTAGTTATATACTTACAAAATAGGTGGAGTATGTAGTTGGACTTGCAATTGATCAGTGAGCTGTGCACCACGCGAGTGGTAAGTAGCTGCGATCAAATCCCAAATTTGTCAAGGGCCAAACGCTGAAGATCGTTATATAGCTAAGAAAAATCCCATCATATCATGTGATCTGAGAGTTTCGATCAAGTTAGTGATCATGAACAGTTACTGTCAGAGGTCAAACGAGTGCTTATACACGACGGACTATTTATCGTTAATTAAGAATCATCTCTTCTAGCTAGTGGAAAGAAGTACCCAAGCATGGATATACTAAATTTACCTCCCGACCTTTACACGAGGAACATCCTGATTAGCAAACTAATAGATGCCGTAAGAGCTGGCGCCCCTTCTCTGAGAGTCCTCGATGTTGGTGGCAGAGGCGGGCAGCTACAGTATTTCCTCGAGCATGATGAACTGAATATCCTTGATATTCGGCACCCGGGCAGTGAGGACCCTAGACGCTATGTGCTTGGGGATATCTATTTTTCTCCATTCACGAGCGGATCATTCGATGTGGTCATTGCCTCGGAACTATATGAGCATATACCAAGCGAGCGTAGGTTCGACGCAGTTTCACAAATGCTGCGGCTTAGCAGGAATTACATTATCGTAGGGGCACCTTTTAGTTCGGAGGAGATTAGGGAAGCTGAAATTAAAGTGAATAGTTATTGGCGAGATATTACTGGTCAACCCTATATTTGGCTCCAAGAGCACCTTGAACAAGCACTGCCTTCTGAAAATGATCTAGAGTCCTTTTTAACCAAGGCTGGCTATGAGTTTCGCAAACTGGGCACAAACAACATTTCAAATTGGCTAATGCTACAACTATTCTACTCGTATATTTACAACTATGATGCATCGCCAGACAAGGTACAAGTTGCACATCGTTTCTACAATAAGTACTTCATTGAACTCGGTGATTTTCTAGAGCCTACATACCGTAAACTATATCTCATTGGAGAGAGAGGAACACTTCCAGACGTCAATATTTATCCTGTCCGGACTAAAATTGACGTATTAAAATATCAAGAGTTTACCAAGCGTATATTTGACACTATTGCGGAGTGCGTTCAACTGAGGGATGCTAAGATAAGTGAGCTTACCGATGCCTTACACGCTAGGGATTCCGATATAAGTGAGCTCACCAATTCCTTGCAGGCCAGGGTTGCTCAGATAAGTGAGCTCAACGATGCCTTGCAGGCCAGGGTTGCTCAGATAAGTGAGCTCAACGATGCCTTGCAGGCCAGGGATGCTCAGATAAGTGAGCTTACGAATGCCTTGCATGCCAGGGATGCTCAGATAAGTGAGCTCACCGATGCCATGCAGGCCAGGGTTGCTCAGATAAGTGAGTTAAAGGTTGTTATTCATAATATGGATATCCATCAACGAAACTTGGAATCCAGTATAGAGCAGATGCAGGGCACCATATTCATGCGGCTAGCAAGCAAATATCAAGGAGTAGTTGAGAAGCTGCTACATACAAATACTACTAGACGCAATTATTATGAACTTCTGCTAAGAGGGCTCCGTATTATCCTGAACGAAGGTTGGTCCAGCTTCCTATTCAAGGGTAAATTGTGGCTCAAAAATCAAAGGAGGCTCCCAAGAATAGCAAATCCAATAAAAACAGGAAAAAAACGCAAGAATAGGTTGAATCAAGAAAGTCCCATTAAAATCTCAGAAAGGGAATATGTTCATCTCTCAAATCCCAATGTGCCAGAAACTGATATTAAACTTATTGCCTTTTATCTTCCGCAGTTTCATCCCATTCCAGAAAATGATGAGTGGTGGGGTAAGGGCTTCACGGATTGGGCCAATGTGACTAGCGCTGTTCCCCAGTTTATCGGACATTACCAACCTCGTCTTCCCGGGGAGCTTGGTTTTTATGACTTAAGGATTCCTGAAGTTCAGAAGAGGCAGATAGAATTGGCAAAGCAATATGGAATATACGGCTTTTGCTTTCATTTCTACTGGTTCAATGGTAAGAGGCTGCTGGAGAAGCCTCTGGAAAAATTCCTTTCAAATCCTGAAATGGATTCCCCATTTTGCATTAACTGGGCAAATGAGAATTGGTCGAGGCGATGGGATGGTTTGGACGACGATATGTTGATTGTTCAAGATCACTCTGCTGAAGATGATGTCGCCTTCATCGAATACGTCTCACGTTATCTTGAAGATCCTAGATATATCAGAATAGATTCCAAACCGCTGTTAATCGTCTACAGACCTGCCTTGCTGCCTGATCCTAAAAAGACAGCCCAGAGGTGGAGAGAGTGGTGCCATAAAAATGGAATAGGATCGATATACCTGGCCCTAACCCATGCCTTTGAACATATTGATCCACGCGAAATAGGGTTTGATGCAGCTATTGAATTTGCACCCAACACCTTTCCTTTAAGAGATATTAAGGACCGATTTGACATAGTTAATGATAAATTCCAAGGCAAGATATTTGATTACAATGAAGCTTTAGATATAGCCAAAAATTACAGGAAAACCCCGTACAAGAAATTTCGAAGCCTGTGCCCTGGTTGGGACAATGAGGCAAGGAGACCAGGAAGAGGTACAGTACTCGCCAATTCAAGTCCTGAGGCATATGGGAAGTGGCTTAGAATTATTTGTGATTTCACGATTAATAATTTTGATTCTGAGGAAAGGATAATATTTGTAAACGCTTGGAACGAATGGGCGGAAGGGGCATATCTTGAGCCTGATAGAAAATACGGGTACGCATATCTGAACAAGACTGGGGAGGTTCTTTCTTATTTCCCAAAGGGATCGACAGCATCCCTTGGCAAATGGAAGATTTTATTCATATCCCATGATGCCTGCAGGGCCGGGGCTCAATCTGTCCTTCTTAATATTATTTCTTGGTTTAAGAAACATACATTCATCAATGTGAAAATATTATGTATGGACGGCGGAGAGTGGCTGCACCGGTTCAAGGAGTTGGGTGACACCCTTGTCTTGAGCGATTTAAGGAAGAAGAATACGCCTGAAGAGGATATATTGCAGCAACTCCAAGAATTTTGCGGCGGTGCCCCTGATCTTATCTACGGCAATTCTGTGGCGGCTGGTCGGGAATACCGACTGCTTCACCAGTTGAACGCTCCGATCATCACGCATTTCCACGAATTGGAAATGAGCATACAGCGCTATGCTGCCAATTTCATAGGCGATGCCCTGAAACATTCCTCGCATTTTATCGCCTGCTCCGGAGCCATCAGGGAGAACCTGGTAAAAAACCATGGGGTAGATCGGTCGAAAATCGATACGGTATACTCAGGCATCAGCCCTGATAGTTCTATTCGGATTGCAAGCGACGCAGAAAAACGCAAAATAAGAAAGAGACTTGGAATAGAGGAGAACAAGTTCATTATCTTCGGCTGCGGCATCGGCATGGTTTTCCGCAAAGGAGCGGACCTGTTCATCGAGGTGGCTCGTATTCTGCACAGAAAGGGCTTCGATAATTTTCATTTCTATTGGATCGGCGGCTTTGACAGGACGGAAAGCGACGACCGATACGGGATTTGGACTGACCATATCACTGCCTTGAGGAAAGACGGTCTGTACAGATGTGTCACTTTCTTAGGCCTCAAGGATAAGCCTAGAGAGTACCTCCAGTCGGGGGACATTTTCCTTTTGCCCTCCCGCGAGGATCCCTTCCCCCTCGTCGCCTTGGAGGCAGCCGAATGTGGCCTGCCGATTGTCTGTTTCGCTAATTCTGGCGGAATGCCTGAGTTTGTTGAGGAAGATGCCGGTTTTGTGGTTCCTTATGAGGACGTGGAGGCCATGGCGGAGAAGGTCGTGGTCCTCAAGCAGAACGAAGATTTAAGGCGGAAGTTAGGCGATCGTGCCCGGGAGAAGCTGCTCTCGCACTTCACTCCCGGGCAAACTACGCCACACATCCTGTCCGCATGCCGTAAGGTGGCCCAAAAGAAGCCTGCACTTTCGGTGATCGTGCCCAACTATAACCATGCGCGGTATTTGCCGAGACGATTGGACAGCATCTTCAACCAGACATTCAAGGACTTCGAAGTTATCCTCCTTGATGACGCGTCCACCGACAACAGCATGGAGGTGCTGGAGAAATACGCAGATCATGCAGACGTCCGCATAGTCAGAAACGAGCGGAACACGGGATCTCCCTGCGCGCAGTGGCTGAAGGGGATTGACATCGCCAAAGCTGACATCATCTGGATTGCTGAATCCGATGACGCATGTGAACCCCAACTTCTGGAAACACTCATGCCAGCCTTCCGCGACCCCACTGTCAAGCTAGTATATGCTGACTCATACTGTATAGACGAAGACGACAGGGTGACCGGGGATTACGTAAACTGCGAATACCTGACCTCCCTTTCGCAAACCAAGTGGAAGAAGAGCTATCAAGTTTCCTCAACGGAAGAAATCAATGACGGCCTGGGAGTCAAGAATACTATCCTGAATATTAGTTCTGCGCTCTTCAGGAAGCAGGAATTTAATTATGAGTTTCTAAAAATAATCGAAGGCATGCGAATCGCTGGGGACTGGTACTTTATAGTTCATGCGATCAAGGACGGGGAAATATATTATGAGGCTAAGAAACTGAATTATCACAGAAGACACTCGGAAAGTGTTATAGGCAACACCGTGTCGGGCAAGAATATTGGAGACTTTTATAGGGAATTTTATACGGTTCAGCAATTCATATTCAATAATTATAAATTGGATAGCGATTTTCACGAAAAATGGGAGAGTTATATGCGTAAGCAATGGAATGACTTCTGTCCAAATAGACCCTTTGAGGAACTGAATAACTATTTCCCTCTGGATGAAATGAAAGAAATGATTTTGCAAATGAAGAATATATTGAATACCTCAGTAGATGAAAGGAGATGAAAATTATGGGGGCTGAGGAACATCGAGCTAAGAATGGTGACCACAGCAAGTATAAAACTATCTGTGAATCCGAAGCTAAGAGATGGGGAGTTAGTCCGGAGATTCACCCCGACGACTTTATCTTTCACTTTCTGTTCAACAATCCATCATTTCAGTCGAAGGAAAAAGCTATCGAATATTACTTCAGCGACGGTTTCAGTTCAGCTGAAAAGTTGCAAAATATTTTGAAAGATATCTGTGGGTTTGACGGTGGGGGGGAAATCAATCTATTAGAGTTTGCGTCAGGATATGGTTGTGTAACCCGGCATATCAAGAACGTTATGCCTTTCTCTGTAACCATCGCTTGCGACATACATCCACAGGCAGTCCAATTTATCGAAGAAAGCTTAGGAACTGAAGCTGTCTTGTCTGCCTCTCGTCCTGAAGATCTCTTTCCATATCAAGAATTTGATGTTGTATTCGCGTTATCGTTCTTCTCACACATGCCTAAAAACACTTTCTCCAGATGGCTGAGGAAGTTGGCCTCTTTCGTTAAATCAGGGGGATATTTTATCTTTACAACACATGGTCTGGAGAGTAGGAAATATTTTCCAGACTGTCAGTTCGATAAAGATGGTTTTTACTTCCAACAGTCAACTGAACAAAAAGATATTGATATAAAGGAATATGGGTTAACATGTACTCTGCCCAAGTATGTACTCGCACGAATATTTGATGACCCAAACTTTGTTCTTAAATATTTCCATGAGGGATATTGGTGGAAACACCAGGACGTGTTTATTATTAAACGTTTATAAGTTTAATCTAAAATGGAGTGGTAGACTTTCGCATGAGGTGGTTCAACATAATGGAAAAGGGTCATACTAGTCACCTAGCAAGCAACGTGGAGCTTATACATAAGGTTGAGGATTCACTATCCACTTTTCAAGATTTGTCGGCCGTATCAATAAAGAAGTTGTTTGAGAATGTTAGTGATGAATTCTTTTTCTGGTTATTGACACAGGGATATGTTCATATAAGAGACCAAGCTTTAAAGTCTTTGCTACCGTCTATACCTGATGAGAAAACGCAGGTCGCTTATACTGGTAGAACAGGCAATGCCACATTAGTAAAAGCATTTCGCGCATTTACATTGTTCAAGAACATAGCTAAGACGTATGATATTGATTTGCGGGAATGTCAGAGTATTTTGGATTTCGGATGCGGATGGGGTCGGATCATACGTTTTTTCCTCAAAGATGTGGAGCCATCCGGATTACATGGGGTTGATGTCAATGCTGATGTTATCAGAATTTGCAGACAATCAAACCTGAGAGGGGTCAATTTCAAGCCAATCAATCCAATGCCTCCTATTCATTTCCCAGACAATATGTTTGATATCATTTATCTCTACTCTGTTTTTTCGCATTTGTCAGAGGAAGCATGCACAAAGTGGCTCGCTGAGTTTCAGCGCATTTTGAGAGCAGGAGGCATTGTCATTGCAACAACACGTTCGCGAAGCAATCTGTGCAATAACGATAACTTACGCAAGGCTTTTCCAGACATTGAGAAGACTCTACTTGATTATGATAGCGGTGAGTTTTGCCATGCTCCAACGGGTGCGGGCGGAATCTTGGACAGGAGTTTCTTTGGACAAACCGCGATTCCTAAAAAATACGTCGAACAACATTGGACAGAGTGTTTTCCTATTGTGGATTACATTTATGACTGGGAACATAAGGGATTTGACCAAAATGTCATAATAGCCCAGAAAGAAAAAGATAGAGAAAAGATTCTGAAGGATAGGACACTGATACGGCATACCGGTGAAAACGCCCCATCTGGGAATGCTGTGGTAACGGAGATCGTGTCGAATACGTGCGAATCCAAGACTGTTGAACTGTCGTTTGAGACGATTATGGATAATGGAAAAGCGCCACCTTTGTGCGAAGGGGCACGAGTATTCTATACGGGTGCTCGGTCTCATGTTCCTTTACCGAAGGAAGCCTCAGTACAAGATCGTTTAAACGCAACGGGAAATAATACCGGGAACTTGCTGATTGGTCATGCCATAAAAAGACAACTGGGTGGCACTATATATCAAGTAAGTATGTCGGCAGAGGCGAAATACATTGAGGAGAATTTTGATTATATTGTGATTGGGGCTTCAAATTTTCTATTCGAAAGATTTGATTTAAGTATATACGCCGATTTCCTGGAGAAAGTCCGTTTGCCCTGCGTAATAATCGGCCTTGGTGCCCAGGCACCCAGATACGAAAGTAAAGTAAAAATTCCTGAGGGGACGATACGGATGTTGAAGATCATTTCAGAGCGAAGTACAACTCTCGGTGCCCGCGGGTACTTTAGCGCTTCTGTTCTCGAACAGATGGGTATTAAAAACATCAGAGTCATTGGATGCCCTTCAATGTACTGGACGTGCAGTCCCACTATGGTTCTTTCTAAGCAAACATTTGAGCATTGCCAACGAATAGCCGTTAATGGTAATTCGAATATCATAGAGCACTCAAGTGATATACAGGCAGCTCAAAGAGTTGAAGGATTACTTGCGAATCTAGCGTTTAAGAATGGTTATCAATATATATTACAGAATGAGATCGCTGAAATGTCGATAGCTTCCGGTGAAGACTCAGAATTGACGAAAAGTCTCATTTTATCATTGAAAATGAGACATGGACTACTGGATGTTAGTGATGAAGACTTCATTCGGTTTGTCAAGACTAACATGGTTGCCTTTTTCGACGTTGAAGAATGGATGCGGTATATTGAAGCATTCGATTTCGTTATTGGAACACGCTTTCACGGATGTCTCATAGCAATTCTAAACGGTATTCCTTCTGTTGTATTGGTACATGATGCTAGAACGAGGGAAATGTGTGAGTTATTGAATATTCCGCACGCTGATATCAGACACATTGAGACAATCGATTTAGAGTTACTCTACGAGTCAATGGATCTGGACCTTCTTGAGACTACTTATACCAATCTATATCAAAACTACATTGATTTTCTTGAAGAGAACGGAATTGTTCACAACCTTGAACGATGACAATTATCATTCTGGGTACTTCGAGTTCTTAACTCCGTAGCGCCTGATATTCCTTTATCACCCCTTCGGTATCACCCAGCGATACAATCCTGCCATTATGCAATAACATCGACCTCTGGCAGAGGTTTCTCACAGCTTGAAGATTATGGGACACGAAGACTATGGTTTTACCCTGTTCCCTGAATTCGTTGATCTTATCAATGCACTTCTTCTGGAAGGCCTCATCACCCACAGCCAAGACTTCATCCAGGAGCATAGTATCGAGCTCCACATGAACAGCTGTGGCGAAGGCCAACCTCATAGTCATACCTGAGGAGAAATTTTTCAGCCTAACGTTTTCAAATTGTTTAAGCTCGGCAAAATCGAATATTGCATCATATTTCTCTCTTGCTACTCGGCGACCAATTCCCAGAATCGAGGAATACAGGTAAACATTATCCCGGGCGGATAGCTCTGGCTGAAAGCCAACTCCTAGCCCCAAGAATGCAGCAACTTTTCCATTTACAGTGACTGAACCAGTGTCGGGATACATAACCTTTGCGAGTATTTTCATTAAGGTGGTCTTTCCTGACCCGTTTTTCCCAATTATGCCAAATGTCTCACCTCTTTTTAGTACGAAGCTTACATCTTTTAATGCCCATAACTCTTCATAGTTATATTGCCTTTTCATAAAGCCGACTACATATTGAAACATGGTTGTCTTTTTTTTCGCAGGTATCCTGAACCTTTTAGATACTTTATCAACAATAATCGCGTTCATCTATATAAGCTCAGCGAAGCGCCGCTCTAACTTTCCAAATACATAATTGCCTAATAAAAGGGCGAGGGCAGTGAAGCCGATAACGACTGCTATATCTTCTATAGAAGGCAGTTTGCCGACAATCATCACGTCTCTATAAATAAGTATCAGTCTGGTCAAAGGGTTAAGCATATAATACGTCATGTACCATGGGGGGACAATGGACAACGGATAAATAATTGGGCAGAGGAAAAACAACATTTGGAGGAAGACTGGCCATATTTGATTGAGGTCGCGGACATAGACATAGAGGGCCGACAGCAACAACCCTATTCCATAAATGAGAGGAAAGTATAGCAAATGTATTAACGGATACAAGGCTATAGTTGCTGGGACAGGCCCCAGTAGGACAAAGATCATCGGTATGAGGATAATGAATTCAAAAAGGGAACTTATCAGTCCGCTTAAAGCAGTGCTAAACACCAATATCTTTCTGGGGATAAAAACCCTGGTTACCAAAGCGGACTTGCTAACTATGGAAGCTAAACACGCACCGGTGGTAATTGAAAAAAAACGCCATGCCATTATGCCCACTAGCAATTTAATGGCAAAAAACTCCTCTTGAGCAAACAGGTTCTTAAAGACAATATACAGGACTATTGCCAGCAACAAAGGGCTGAGAAACTGCCAGACGAATCCGAGAATATTACTCTCATATCGTTTCTTTAAATCGACGATGGTTAAGTTTATTATGAGTTCTCTATATTGCCACATCTTAAATTATCGGACTCACGATTTGGTACTGCGTGTTCTACTTGTTACCACTTGACCCTAGCCCTATCTAGTTAGCTGGCTTATTATAGCATATGATAACAAATCAGAGACACTCTCATGACTATCTGCAACCTCTAGAGTATAATAAGGGCAAACCGGATGAACCACTGGCTGAACACAAGAGGAAACTTCAGGTAGCGCCGCCCATAGATGGGAGATAACTAAACTTGGCCATATTTTATCATTACTTTAGCCAAGCATTTTACATAGCCAGTTGATCAAAAACAGCTGAAGCACTATAACACCTTGGTTTGTGCTACATCAATGAGCCTTTCTGCTCACAAACACTTCTAGAAACTCGGCGTCTAATCCCATTCTCCTGTCTCTAATTGAATATATCGCTGTTATTAGTTTACTCACCTCATATATAACGTCCAGCAAATCCAATCCCCAATCACGAGTTACTAATGATCCTTTTTTATCAATTGGATTACCGTGGTAAACTGGCTCCTCTAAAAACACAACTTTACCGTCTACCTCCCGCGCTCGATGAATAGACTCTTTGAGCGTGGGATACCAAGGTACGGTGAAGATATGTGCACCTCCCGGCCTTACGACGCGGGCTATCTCCTTAAATGCTTTTTCTGGGTTTAAAATGTGCTCAAAAACATCCTGTGTTATGAATAGATCGAATGCTTCATCGGGAAAGGTTGTATGCTCAAGATTTTCACAACGGATTCCATTTTTATGAGAACTGGGTTTTATATCTTCATAATAGTGGGAAAAACTGTAGTTAGGGCATTTCTTTGCCAAGTAATCGGACGCAGGATTTCCCGGTGATGATTCATGAATAGTCAGACTATGCCAATCAGGGTAAGTTGAATTCAGGACGCTGATGAGGGCTCTATTACGAGGAATCGAGTTACATAAAATACACCTATACTGGTCTCGCAGCCACGGTCCGTATTCTATGAATAGTGTGGGTTTCTCGCATATGGGGCAGTACCCCCTATTTGCTTTACCAGTCAATAAATATCGATTTAATTTGATTATGTCAATGATACGGTTTAACATTTCCTCCTGTCCACACTCTTAGAATTCTACCTTAAATATGGGTGTACTGTGAGGCTTTTATTTTTACTTGACCTGCTCCGTATTATAATACCACATCTATAGTTAGACTTGACGGGTCTGTGTACTTGCCCCATTTTCTGTACCAACTGTAATGTGAGTCCTGTGGTTCATTTGCTCACCGATGACGCATACACCAGGGGCGCCAGATTCCCCAGCGCGCCATGGGGTTTTTCTCTATTATAATGCTGTCTCCAGGCTTCGATCTTCTCACGGGCATCTTCCACCAATAGAAACCAACTTTCGTTCAGGCACTCCTAGCGCAGGCATCCATTAAATGCCTCAATAAGGCCATTGTCCGTTGGCTTTCCTGGCCTGCTAAAGTCCAACCCCACACCATTCAAATAGGCCCAATGATCCAATCGCTTTGCCATGAACTCAGGTCCATTGTCCAACCGGATGTATTGAGGTATATCCCTTATAAGAAACAGTTCCCACAATTCATTGATCACATCCTGCGAACTGATGTGGCACTCCACGACTATGCGCAAGCATTCCCGCGTGTATTCGTCGAGGATTATGAGTATCCGAATAGGCCTGCCATCCGATGTCCGGGCTGCTATGAAATCATAGCTCCATACGTGGTCCTTGTGCTCCGGGCGTAGTCTTACGCACGAGCCATCATTCAACCATAAACGCCGCCGTTTGGGCTGTTTCTGTTGTACTTTCAATCCTTCCCTCCTCTAGATCCGCTCCACGCGCTTGTGGTTCACCTTCTAGCCTTCCGGCCGTAGCAAGGCTGTTATCCTCCGATATCTGTAACTGCCATGTGAGTTCGTTTGTTGATGCCGTAGCGTGGGTTATTGAGCAGGAGAAGTCTCTCAACGATGAAGCTGGCTGATGTTCCCCCGACTGAGTCCAAGGTCCACGATTAGCGGGACAAACTGATAGGGCCGAGGGAGGCAATAGCACGCTCCATGGACTTGGCCCAAGCGAGAGGAGCCATCGGCGTGGTGCCGCTTGAAGTCAGCGGCGCTTTTCATTCTGCCCTGATGCAGCCCACCGTTGAAGGCATGGCCCAGGCCATCTCACGAGTTAACTTATGCCCCCCCGAAGTTCCCATCGTGGCTAACAGCACGGCTAAGCCGGTTACCACCGTCGATGAGGTAAAAGAGGAGCTCCTACAGCA
>Ga0209979_1002678_pt1 | contig 16684 bp, 19 predicted proteins | sample AnhtaG_FD_183114 | JGI IMG/M metagenome (GOLD analysis project Ga0209979, IMG submission 183114) | Deep subsurface microbial communities from Anholt, Denmark to uncover new lineages of life (NeLLi) - Anholt_01485 metaG (SPAdes) (version 2) | ecosystem: Environmental > Aquatic > Marine > Oceanic...
TGAAGGACTTAAGGAGATTCCACCTTTTCTGGACTTAAGCCTTATTACTGAGAGGTTTTTTGTTACTAGCCAGCAAGCAGCTACAGCTACCAAGCAGTTGGTGGATAAGGAAGGAATCTTTGCCGGTTTATCCTCAGGAGCCGTAGTCCATCAAGCCATCAAGGTTGCCAGCGAAATGGATGAGGGCAATATTGTGGTGGTGCTGGCTGATGGGGGGTGGAAATACCTGAGTCTGGACTTCTGGACTAAAGCTATATAATCAGCCAATATAAAGGGGTCGTTTAGCAACCTATCCCCCTAACCCCCTTCCCTTAATAAGGGAAGGGGGAGTGTAGGTTAGAGAGGGGCGAAGCCCCACTCTAAAATCTCTACCCCCTCTCCTTTGAAGTCTCCTGAGGCGACTCGCCTTGTGCGAGGAGAGGTCGCAGACTCGACTCGGAGAGGGGACCGAGGGGGTGAGGTTGATAAACGCCAATAGAAGGTTATGATGAATAAAGCTAAGCCAACATTTGATACGAAGACTGGGAGACTGTACCCTTCCAGAAATCAAACTGGTACTGCTTTAGCCCAAGAGTTTGGTGAGCCTATTGACAACTGGGTCTGGTATCGAGTCTTAAAGAAGGCTGAGCCGAGTAGGTTTGTGGACAAAGAAACTAGAAGGTGTATTCTCAAGAACAGCCAATGGGGAGAGGTGTGCCCAGAATAGGCATGGATAATACTCAGCCAGCACAAATTTATCTGCCTCAGCCCAGCCAAACAGGGAATGTGCTCCTAGAAGAGGTTATTGCCAAAAGACGGTCAGTAAGAGACTTCACCCCTCATCCCATCTCCCAGTTACAGTTATCCCAAATACTGTGGGCTGCTCAGGGTATCACCGATACCTGGGGCAGATATAGGACTGTCCCCAGTGCCGGAGCTACCTATCCACTGGAGGTTTTTGTTGTTTGTGGTCTCAATTGTATTGAGGGAATAGGTGATGGCATATACCACTACCACATAGCTAACCACTCGTTAACCCGGCACTATAGAGGCGATGTAAGATTGGAGCTAGCCAGAGCAGCATTAGATCAGGAATTTATATATGAAGCCCCAGTAGATATAGTTATTTGCGCTTTATATGAGCGGACAACTCTGCAATATGGCAACCGTGGGGAAAGGTATGTGCATATAGAGGTGGGGCATACCGGGCAGAATATTTATCTTCAAGCTACCGCCCTCGGTCTAGCTACCGTAGCCATCGCTGCCTTTCATGACGAAGAGGCTAGAAAGGTCTTACGGCTGGATAAGCCATATAAGCCATTATATATAATGCCAGTGGGTAAGCCAGCTTGAAATTAACCAGCGAAACCACTGGGTGATAAAGTCGTTTAATACTACATAGGCACTGCTTCCTCAGCTTCTGGAGGCAGTACGATGGAAACCGGCTGGTTATAGCTGTAGGCTAGCAAATTCATGGCTATATCCATTGTGACTACACCTTCTTCCTCTGGAAAACCCATAGCCTCAGGGGTCAATTCCATAGCCATATTTATCTCTACCTTGGTCAAGAAATATATATCTTTTGCGACCCATTGCTTCACCGAGAAGCTGCGGAACATTTCCTCCGTAAAGGGAGGCATTTCCCCTGCCATCTCTGCTTGCTGCATAATTAATTGCCAGAGCTGCTCCATATCTGGGGTAACCTCAAGCACATAACAGTCTATGCCGCCCACCCTCTCGCTGCCTATAACCTCAACCTGCGCTACTTCAAGGAGCTCTATCTGAGGCTCAACTTGGCTCATTGCTTCCCAAGTTCCTTCCGGCATCTCTGACTTTATCCACATCGGTTCCACCTCTGGAATCTCCATCATCATGTACATCATATCACCAATAAGATACATTTCCATTGCCATTTCTATTTCATCTTCCCCAGTCACTGCCATACTCATAGTCATATCCATTCTCATCTGTTTATTGTCAAGGTCCAATGTGCCGCTGCCGTCCATTATCATACTCGCTTCAAACGCCTCACCCTCAGCCTCACCGGCCATATCCATGGTCATATCCATATCAAATTGGTATGTTCTTATGTTATCTAGCGATTCTATTACGCCATCAACTATTTCTTGCGGTGAGGGTAACCCTACCTCATCTTCAGCCTCTTTGGCACACGCAGCCAAGGAAAGAACCATAACCAGCGCCAAAGACACAGTTAATATCTTCGTCCACATTTTGTCCTCCTTTATCCTAGATTAACTAGCCAGTATTCTAAGCCGTCTCCCAGGGCTAGTCTCTATGATATTGGTTCAAGCTACCGAGTGTGCACCATCCTCCATTTATGACGCCTACCAGCCTCCCATGAAAGGTGCAAAGAGGGCGAATCCTACTAAAAACATGATTAGCCAGATTATAGCACTTATCCCAAGCCACATAAGAAAGAACCTCCAGAACAAGCCCCAGGCCAAGCGCCAAGTTACTTTGACTTCCATTTCTTCCATTTCTTATTTTTCCTCCTTTCTACTTATTAGTTTTCTGTTTTAATAGCCAGTATTCTAAACTGTCGGCTAGGGCTAGCCAGCTAGCCTCTATGATATTGGTTGAGCTACCTACAGTTCGCCACTCCTCAACCCCGTCGCTGGACTCAATAAGAACCCTAACCTGAGAGCCCGTGCCAACACTCTCCTCAAGGATGCGAACCTTATAATCAACTAGCCTGACTTGAGCTAAGCTGGGATAGAACTGAAGTAATGCCTTGCGTAATGCCTCGTCCAGGGCATTAACCGGTCCATTACCCTCAGCCGCAGTATGCATTATTTCATTGCCCACCTTCACCTTTACCACTGCCTCAGATAGCATCTCCTCAATATTTTTTCGGGTAGGTGGGCGCCGTCTCTTCTCCACCACCAACATAAAATCAACTAGCTCAAACGGCGGTTGATACTCTGGCTTAGCCCGGTGCAATAGCAGCTCAAACGAGGCTTCAGCATTCTCATACTGGAAACCACGACTCTCTAGTAACTTAACCTGCTCAAGCAGCTTCCGTGCCTCCTTACCGCTGGGAGGTAAATCTAAGCCCATTTCCTTTGCCTTGTATATGATATTCTCCTTACCTGATAGCTCAGATACTAGCACTCTTGGCTTATTACCTACCTGGGTTGGGTCTATATGCTGATAGCTTTCCGCCCACTTCCTCAAGGCTGAAACATGAAGACCTCCTTTATGGCTAAAGGCACTGGAACCAACATAAGGTGAGAAGGCATCGGGAATAAGATTGGCAACCTCACTGACATAGTGTGATACCTCAGTTAATTTAGCTAACTGCTCATCGCTAATACAATTAATTCCCATCTTCAGCTTCAAATCTGGGATAACAGAACAAAGGTTAGCATTGCCACAGCGCTCACCATAGCCATTGATAGTGCCCTGAACCTGAGTAACCCCAGCGTTTACCGCAGCCAGAGTATTAGCCACCGCCAATTCACCATCATTATGGGCATGAATGCCTAAGGGCACATCAGATACCTTCCTAACCGCGTTAATAACAGCCGTTATCTCGTCGGGCATTGTCCCCCCATTAGTATCACACAATACCACGGCATCAGCCCCAGCTTCAGCAGCCACCTCTACCACCCGTAGACTGTAGCTGGGATTAGCCTTAAAGCCATCAAAGAAGTGCTCGGCATCAAGGAACACAGTAAGCCCTCTTGCCCTGAGATACCCTATTGAATCGGCAATCATACTGAGGTTTTCGTCCAAGGTAGTTTCTAATACTTGGGTAACCTGTAACTCTGAGCTTTTGCCGACAATAGTAACCACCTTTACTCCAGCGCTAGCCAGAGCCAAAAGGTTAGCATCGGCTTCTGCCTTAGTCTTGAGTCGTCTGGTGCTGCCGAAAGCAACCAAAGTGGAGTGGGAAAGGGTTAAGCTCTGAGCCTTCTTAAAGAACTCAACATCCTTGGGATTAGAGCCAGGCCAGCCGCCCTCTATAAAATGGATACCCAACTCATCAAGCTTCTGAGTAATATGGAGTTTATCAACTACAGAGAAGGAAATACCCTCCCCCTGCGCCCCATCCCGCAGTGTCGTATCATAAAGCTGAATTTGTCTCAATTATTAGCCTCCCACCTTCCCGGCAATTAAATCCCCCATCTCCCTCGTCCCCACCTTTGTTTTACCTTCATCCATTATATCATAGGTGCGATAGCCTTCATTTAACACCTCGCTAACTGCCGCGTCAATAGTCTGTGCTTCTCTTATTAAGCCAAAGGAATAGCGCAGCATCATAGCTACGCTAAGAATGATAGCGATGGGATTAGCCATATTTAGTCCGGCACGGCGAGGAGCACTACCGTGAATGGGTTCATACATACCGAAGATATTGGCACCTCCCTGCGGCACCCCGGCCAGACTGGCTGAAGGCAGCATCCCCATAGAGCCAGCCAGCATTGACGCTTCATCAGTAAGAATATCGCCAAACATATTCTCGGTAACCAGAACATCAAAGTATGCCGGATTTTGGATAATTCGCATAGCGCAAGCATCCACCAGCATATGGTCTAGCTCCACATCAGGGTATTCTGAAGCTACCTCCATAGCCACCTGCCGCCACAGGCGGGATGATTGCAATACATTGGCTTTATCTACTGAGGTTAGTTTTTTACGCCGACTTCGTGCCAGCTCAAAGCCAACCCTAACAATACGCTCAATTTCCTGCTCTGAGTAGGTCATTGAGTCAGTAGCCCACCTGCCCCGGGATGTCTGCCACTGCCTTTTAGGTCGGGCAAAGTAGAGTCCTCCGGTAAGCTCACGGACAAATATGAAATCCACTCCCTCAATAACCTTCGCCTTCAGATTAGTAGAGTCAACAAGCATAGGCAAGACTTTAACCGGGCGTAGATTGGCAAACAGCCCCAGTCCCTTTCGTAAGGCTAATAGACCATCTTCAGGATGAACCTTAGCCTTAGGGTCATCCCACTTAGGACCACCCACCGCACCAAGCAGCACCGCACCACAGCTTTGGCACATTTTCAAGGTATCCCCAGCTAAAGCTGCCCCCGTCTCATCAATAGCCACCCCGCCTATCAATCCGTAGTGCAGGTTAAAATTATGGTCAAACCTGTTGCCTATTGCCTGCAAAACCTTGATTGCCTCACTGGTAACATCAGGACCAACACCATCACCGGGTAAAACCGCTAAGTCAAACTCCACCTAAAGCCTCCTATCAGCTAATCTCTTTTTAGTATGCTCAATAAGCCCGCCGGCTGAAATAAGCTCAGCCATAAACCTAGGGTAAGGGCTTGCCGTAAAAACCATTCCACTGGTCAGGCTCTTTATTTTGCCGCTGGCTAGGTCAACCTCCAAAACATCACCGGCTTCTATTTTATCCACTGCCTCGCCGCACTCTAATAATGGCAAGCCAATATTTATGGCATTGCGAAAGAAGATACGGGCAAAACTTTTAGCTATTATACAGGAAACACCCGCCGCCTTAATCGCCAGCGGGGCATGCTCCCTAGATGAGCCACAGCCGAAATTAGTCGTCGCCATAATTATATCCCCCGGCTTAACCTCCCTGACAAACTCTGGGTCTATATCCTCCATACAGTGCTTCGCCAGTTCCACCGGGTCAGATATATTCAGATACCGAGCTGGTATAATGGCATCCGTATTAACATCAGCCCCGTATTTATGAACCTTGCCTTTTAACATTGAGTAAAAATCTCCTTATTTAAGGTTTCTTGAGGTATGGTGCTTGCTCTTATACCTCTACATACTCAGTAAATGAGGCAGGCTCAGGAATAGGCAACCCATCCTTTATAAGACCTTCAATATGGAAACTGATAGCCTCTCTGATGTTTTTTCCCACCTCATCACGGGTACTTCCGGTAGCGATACATCCCGGTATGTCTGGAGAATAGGCAGAATAACTATCACCAGTCTTTTCAAATATAACCAGATATTTATACATATCACCCACCATCCCCTTAATCCGTGAATGCAGACACTCTTTTGTCATTGCGAGCGAAGCGTGGCAATCTCAAGCAATAAATTCTCCCTTTCTTCAAGATTGCTTCGGCACTTTGTGCCTCGCAATGACAGTGAAGTCTGTGGATGCACCTAGGAGGTGAACCTCCTAAAGTTAGACTCACGGATTAATGTTATCCTCAATCATCTTGATTATATCACGAACCTTCATATGGTTTGGTACTCCGTGTTACTTTGAAAATTGTTTACCAACCCCTCACCCTTTATCCCTCTCCCCTTCATAAGGGGAGAGGGAAGAGAATTTGTTAAAGGGGCGAAGTCCCTTTAATTCCCTAGCACCATATTTATGAACCCTACCCTTTAGCATAAGGCAGTAACCTCCTCTGGGTTAGTGTGTACTAAAATCATTTAATTCAGTGCCAAGTGCCAGCGATGCATAGATTTCAAACATTGCTTGTTCAATCTGGTCTTCAATTTCAATAAAGCGTATTTTCGTTCTTGCAATCCTGTCTTTAGCCGCTTCGAATTCTTCAACGAAATCCCTATTCTTCATTAGTTGTTCGTTTGTTTGCTTTTTCTCTTTTTTCTGTAGAGTTGAGGTATTCTGTTTCGCTATTCTAAAAGCCAGTGTAGCGCTATAATGGCCAGAACTTCTTTGGCTATGTTCTTTTAAGCGTTTCTTCAGTCGGTTGGAACGTCCAACATATATAGGTTTGTTGTCTTCAAAGAAAACATAGACACCCTTTTGGGGCACCTGAGTAATTCCAATGTCATCTATGGCAATTAGTGGTTGTTCTAAAAGCGACTGGAGTCGTAATGGCATTCTGTCTGTCAATTTTTTGAATCTCTCGTTCATTTGACTTATTAGCCTTGTTTTTTCTTTATAGACTTACCAGAGCCTTCTTGAAGTCCTTTACCTTTGGTGGTTTTTTGCCTTTGCCTGGCTCAATAGTATGCCCTTCTTCTCTCAAGCGGACGGCTTGAGCTTCTACTCCTCCCGGATATTTTTCATTGAGTTCCCCGCCAGACTTTAATGTCCGCCAGTAAGGAGTGATGTTTTTTTCGCCTTCGGCGGCTTCCTCAGCAGCGTGGGCAGCAATATGGGCAAAAATTCCAGTAGTTATCGGACAACCGATGGTAGCCCCGTGTTTTTGGGCAAGAAGCGCCCGAATTTGATTTATGGTAATAAGGCTACCTTCAGGAACTTTTTTCATAATTTCATCTACTTCCTTTGGTGCCGGAATAACAACCGTACCTGTTCCCCATCTTTTACTCATTTTATCAGTGATTTCTTCCACCTTTGGCAGACCCTTACTATCTACCAGTTTCTCCCGCCAGCTTTTTCGTGTTTTGCCCGTGGCTCCTCCCCTTTAGCCTCGTAACCTTTTTTGAACTGCTTGGCTGGTTAATTCTCGAAGTGCATCAGAAGCAATCCATTTAGCACTCCTTGAATCTATCCTTTGAATCTCTCTAGCTGCATCTATTGCCATCTTATTCAACTTAAGGTTTCTTTTTCCGATTTGCCTCAATGCCCAATTAACCGCTTTTTTGACATAGTTTCTGTTATCAGTAGCCTCTCTCTTTATGATGGCAAAAAATCTGTCAAATTGTTCGTTCTCTGCTTTCTCGTATTTAAAAGCTAAGCGAGCCATCAACACCAGTCCGGCTCTTTTGACAAATTCTTGTTCGTTTGAACTCCATTCAACACACTTTTGGTAAGCAAATTTAGTATTCCCAAAGAGATTTTGACAGCACTGGTCACAAATCTCCCAATAGTCAAAGTCTTTTACCCATCTTTCCATTTGCTCTTCGGTTACCATCTCTGGGTCATCAATCATAGTGGCAAGTATCTGAGTTTCACGGATGCCTGAGTCCCAAAGTTGCTGAGCAAGCTCGTGATTCGTTCCTATTTCCTTGGCAATCTTTCTTAGGTTTGGAATTGATACCCCGTAGGTTTTCTCGGGGGTAATTCCATATTTTGCCATGCCCTCTACTGCTTTGGGATTAGATAAGGATTTCAGCTTTTTAAGAATATCATTGTATTGCATTTTCCCCCGCCCACGTGGGTCATCTACCACCTTGGGCTCTTGTCCTTTTTCAGTTCTCTCGCCAGGTTTTGTGTGTTTTCATCATTGAACCTCACCCCTTTGAGGTTTTACTTGGTAACCCCATCCCCCTTTATCCCCCTTCCCCTCATCAAGGGGAAGGGGGAATCGTTATGTAAGAGAGGCTTCGCCTCTCTCTAACTCTCTTTATAGTACCTGCTTCTTAAAAGGAGTGGGGAAAAGCCTTATTAGAGGGACTTCGTTCCTCTAACTTAGCCAATAACCTCCTCTGGACTGGTAATCCTGCCCGCTATAGCACTGGCAGCAGCCACTGCCGGATTTGCCAGATAAACCTCTGATTTAGGGCTGCCCATCCTGCCCACAAAGTTGCGGTTGGTGGTGGAAATGCACCGTTCACCAGCAGCCAGAACCCCCATATGACCGCCAAGGCAGGGACCACAGGTCGGGGTGCTGACCACGGCTCCAGCCCTAATAAATATTTCTATTAACCCTTCAGTTAGGGCATCTAGATATACCTGCTGTGAACCGGGTAGAATAATGCACCGCACCCTCGGGTGAACCTTTCTTCTTTTTAATATTTCACTAGTAATCCGCAAGTCCTCAAGGCGACCATTGGTGCAGCTACCAATCACCACCTGGTCTATCTCTATCTCACTTACCTGACTAATCGGCTTAGCATTAGCTGGCGAGTGGGGCAGGGCAACCTGAGGCTCAATATTAGAGGTATCATATTCCATGACCTGCGAATATTCAGCATCATTATCAGGTTCATAGACCAAGTAGGGGCGTTTGGCTCGAGACTTTATGTAAAGCTGTGTCTTATTATCTACCCTGAAAATTCCTGCCTTAGCTCCAGCTTCAATAGCCATATTAGCCATAGTAAATCGTCCATCTATGGATAGGGAATCTATTGCCTCGCCAACAAACTCCATTGCTGAATAAAGTGCTCCATCCACACCAATGTCGCCGATAGTATGCAGGATTAAGTCTTTGCCACTTACCCATTTTGCCAAACTCCCATGGTAAACCAGCTTAATAGTTGGCGGCACTTTCATCCAGATGTCACCAGTTGCCATAGCCGCTGCAATATCAGTTGAACCCATACCAGCAGCGAAGGCACCTAAAGCACCATAGGTGCAGGTGTGTGAATCAGCCCCAATAGCTACATCCCCAGGCAGCACCAAGCCTTGCTCGGGTAGAAGCACATGCTCAATACCCATTTGACCTACTTCAAAGTATACTATTCCCTGCTCATGGGCAAAGTCTCGCATCAGTTTCGCCTGTTCCGCAGAGGCAATGTCCTTATTAGGCACAAAGTGGTCAGGCACCATCACTACCTTTTTGGAATCAAAGACCCTTTTTACTCCAATTCGCTGAAACTCTCTTATAGCAATGGGAGCGGTAATATCATTAGCCAGAATTAGGTCTACCCTGACATTTATGAATTCGCCCGGGCTTACCTGCTTCTTATCACTATGGGCAGCGAGTATCTTCTCAGCTAGAGTCAATATAGCCCCCTTTCTCTGGAATGATTAAGAAACTAGGCTTAAGATAGGCTGTCAACGAATAGGATGGGGCAGAAATAATACAATCAATATCACAATTGCGGTAACCGCCGAGACCAAGTATAAACCGGCACCGGCGGCAAGACCTATGGCGGCTACTGCCCATATAGTAGCGGCTGTGGTCAACCCCTCAACAACACCTTCCCCCCTGCGGATAATAGCCCCAGCACCAATGAAACCAATGCCAACCACAATCCCAGCAGCAATTCTAGCTGGGTCGGCATTAGCGCCAAATCCATAAAGAGAAGCTATAGTAAATAGGGCAGCACCAACACAAATAAGGATATGAGTTCTCAAGCCAGCCGGTTTGCCAGCTCTCTCCCGCTGGTAGCCAATAATGGCTCCCAGTGCCGCCGCCAACAGCAAGCGCAGAACCATCTCTACCTCAATTGCCACCTCAATACCTCCGAATAAAAACCTACCCCCCTGCCTTCTTAGCCGCCAATAACCTATTGAGGGCATTCATATAAGCTTTGGCACTGGCAACAATAATATCGGTATCAGCACCTCGCCCGGTATAGGTTACACCATCACTCTCTATCCTAATCAGCACCTCACCAATAGCATCAATGCCCTCGGTTACTGATTTAACACTAAATTCAGTAAGCACATTAGGCACTCCCACTATCCGATTTATAGCCTTATAGACGGCATCAACCGGACCCATCCCCAAAGCAGCATCAGCCAGAACCTGACCATCAGGGGCAATAAGCTTAACCGAGGCGGTAGGGATACCCCTATCTCCGCAGGATACCTGAATGCGGTCGAGATGATAAATCTCAGACACGGTGCGTTGTTCCTCAGCAACAAGGGACTCAATATCCTTATCGGTGATTTCTTTCTTCTTATCAGCTAGCTCTTTAAACGCGGAAAAGGCACGGCTAAAATCTTCCTCAGATAAGCTATAGCCTAGCTCTGCCAGCCGCTCCCTAAAGGCATGTCGCCCGCTAAGCTTGCCCAGCACCAGGCTACTACTTGGTATGCCTACTATTCTTGGGTCTATTATTTCATAGGTTATCGGCATCTTGATTACACCATCCTGGTGGATTCCCGACTCATGACGAAAAGCGTTAGCCCCAATAATTGCCTTGTTCGGTTGAACGGGAAAGCCGGTCAGCTCACTCACCAGTCGGCTCGTCTTATAGATTTGCCTGGTATCAACATTGGTCGTCAAGTCAAAAAAGTCGTTTCGAGTCTTGATAGCCATTACAATTTCCTCAAGGGAGGCATTACCGGCTCTTTCTCCAATACCATTAATGGTGCACTCCACCTGTCTTGCCCCCTGCTTGATTGACTCCAGGCTATTAGCCACCGCCAGACCCAGATCATCGTGGCAGTGAACACTAACTATCGCCCGATCAATATTGGGCACATTTTTGAAAATCCCCTCAATGAGATTGCCAAACTCGTCAGGGATGGCGTAGCCCACGGTATCAGGGATATTTACCGTAGTGGCGCCAGCATCAATAACTGCCTCAAGGATAAGATAGATATACTTGGGCTCGGTTCGGCTGGCATCCATAGGTGAGAACTCAATATCATCAATATATTTCTTAGCCCGGGCTACCATATCCCGAGCCATTTGTAAAACCTCATCGCGGCTCTTTCTCAATTGATAGACAAGGTGGATATCTGAAGCCGACAGAAAGGTATGTATTCGGGGATGTTCCGCCTCTTTAACTGCTTCCCAAGCCCGGTCAATGTCTTCAGGGCGAGCCCGAGCTAGGGCACAGATTATAGGGGTGCGAACCTCTTTAGCAATGAGCCTTACTGCCTCAAAATCGCTTGGGGAGCTAATAGGAAAGCCGGCCTCAATAATATCCACACCAAGCCTCTCCAGTTGCCTGGCAATCTCCAGTTTCTCCCGGACATTTAATGTCCCCCCTGCCGCCTGCTCCCCATCCCGCAAGGTAGTATCAAAGATTATTACCCTATCCATATCTTTCTCCCTTCCTGACTCATTCCTCAGAGATGCCAAAGGCTGCAAAAAATTCCTCATCAATCCTAGTTACAGTTAAAGGTTCTTGTCTTACTCCTAGTCCTTTCTCTAGCATGATATCCAGAACTTTAGCCCCATCAATCAGGTGGACAGGAACTGCCCCTGGAACACTAGATATTCTTTTTGCCTCATCTGAGAAGTCAGAAGTAGTAATGAAGATTCCATAGTCATACGCACCTTGAATAGCACCCCGGAACTGTTGTATCTCAGGGCGAGACACGTTTTGACGCCAGCGCTTAACCTGAAAGGCAGCTCTGACCCTCACCACGCCCATCTCAAAGTTTCCATGGCCGTCAATGCCACCATCTCCCACATATTGTGTAACCTCAACATCAGTAAAGCCTATGCTCTCAAGAAGTTTTCCGGCAAATGCCTCAAATTGCTGGGGATGTAAATTCATCAATGATTCGTGCAGCTGAGCACGAATTTGCTGCCTCTCCTTATCTAATAATTCTCCAATTGTTGAAGGTGTAGGCGTTGGTGTAAGTGATGGTAAAGAAGGAGGAGATACCACCCCCAGCCTTGCTCTCCCTCTATCAGTAATCCGCCAGATTCCCCTAGTGGAGGCATCAACCTCGCCATTCTTAAGCAGATCATTCCTGGCAAATTGGACTCTATTTGGCCAAATAAGCTGACCAGTCCTTTCATACCTTGCCTCTCGGTCAGCTTGAGTTAGCTGAGGGAAATGCCTTGCCACTCTGTCATACAGGTCAGACGGCCTTGCCTCTCCACCTGCATCTTCTATTTCTCGAAGCAAAGGAAGCTCTATGTCCTTTTCTAAAGGGATAGCCATTTCAATACCTCAGGCTATTCGTTATTTCTTAAGCCACGGCATCATCTGGCGTAGCTCTTCCCCTATAATCTCAATGAGGTGTTCTTCATCCATACGCTTTAAGGCATTATAGACCGGGCGTCCAGCCTGGTTTTCCAAAATCCACTCTTTGGCAAAGCTACCGTCCTGAATCTCAGCCAGGATTTGCCTCATCTCGTCCTGAACCATGTCATCAATTACCCGTGGTCCACGGGTATAGTCACCATACTCAGCAGTGTCGCTGACCGAGTAGCGCATATAGCCCAAGCCCCCCTGATAAATCAGGTCAACGATAAGCTTAAGCTCGTGAAGGATTTCAAAGTAAGCTATCTCCGGCTGATAGCCAGCCTCGACCAGTGTCTCAAACCCAGCCTTTATCAGACCTGAGACCCCGCCACATAGCACCGTCTGTTCGCCAAAAAGGTCAGTCTCTGTCTCCTCAGCAAAGGTGGTTTCAAGGACGCCGGCTCGGCTACAGCCGATACCCTTGGCATAGGCAAGGGCTATATCTCTTGCCTTACCTGAAGCGTCCTGATGAACCGCCACCAGTGCTGGAGGTCCTATCCCCTCGGTATAGAGTTGCCGTAGCATATGCCCCGGACATTTGGGAGCTATCATAGTAACATCAATATCAGGTGGTGGCATAATTTGCCCATAATGGATATTGAAGCCATGAGCAAACATCAGCATACTGCCCGGGACTAGCCCTTTTTCAATTGACCGGTAGTAGATGTCTCGCTGCAAGGTGTCAGGAACGAGCATGGCAATAATATCAGCTTCCTTGGCTACATCAGCCGCCTCTAGCACACTGAAGCCAGCCTCTTTGGCGTTCTTCCAACCCTGACTCTCCTCAGCCTCAGCCACCATTACCTGGCAGCCGCTATCCCTGAGGTTTTGAGCTTGGGCATGCCCCTGACTTCCATAGCCGATAATGCCCACTACCTTCCCTTTAAGCAAGGTCAGGTCGGCGTCACTGTCATAGTATATTTTAGCCATAATTTATTCCCCCTTTAGGATGTTTCTTGCCTCTTACGAGTCTTAGATAACCTTTCCTCCACCGGTAGCGAGCCTGAAGCTCCGCGGGTCATAGCGATACGACCAGTCCTGGCTATTTCCTTAATACCAAAACCACGAAGCAGATTAAATAAGGAATTGATTTTCTCCCCGTCACCGGTAACCTCAATCGTTAGCGAGCCAGAGGCAACATCTACTATACTCGCCCTGAATATGTCCACAATCTCAATAATCTCGCTCCTGTTAGAAGAGGTGGCTTTTACTTTTATAAGTGCCAATTCCCGAGCAACTGTGTCGTCTCCAGTAATATCAGACACCCTGACCACATCTATGACCTTATCCAACTGCTTTCTAACCTGCTCCACCATCGCTGTTGACCCATCAACAACGATAGTCATGCGTGATAGATGAGGCACTTCACTATGCCCTACGGCAATACTCTCAATATTAAAGCCTCGCCTTCGGAAAAGGCTTGCCATGCGGTTAAGCACTCCGGGCTTATCCTCTACTAGGGCAACTAGGGTGTGCTTCGTCGTGGCCATACTGTCACCTCCCCCTTAGGTTCTTCAAGAACTTCAGCTAAAGATGCCCCTGGCAGCACCATAGGATAAACATTTTCCTCCGGTTCTACCATAAAATCTATTAAGAAAGGACCCTGATACTCCATGGCTTGCTCAATAGCTGGGACTACCTCCTCCTTACCAGTAACCCTTAACCCGGGAAGACCATATGCCTCAGCAATCTTGACAAAGTCGGGACCAGATAGTGATGTAGCTACATATCGCCTTCCGTAAAACATCTCCTGCCATTGCCTCACCATTCCCAAATAGCCATTGTCAATAATGGCTATCTTCACCGCCACTTTTTCCTGGGCTATGGTAGCTAGCTCCTGGATAGTCATCTGAAAACTGCCATCACCGTCTACGCACCATACAGTATTATCAGGATAGCCTATCTTAACCCCGACAGATGCCGGTAGTCCAAATCCCATAGTCCCTAAACCGCCTGATGAGATTAAGCTATTTGGCTTATTATACCAGTAGTGTTGAGCTGCCCACATCTGATTCTGCCCTACCCCGGTAACAATAATAGCCTCGCCTTTGGTTACCTCATATATCTGGCGAATGACATACTGAGGCAGGAGCCCTTCACTATCCCTAATTACTGTTGAAGGATGCTCCTTGCGCCAATCATCAAGCTGGCGAAGCCAATCAATATGCTCGGTAGAGATAACCTGTTTATTTAATGCACTTAGAACAGCCTTCACATCACCAACTATAGGCACATCCACACGCACATTTTTGCCGATTTCGGCTGGGTCAATATCAATATGAATAATACGGGCATGAGGAGCAAAGGCACTTACCTTAGCTGTAGCTCTATCATCAAACCTCATCCCGATAGCAATGATGACATCAGCAGCATCAACCGCCATATTAGCGTAAGCCATACCATGCATACCCAGCATACCAAGACTTAGAATATGAGACTCAGGGAAACAACTAATGCCTAACAAGGTAGTAACCACCGCTATTTGCGCTGTCTCTGCTAGCTGCTTAAGCTCAGCATAGGCTCCGGAGATAATTACTCCCCTACCAGCAATTATAAGCGGTCGCTCAGCCTCATTTATAAGATTTGCCGCCTTCTTAATCTGTGCCGAGTGCCCCTGAAGCGTTGGCTTATAGCCGGGCAGATCCACCCGGCTTGGGTAATGAAATTCTGCCTGGTCTATTTGAACATCTCGGGGTAAATCAATAAGCACTGGTCCAGGTCGACCACTTCTGGCTAGATAAAAAGCCTCCTTAACTATTCCAGCCAGCGAACCCACATCAAGGACAACATAGTTATTCTTGGTAATTGGTAGTGTGATTCCTGTAATATCTATCTCTTGGAAGGCATCCTTGCCAATAAAGGGTCTGGCTACCTGACCAGTTATGGCTACCACAGGAACAGAATCAAGGTAAGCATTAGCAATCCCGGTTACCAGGTTAGTCGCCCCAGGACCGGAGGTAGCCAGGCACACACCTACCTTTCCTGTAATCCTAGCATAGCCATCGGCGGCATGGGCAGCCGCCTGCTCATGACGCACTAGAATATGACGAAGCTGGGGATATTGAGGTATGGTATCATAAAATGGCAAAATAGCACCACCAAGAATGCCAAACATGACCTCTACCCCTTCTCTTACTAAACTTTCACATAGAATCTGAGCACCTGTCATCTTCATAATTCAACCCTCCAATACTGAGATTGTTTATCAACCTCACCTCTGGTGAGCTTCGCCCCTTCATTCTTTCCCTAATAGGCAAGCTCCTAGCTAATTGTTTACAGAATCTTTCAGCGGTTTTTACCGGCGAAACACAGCTCCTGTGCTAGCTGAACATACGTTCTCGGCGTAGTATTTGAGATAACCTGTTTTTATTCTAGGCTCAAACTCAGCAAGATGAGCCAGACGATTAGCTATCTCTTCATCACTAAGCTCCACCTCAAGCTTATAGTTTGGAATGTCAATCTTGATTATATCACCATTGGCTAGGGCAACGATAGGTCCTTTACTGGCTGCCTCAGGTGAGACATGCCCAATAGCGGCACCACGAGTTGCCCCTGAAAAACGCCCATCAGTGATAAGGGCAACCTCTCTATCCATACCCATGCCACTTAGCAGAGCCGTAGGGGTGAGCATCTCTCTCATCCCAGGTCCACCCTTCGGACCTTCATAACGAATGACTATTACCTCGCCCGACTTTATACTGCCACTCATAATTGCTTCTGTAGCCTCTTCTTCAGAGTTAAAAACCCTGGCTGGACCTTGATGAACCAACATCTCAGGAGCTACTGCCGCCCTCTTTACCACTGCCCCCTCTGGTGCCAGATTGCCAAAAAGGATAGCAATACCCCCTGTAGCCGAGTAGGCATTGGTAACAGAGTGGATAACCTCCTTATCCACAACCCGGCTATCAGCGATAATCTCAGCCACTGGCTTTCCCGATACTGTCCTTGACCCCAGGCTTAATAACCCCTGTAGCTCCTTCATCACTGCCAAGATACCACCAGCACGGTCTAAATCCTCAATGTGATAATCACCGGCTGGGCTTAACTTACACAGGTAAGGAGTGCCCTCGCTTATCTCATTTACCAGTGACAAGGGAAAATCAACCCCTGCCTCATGAGCTATTGCCATAAGATGCAAAACTGAATTAGTGCTACCACCCAATGCCATATCAACGGTAAAGGCATTATAAATAGAATCCTTATTTATAATGTC
>Ga0209979_1002680_pt1 | contig 16676 bp, 16 predicted proteins | sample AnhtaG_FD_183114 | JGI IMG/M metagenome (GOLD analysis project Ga0209979, IMG submission 183114) | Deep subsurface microbial communities from Anholt, Denmark to uncover new lineages of life (NeLLi) - Anholt_01485 metaG (SPAdes) (version 2) | ecosystem: Environmental > Aquatic > Marine > Oceanic...
TAGGCGACCCCTCGGATAATATCCCCGGCGTCCCCAGCATAGGAAATAAGACTGCGGTCAAGCTTATCCAGCAATTTGGTACCATAGAACAAATCTATGCCCATATTGACGAAGTAACTCCACCCAAACTCCAAGACACATTACGGGAAAACGAAGCTATCGCCCGCCAGAGCAAAACGCTGGCGACCATCGTTACCCAAGTACCGGTTAGCCTCAACCTTGCTGACTGTCAGGTTAGCCAGTATGAGCGTCAGCAGGTAACCGAACTATTCCGCGAGCTTGAATTTGCCCGTCTGCGGTCGAGATTACCTGAGTTTGAGGTTGAAGAAGCAGTCCCCGAATCACCCCAGACCCAGGTTAAAACCAAGCCACCGCAAGGAGACTATCGTATTGTCAAAACCACCCCAGCCCTTGATGAACTTATGAACCGTCTGTCGGCGGCTAAGTCCTTTGCCTTTGACCTGGAGACGACCAGCTTGAACCCGATGGCCGCCCAACTGGTAGGTTTATCTTTTTCACCAGCACGGGGTGAGGCTTATTATATCCCCGTGGGTCATGTCGGCTGGGAGAAGATGGAGCAACTGCCACTGCCGCAGGTCATCGACCGGATTAAGCCTCCCCTGGCGGATGCTAACCTGGCCAAACTCGCCCACAATAGCAAGTATGACATGACGGTACTGGCGGAATACGGAATAACCGTCAACAATCTCAGCTTTGACAGCATGGTTGCCGCCTACCTGCTGGGTGAGAAATCATTGGGCCTGAAAACTCTCGCCTTTAGCAAGCTGAATATTGAAATGACGCCCATTTCCGACCTCATCGGCTCAGGTGCCAAGCAGCTCCTTATGTCTCAAGTAGAGGTAAATCGGGCGGCTGATTACGCCTGCGCTGATGCGGACATTACCGCGCAACTGGCCGAACTACTAAGTACAGAGCTTCACCAACAAGGACTGTGGCAGTTATTCTCCGAGGTTGAAATGCCACTGGTGCCGGTGCTTCTGCGGATGGAAAGGAACGGAATATCCCTGAATACGGAGCTATTGAGGGATATGTCACATCAGCTTGGTGAGCAGTTAATAAAACTGGAGACAGAAATATTTGGCTATGCTGGTCACCAGTTCAATATAAACTCTCCCCAGCAACTGGGGCTGGTTCTGTTTGAGGAGCTAAAATTACCCACCGTGCGCAAAGGCAAGAGCAAATATTCTACCGAGGCATCGGTGCTGGAGGGGCTTCGCGGAGTTCATCCCATAATCGAACTTATTTCCGACTACCGCCAGCTAACCAAACTCAAATCAACCTATATTGATGCTTTACCTAGTTTAATCAACCGCCAAACAGGCAGGGTGCATACCAGCTTTAACCAGACGAGGACGGCTACCGGTCGGCTTTCCTCAAGCGAACCCAATCTGCAAAATATTCCCATTCGTGGCGAGGTGGGAAGACAGATCAGGCAGGCTTTCATTGCGCCGCTTGGTTTCTGCCTCCTGGCGGGAGATTACTCACAGATAGACCTCCGTGCTCTAGCCCACCTATCGCAAGACCCGGGCCTTATAGGTGCTTTTCAGAAGGATGAGGATATTCACGCCGCCACTGCGGCCCAACTTTCAGGCGTGGACACGTCAAAAGTAACACCGGATATGCGCCGCCTGGCCAAAACGGTCAATTTCGGCGTTATCTACGGCATGAGCGAATACGGGCTAGAGCAGGCGACTGAGCTTTCACGGGAAGAGGCGGCTCAGTTCATCGCTGCCTATTTTGAAAAATACCCCAAGGTAAAGCAGTTTCTTGAGTCGACAAAAGAGCAGGCCAGGAAAACCGGTTATGTACAAACAATTCTGGGCAGAAGACGGTTTATCCCCGAAATCAACTCATCCAATCGCCAGATAAGGGAAGCCGCCGAACGCATGGCAATAAACATGCCAGTGCAGGGTACCTCGGCCGACATCATAAAAGTAGCCATGATTAACCTGTGCCGGGAGATGGACAAGCAAAAATTGAAAGGTAAGCTGTTACTGCAGGTGCACGATGAACTTGTCTTTGAAGTGCCCGAAGAGGAACTGGAAATAATGCGACGACTCATTCCTGAGGTAATGTCCACGGCTTTGAATCTCGGCGTTCCGTTAAAAGTAGACATTAAGGCGGGCAATAACTGGGGGGCGATGGAATAAGATGCCTGAGCTGCCTGAGGTAGAGACGGTAAAAAATGAGCTGATACCTCATGTTATTGGCCGCAAACTAACTGGTATTACCCTTTTGTGGGACGGAATTGTGAAGCAGCCATCAGTTGCAGACTTCCGCTCCCGCCTCATTGGACAAGAGATAACCGGGCTAGTCCGACATGGTAAGTATCTTATCATTGGTCTCACCAGCGATGATTTACTAGTTATCCACCTGAAAATGAGCGGTTCTCTGCTGCTTAGTCGGGACTCATCAGAGCCACCCAAGTACACCCGAGCCATAATTCATCTGGATAAGGGCACCAATATTTTCTTCCGCGACCCACGCAAGTTCGGGGCAATGTGGCTGGTGAAGGACAGCAGCAGTGTGACCAAAAAGCTTGGCCCGGAACCACTGGAGGCTGAGTTTACCCCTCAAGTCCTGGCGCAGCGCTTGAAAAACCGCAAGGCACCGATTAAGGCCCTTCTCTGCGACCAGTCTGTTATCGCCGGCATCGGTAACATGTACGCTGATGAAGCCCTGTTTGCTGCTGGAATTCACCCGCTAAGACTAGGGGGAAGCCTCTCCCCAAATGAGATAAAGCGCCTGTACCACGCCATTCAGCAGATATTACGGGCGGCCATTGGTAACAAGGGGGCCAGTATTGTGAACTACTACCGCCCCAGCGGTGAACCAGGGACCGCCCATTTCGAGTTTAAGGTTGCCCACGGTCGCGGCAAAACCTGTCCCATCTGCGGCGGTCCTATCCAGCGTATCACTGTCCGCAACCGCGGCACTTACTTCTGCCCCAAATGCCAGCCGGAACCTTAGTCACTAAGCGCAAAAGGTGGATAACGGTCAGTGATCAATAAGAAAGCATATGCAGCTACTCTTAAACACCAGCGGAATACGCCAACCACAAAATCAAACAGGCCCTTAGGGTAACGGCCGGTAAACAAGATGGCAAACCAAGCAATTACTATCGATACTATAGCCGCAATACCCAGGAAGAAAAGAACAATGTAGTGCGGGATGGCTAGAAACCATTTTACTAATGGCAGCCAACGATTTAACTCATTCTTAGCATCAGGATATGGTATCTCAATGTGTACTGCCTGGTCTTCGTCAGTTGAGGGATATTCATCCCTGAGCAGCGCCAAGTAAGCCTCAACGCGGGTGCTGAACTTAATTAGCGCTACATTCCAGTCAAACCACCACCTGGGATATTTTTGCCGGAAGAGCAGCATTAATACGAGGGGTAGAACAACAAGTCCAGCAGCGGCATATCGGTAGGTCCACCCGCCTGGTCCATCCCCTCCGTATTCAGCACTAGACAGTAAACCTATAATGATGACGATTGGAATAGCTGTGAAAATCCTGAAAAAAGTTGTTAGTCTGTTGAGATTTCTATCAGGGTAGTCGATGGACAAGCTAACTGGATACGCAGTTGAAGTTTCTGCCATAATAGTCCCTCCTTACGCTTTTTTGTAGCTCTAACCATGAGCTCTCATCTCAACTCTGAAATGACGCTGTTCCCACCACTTTCGCCGGTGGCTCGGTAAGTTCACCCCTGATAGAGACCGGATAAGCTACCTGTTCTGACATAAGCTTTTACCTCCTTTCAAGCTTTAATTAAGGCCCCCCAGCCCTTTGGCAAGCCGGGGGGCCTCTGATAGAACTGACTAACCTATCACCTAGTCAGTGGTAATCATTAGGCGGCTGACTTTTGTTTACCCACGCGTCTTAGTCTGGTTATGGCCAGGTAGACTAAAACGACAGCCAAGATAAAGAGCACCACAACAACGATTGACTGCACAATGTTAGCGGCGGCTATCGTCTTAAGGAACATAAACACCAGCGCCGTCAGGGTAACGGCAAGCATGAAAATCATTGGATAAAGAACAAACTTGTTGTCTTTACCCAAGATGGTCAGCCAGACGGCAACAGCCAGCAGAGCCAAAGAGGCCATAAGCTGGTTAGCCGAACCGAACAGTGGCCAGAGTGTCGACCATCCACCACTCAATGCCAGCCAAGCCGCCAAAGCCACGCCAATAATGCCAGCCACCCAGCGATTGGTTATAAAGGTAACTATCGCTGCCGGCTTTCCCTCTTCTTTTTCGGTTAATTCCACGAGCATAAACCGGCACAACCGGGTGGCGGTATCCAGGGTGGTCAGAGCAAAAGCGCTGAGCACCAGGCCGCCAAAGCCAACGCCAACCGCCAGTGGAATCCCTATGGCGGTCAGGAAATTACCGATACCGGTCGAAAAGACACCTCCCCAGCCGACTTCTTTGAGGAGGGCGGTGTAGTCACCCAGAAGCAAGTAAGCCACAGTGATGAGGGCAATCACCGCCAGCAGACCCTCCAGCAGCATACTACCGAAACCGATTGGCTTGATATGGGTTTCGCTACTCAACTGCTTGGAGGTGGTTCCTGAAGCGACCAGGGAGTGGAAGCCGGAAATGGCACCACAGGCAACGGTAACGAAAAGTATGGGGAAGAGATAGCCAAGGTTGGTCTCAAAGGAAGTAAAAGCGGGCAGCTTGATTGCCGGGTTGGTGGCAAAAATAGCGATAACGGCGGCAATCAGGAACCCGTACAGCAGGAACGAGTTCAGATAGTCTCGGGGCTGTAAAATGATCCACACCGGCAGGCTGGCGGCAATAAAGGCATACCCCAGCAGAATAAATACCCACCACTTAAAGGAAAGGGTAATCTCCCATATCGTCCCCAGCCACACACACAAAGCCAGCAGCACCACACCGATTACGCTGGTTATGGCTAATGGAGCACCCCTCCGGAGGACAATGTAACCAAAGAGAATGGCAAGCGCAATAAACAGTATAGAAGTAGTTGCTACCGATGGATACTTTTCGAAGAGACCGGCAATGACAACGGTAAAGACGGCCAGAACGAGAATCAGGGTGAGCCAGGCGAAGGCAGCAAAGAGCTTTTTACTGCTGATGCCAACATTCTCCTTGAGGATTTCAGCAATGGTCTTAGCCCGGTGACGGATAGAAGCATATAAGGCTCCGGTGTCGTGCACGGCACCAATGAAGACGGTGCCCAGGACGATCCACAGAAATACCGGTATCCAACCGAATACAGCCGCCACTATTGGACCTAGAATGGGAGCGGCCCCAGCGATGGAGGCAAAGTGGTGACCCATCAAAACTGGAGCCCGAGTCGGGACATAGTCGACATCATCGCGCATAGTATAAGCTGGGGTTTTAGCTTTGGGATCAACCCCTCCCAGTTTCTTAATTATAAACGAGCCATAAGTCAGGTAAGCGACGATGAAGACAACCACGGCGATAACTATTAACACTATCGCACTCATAAGTATTTACCTCCTTTCTTAATATTTGGAGGACAAGGCACTCTGCCTCGATGGCATACACTTTGGTTGGTAGCTTTTCATCACCTCCTTTCCTTTAGGGCTGGCGTAGACTTGACCTGATGAAAGGTCAACCAGCAGCAGACAAACCGAATACCAGCCGCGAAGTCCAAACCAAAAGCTGCGGCTGTTTTTGAATCTTGTGCCAATATGGATGGCTTCAGAGTCAAACCCTAGCTCAGAAACCAATATGCCGGTCACCACACTAGACATGTGTTCCTTATGGGGTTTGACCAGTTCGCGGGCGGCGTTTATCAGGAAGGTGGTAAAATTTTGGACTTGGGGCGCATAGATTTCAGTGGAATGACCCTCTATCAGACAGTATTCGTTGGTCTCCCAGGCACCGAGAGACGCTTTTTTGGTGACAAAAAACTTCTCGTTCCTAACATGGCAGCAGGCATAAAGGTCTAACCTACGGTTTAGAATAGAATAATCCGGGTAAATATCAAAATAAGCCTCGTATTTACGCCGTAAGGTTTCTAGATATTCCTGTAGTTTTATTTTTGCCTCGCTGGACATATTTCTTTGACCAGCTAAGTGATGCATCCTGCTATGTAATTAGATAAGTTACTCCTATCAGTTGTAATTGTCAAGAGGTTCTGCTGATATTTTTTAGCAACTTATCCCCCTGACCCTTTTCCCTTAATAAGGAAAGAGGGAGTACTGTCTTATATAAGCGGTCCAGCTACCATCAAACTGGTGGCATTCTGAAATACTTCAGGTAGCATTGCCTGAATAAAACCGAACATATTCACCAAGCTCGCCAAGACACCGGAATTCGCTACCGCTCGTTCCAGCCAGTCAAAAATAGGGTAAGTCAGAAGTACCAGCGTAAATACCACCAGACCAATACTGGCATTGACCACATTCAGGACACCGCCGAGCAGTCGAAAAAATAAACCTCTTTTCCAGATTTTCTGGATTATTCTCCTTGGCAAAAGCACTATTAAATGGAATATGACGCTTATCAGGGCCAGGGCAATAAAGAACCCGATGAAGTTCTCCCAGTTCTCTCCGGGAAGAAAAGAAAGGGGTATAGCGATTAGGCGGTAGGAGATTCCAGCCAGAGGGATGGCAATAATGAATATTACCAGGTTGAAGAATTGTTTCACTGCTCCTTCTCTCAGCCCACCGAAAAAGCTGAGGATAAGGATGAGTACGGCGAAAATATTAACCCATATCATGAATAATCATCTTAAAGTATTTATCTCTGTTTGGCAAGGGGTAGGCTTCAGCTAGTCCTGAGGTTCCTTATATTCGTCTTGAGGGGGCACGGGAGTTAAAGAGCAAAATAAGTCGTTAGTCCCGCATTCCTGGCACTCCATCTGGAGCGCGCTGTGCCCAATATCAAACTGTCGCCGAAGTACCTCCTCAACTTCCTTACGGATTTCAGTCGCCTGACTCATCCGTAGGTCATCAGTAAGCACATGGCAACTCATCGCGTGCAGCTCTGGGGAAACACTCCAGACATGGACATCATGTACACCTTTTATACCTGGTATTTTCTTCAGAGTATCAACCATCCTGGTTACATCCACCTGCTGTGGGGCGGCCTCTAAAAGCACCCTTAAACCTTCTTTCAGGATACGCCAGGCAGCCAGAATAATAATAAAGCCAATGAGTACACTGATAATCGGGTCTACCAAGAACCAACCAGTGAGCAGAATGATGGCTGCTCCAATAATGACACCGATTGAAGCCAGGGCATCACCGAGAACGTGCCAGAAGGCACTGCGCACATTGAGATTACTTCGCTGTTCTTTACGTAGCCAAAAAGCAATAAAGATATTAACGCTAAGACCAACAATAGCTGCAATCAGCATGACCTGGCTGTTTACTTCTGGTGGCTGCTGCCAGCGGCGGTAGGCCTCGTAAAAGATGACCCCGGCAATGGCAAAGATACTGACGGCGTTTACTAGGGCAATGACTACACCTATCCGGTGATAACCAAAGGTCATGCGGCTGCTCGCCGGGCGTCCCGTCTGCCTCACCCCATACCAGCTAAGGGAAAGGGCAATAATATCCGCAAAGACATGACCGGCATCGCTGAGTAAAGCCAGACTATTGGACAGAAGCCCACCAGCCACTTCTACCGCCAGAATAAGGCTGGTAAGCATAATGCCAAATTTAAGTTTACTGCCCACCGGCAGGGGATGATGAGTGTGGTCAGCCAATTATTCTCCTCCTAGCATAGCACATTGAAAAACTAAATCTTAGGGAGTACGATTAAAGAGATTTCAGGGAGGGGGCAAAGCCCCCTCCCTTTACCTGCACTACTCCTTCTTGTTCCTATTTTTCCGCCATCTCCCGAAGAGCCGAGGAGTAGGTCTCAAAGGTTCGAGAGTCAAAGAGCACAAAGACTACCTCCCTAATGGAGGTAACACGCTGACGGAGAAACGAGATAACTGCCCCCAGGGCCACCTCTGCCGCTTTTTCAACCGGATAGCCATAGGCACCGGTACTTATTGAAGGGAAGGAGATGCTGGCCAGATGGTTCTCAGTTGCCAGTTTCAAGCTCTCCTGATAGGCACTCTCCAGCAACTCGGCCTCTCCCTTGCTGCCACCGTGCCAGATAGGGCCAACGGTATGAATGACATGTCTTGCTTCAAGATTCCCACCGGTAGTTATTACTGCCTTACCTGCTGGCAAACGTCCTTGCTTGGCGACGATTTGTTGGCACTCCTCAAGGATAGCCGGACCACCTGCCCGGTGGATGGCCCCATCCACACCACCACCACCCATCAAACTGGAGTTGGCCGCATTGACTATGGCATCAGTAGCCTGTTGGGTAATGTCACCCTTGATTATGGAGAGTTTCGCCCGGTTAACTGTTATCGACACCTGATTATCCGCCATAACTCACGCCTCCTTTTTCCTAAATGGAGAGTGTTTATTGACCTCACCTCCTTTACCCCGTTAGAGTTCCTAACGGGGTTTACCCCCCTCTCCTTGAAAGGAGGGGGGAAGATGTCTTAGAGAGGGACTTCGTCCTTCTTAAACGCCCCAAAATTATTAACTCAGAGCCAAGATGTTAACAAGGAGAAGCTCGAAGGGGCTGTTAGCCCCTTCGGAAACCATAATTCCCCCTTCCCTCATGAAATAGTAAAGGAAGGGGTCAGAAGAATAGGTTTCTAAACAATCTCTTACCCACGAGCCTTCAGGTAGTCGATCGCCCACTGGATAGCCTCTTCCCCTTCGAGCTCAAGCTCATGGTCTGGCGTAATTCCTTCGCCCTCTATGAGGCGACCGTTGGGAGTGAGCCAGCGGGCGGTGGTAATATACAATCCTGAACCATCTTTAAGCTTGTAGAGGACATTAACACTACCTTTACCAAAGGTCTTGCTGCCGGCAATGGGAGCACGTCCATGATCCTGCAGCGCACCAGCCAATACCTCACTGCCGCTGGCACTAAAACTGTCTACCAGAACCACCGTGGGTAGGTCAGTAACCACTTCTTCAGGTTTAACCATAAAAGGAGTATGTATTCCCTGGTTATCCACCACATTAACGACCACTCCCTCTGTTAAAAAGTGGGAGACGATATCAATTACTATTTCAAGTATGCCACCGGGATTACTACGCAGGTCGAGGATGATGCCTCTAGCTTCTTTCTCGGTCATGCTATTTAGCACCGGTAGCAGTTCTTCACTGGTACGCGCGGAGAAATGAGTGATTTTAATATAAGCAATGTCCTCCTTCATCTCAAAGCGGATACTGGGCAGTTCAATTTTAGCTCTAACTATCTCAATCTCCTCCGGTTCGGTCTCATCCTGGTGAAGGATAAGCAGCCTGACCGATGTTCCCTTGGGGCCACGGATGTTAAGCACCGCCTCGGCCAAGCTCATCTCAGAAGTTGACCTGCCATCTACTTCCAAGACTATATCGCCAGCCCTGATGCCAGCTTTAGCCGCTGGTGAATCAGCAATGGGAGCAATAATCGTTAGCTGCTCATCTCTAATTGCTACCTGGGCACCAATGCCTTCGATTTCTCCTTCCAGACTGCTCAAGCCGAGCTGGTGAGTTTCAGCATCCAGGTAAGAGGAGTAGGGGTCATCCAATGCCTCTAGCATGCCTTGGATGGCACCCTGACTTAGTGTACCAGAATCAAGTCGATCCCTGTCCACATAATCGTCAAAGATGATATTCCAGGCTTGCTTCACAACCTCCAGACCCTCGCCAGGGTCCGGGGGAATTCGACCTAGGTTATAGCCGGTGCCAAAAGATAGGGCAAGGACGGCTACCAATAACAGGCCTATGAGTGTTAATTTTATTTTTTTCGACATTAGATTTACTCTCCTCACAGGGCATTATTGAAGAAAAACTTAGGGTCAAGTAAACCTGTAAGCCGAGTTCTGTACTCCGACTGATCGGAGCGGTGACCATCTATCTAGCCCTGATGTTACCACCAGGGTCAAGCGACCAACCCAGGGAACAGGCCGGGCGTCCCTTTGTCCCTCTATTTGGTCTTGCTCCGGATAGGGTTTACCCAGCCGACTGGTCTCCCAGTCGCTGGTGGGCTCTTACCCCACCATTTCACCCTTACCCCGTTTAAGCGGGGCGGTATGTTTCTGTGGCACTTTCCGTAGGGTCGCCCCTCCTGGGTGTTACCCAGCATCCTGCCCGGTGGAGCTCGGACTTTCCTCCCTGATATTTCAGGACGGTCACCCGGTTTACTTGACCCACCTATAGTCTAGTATCGCCAGCGCCATTAGTCAACAGCCAAGTCTAATGCAGCATTTGTCAACTTATCAGCTTCAGTGTTTTGCCTGCGAGGGATATGAGCGATAGTGAAACCTTGTAGCAAGCCTTGCAATTGCTTCACCCGTTGATATAAAGGTTTAAGAGCTGCGTTCTTCACCCGGTATCTGCCAGTGATTTGCCTCACCACCAACTCTGAATCCGAGTTTAACTCCACCTGTGTTGCACCTAGCTTAATGGCTTCTTCCAAGGCGGCAATGATAGCCCTATATTCCGCCTGATTATTAGTTGTCGTGCCGATGCGCTGGGAAATACGAGCATGGAGCCTGCCCTGTTCGTCCTTGATAACGGCACCTATCGCTGCTGGTCCTGGGTTAGGCTCAGCGGCACCATCAGTAAATATTATCGCCTTCTTTAACTTCATTATATCTTTTAAGGCAGGAATAAAATGCGCCCGCAGCTACCACATTGCAGCAGGTTACCACTTCTTGCCTGCTGCAACTCACTGAAAGGCAGTGATATCCGGCAGCCGCGGCATATCCCCTGCTCTACCTTGGCCACGGCTTGACCTTTTTGTTTCCTGAGTTTACCATAAACCCCGATTGCCTGAGGGTCGATTTCGGCTGATATCAGTTGCCGTTTATGCCCAAGGTCGGACAGTTTATTTTTGAGCGCTTCTATGTCTGCAGATAGCTGCTGTTGCTGGCTATGCCACTCAGTTTCCAGCTTCTTAGACTCGCTATCTGTGGCAGTAACGCTGGCTTCAGCCAGTTCAACCTGGCCCATAATTTCCAATGCCTTATTCTCCAGCTGGTCACGCTTTGCCTTCAGCAAATCAACCTCGTGCTGAAGATTAGCCAGTTCTTTGGGATTTTTTATCCGGCCACTATAAAGCTGCTCTTCAGCAGCGGTAATTTTAGTCACCAGGTCATCTATCTCCCATTCGGCAGAGCGCTGCCGGTGTGTTAATTCATCCAGACGCTGCTGTTCCGAGGTGAGTTTGGCCTGAGCTTCGACTACTGCCTGGTTTTTCCCTAACTGGCTGACCAATCGACTCAATGTTTGCTCATTGGCCTCAATTTCAAGGTCAACTTCCTGCAACTGATAAAGCTGCTTGGCAACACCCATTTTTATACTCAGAGCCAGTTCTACAATGGCTATTGTATTATAGCATATGTCCTTGAAAGAGATTGCTTAATTGACCTCACCTCTTTAGGTTTTTATTTGGTATCCCTATCCCTCTTTATCCCCCTTCCCCTTGATAATGGGAAGGGGGAAGAATTTTAGAAGAGGAGCTACGCCCCTCTTAAACACCCCTTAGGAAGAGAGAGATGGATGCTAAAATATAGGCTTCGCCTTTCTTGGACTCTCCTTTGGTATCTCTCTCCAAAAGGAAAGGTGGTCAGGGGGATAGGTTTCAAATAAGCACTATAAAATTATGACAAAATCTGGTAGTTCAAATAGAACATATGTGCTATTATTCCACTGGGTAACAATTCAAAGCTAATCAGATAGGAATTGTTTTTGAAGTTATGTAAAGGAGAGGGGACATGAGGCTATTGAGGTTAGCCGTAGAAAAAAAGAAATGGAACCTGGCGGCCCACACTATTGTCCTGGCGGCCGCCAAGACGCTGAACGATGGAGAAAAACCACATGCCAACAGAAACAAAGAGAAAAAGAGGCGCCCCAAAGGGTAATCAGAACGCCAGGAAGCATGGCTTTTACGCCAAGGTCCTTGATGAAGCCGAGCGGCTTGACTTTGAGCTGGCCTCAGGGGTTAACGGCATTGATGATGAGATTGCTCTGCTGAGGGTCAAGATTAAGTCGATTCTGGAAAAAGACCCAGAGAATATCAACCTCATTATGCAGGCGACCAACACCCTGGCAGGGCTGATTAAGACCAGGTATAAAATCAGCAAAGAGCAGAGGAAGGGATTGAAGGAGGCGATAGGTAATGTCCTTAGAGATGTCGCCCTGCCACTCGGGATTGGCATTGCCGCCAGTAGTAAATAGTGAAAGAGGTGACCCTATCCCCTGTATCCCCTTCCCCTTGATGAGGGGAAGGGGAAGATTTTAGAAAGAGGGGCTGACGCCCCTCTTAGACACCCCACTATTACCAGGCCAAGACAAGATGATAATCAGGAAAGGGGGAATGATGGTTTTCGAAGGGGCTGACGCTCCTCTTAGACGCCCCACTATTACCAGCTCAAGACAAGATGATAACAAGGGAGGGGGGAAGGATAGATGGAAAGAGGGGCTGGCGCCCCTCTTAGTCACCCCACTATTACCAGGCCAAGACAAGATGATAACAAGGGAAGGGGGAATCATGATTTCCGAAGGGGCTGACGCCCCTCTTAGACACCCCACTATTACCAGTCCAAGACAAGATGATAACAAGGGAAGGGGGAATCATGGTTTCCGAAGGGGCTGACGCCCCTCTTAGATACCCCGCTATTACCAGTACAAGACAAGATGATAATAAGGGAGGGGGGAAGGATAGATGGAAAGAGGGGCTGACGCCCCTTCGGGCTTCCTCCTTTGCCAGCCGATAAAACTCAAATAAGGGAGGTGAGATTAATAAACAATCGCGGTATAAACCAGCTACGCCCTTATCAGCGGGAGGTGGCGCAGGCGATAATTAACAGCGTCTTCGGCAGGAAAGGGCTTACCTTTTCCGTGGAAATGGCCCGACAGGGGGGCAAAAATGAGTTATCCGCGCAGCTTGAGCTTCTCCTCTTAACCCTCTACATGGGCGAGTCGCAGAACCTGGTGAAGTGCTCCCCTACCTTCAAGCCACAGACGGTTATCTCCATGACGCGGTTGAAGGACAGGCTAAACGACGCCGGCTTTGACGGCATCTGGACTCCAGAGCTTGGTTACATCATCCGTCTGGGCAATGCCAGGGCAATATTCCTTTCGGCGGATGAATCAGCCAATGTGGTGGGTAACACCGCCCATATCATCCTGGAAGTAGACGAGTCGCAGGACGTCAGCAAAGAAAAGTATAACAAGGAGTTCAAACCGATGGGCGCCACCACCAATGTCACCACAGTGCATTACGGCACTACCTGGGACGACTCCACCCTGCTGGAAGAGGTGAAGCAGATAAACCTTGAGCTGGAGAGAAAGGACAGCATCAAGCGCCACTTCCGCTATGATTGGGAGGAAATTGCCAAGTACAACCCCGATTACCTGGCTTATGTTGAGACGGAGAGGGAACGCCTGGGAGAAAACCATCCGCTCTTCCTAACCCAGTACAAACTGGCACCGATACACGGTGGCAGCGGTTATTTGAGTCGGCAGCAGAGGGCGCAACTGAGCGGAGAGCACCCCAGAAAGCACCAGCGTGACCCGCTCCAATTATATATTGCCGGGATTGACCTCGCCGGGGAAGCGGAAGAGGGCGAAGATGACTACCTGAGAGCCCTGAAGCCACGCCAGGACTCGACAGTGGTTACCATCGGTGAGCTGGACTTTTCCATTTGCAGCGAGATTGTTAAACAACCGCGCCTCAAGGTGGTGGAGCATTACCGGTGGACGGGCAGGAAGCACACCGAGCTGTATCTCCAGCTAGTTGACATACTGAAAAACGGGTGGCGCTGTCGCAAGATAGTGGTTGATGCCACCGGGGTTGGCGAGCCGGTGAGTTCGTTCCTGAAGCAAGCATTGGGCGGCAGGGTCGCGCCGTTCACCTTCACCCAGCGGTCGAAGTCGGAGCTGGGCTTCAACCTGCTCGCCGCGGTTAACTCGGGCAGGCTAAAAGTTTATAAGCCTGACGGCTCCGCCGAGTGCCGGGAGTTCTGGCTGGAAATGGAAAAGGCAAAGAGCCAGTACCGACCCAACCAGACGATGAACTTCTACGTTGACCCGGCGCAGGGGCACGACGACTTCCTGATGAGCCTGGCACTACTGGTCGAAGCGGCCAACCAGTACGTGCCGCGGGGGGCGAGGGGGAAAGACACGATGAGTTGACAAGTACAAAAAAAGAATTATAATTAACTTGTAATTGTTGGGGTGATGATGCAGTGAGAGTAGCTATTTGTACAGGTATAGCTGGCGGTCACAGACGGCAGTGTCTGCAAGAAATAGCTACTTACGCAGAACAGCAAAATAAAAGACTTAAGATTATCGACGTATTCAATGTACTAAAGAGTGTTTCACCAACTCCCGTTGATGAAGCTACAATATTAGACATTCCTCAAAGAGATAGGCAAGAATTAACTATTAAAACATATCGCAAAATTGCTCGTGAACTAAAAAATCTTCGCGCCCAAAGACAAGCAGATGATAATTTCGCTGTAGCCATTGTTGCTAGAGCCACATTTCAAGTACCTGGACAACTTCTCAAAGAAGTACCACGAAGTGAAGTAAGAAAACTACATCCCGACCTTTATATTAGCATAGTTCAAAACATTCGAGACCTAAAAAGGAATCTGGATAATGATCACTTTGGTCGTTTCCGAAATATCACCTTATTAGAAATACTTATTTGGCGAAGAGAGGAAATCGAAGAGACTAAAAAATGGGCATATCCAAACCCAAATTACGTCGTCTCCCGAAATGAGCCTGCAAGTACAATATTCAACCTAATTTTCCGACCTGAGGCTAAGAAGGTTTATGCTAGTTTCCCCATTAGTCATTCCCGTAGCAGTGATGTTGAGAAAGCAAGGAAATTGATAGAAAAGCTACGCTCGAAGAATTACACGGTATTCAATCCTCTGGCAATTAAAGATGAAGAATATATTAAGGAACTAATAGATGAGAGAAGGGTACGACGAGGAATTTTAGCACGTCACCCGCAAGAAGAAATTGACCGAATAAGGACTGAGGTTGGTGCGCAAACTGTCCTTAGGGACTACGCCTTAATTGACCAAAGTGATTGCGTTATAGTCCGATACACTGCGCAGAAGTATCTAAGGTATGAGGAAGCAGGGAAAATTGTTCCTGATGTGCACATTCCACTTTCGACTGGCGTTATATGTGAAATGGTACACGGTAAAGATAATGGGAAGCGTATATACGCTGTCTGGTTGATAAAAGATGCCCTACCTAGCCCATTTTTCACATATCACAGCACCCGTGTATTTAAATCAGAAAGAGAACTGTTTAACCATTTAGCTAGAACACGATGGTGATTTCTATTCTCGACATTTGTATTATTTAGCCGGGTGTTTAAGAGGGGCTGACGCCCCTCTTTTTATAAATAAATTCCCCCTCTCCTTGATAAGGAGAGGGGGACACAGGGGGAGAGGTTAACAAAGACTTAGTAATAGTAAGCGGTTCTGCGGCCCATCCAGTAGCCAATGGCAAAGAGCATCAGTCCACCGAGCCCGAGCAGGGTATATATCGCCCAGTTGGGCATGGCAAAGGGCTGGGTAACGTAGAACTGCCCGGGGCCGGTCCAATCGCCTTCATTGTCAGCAGCGTCTACGGCCATTACCCTCCAGTAGTAGGCAATATCCTGTTCGCCCAGCTCCAACGCTTCCGTTTCAGAGACAATGTATTCTGATTTGCTAAGTCCCTTCTTCTCCATCACAATAGAAGCAGTCGAGAAGTCAGTACCGGTGGCAATCTGGAGGGTATAGGTTACCGGGGGGCTAACAGCGATAACATCCTTCCAGTCAAACGATACCGGCGGTTTTACCTGAAGCCCCATTTCTGGCTGTAGCGGTGCCGGTACCGGGGGCGGCTCCGATTCCACGGTAAAGGTCAGTTCTTCGGTATTGGTGCCATCGCTAACAATTATGATATGGGCTCCAGACTTACTCGCCGGGACCTGAAAGACAGAGAGAAAAAGTCCATTACTATCGGTAGGAACCGTGACCAATTCCTCACCATCATACTCAATGCTTACCTCTCCATCAGCTTCAAAGCCGACACCGGAGATGCTAACATAGGCGCCAATGTTACCACTGGGCGGGTTCATGTTGACAGTAGTAGTAGCTGATGGAGGCGGTGACGGGGCTGGAGTCGGAACTGGGGCTGGCGCCGGGGTGGCTGTCGGTTCAACAGTTAGCGTGAATTTGGCCCTATCCAGATTATCATCTTCATCCTCAGCTTCTATGTCGTAGATGTCCCCTTCCAAATCGGGCACGTTAAAGGTTGCATCAAAGCTGCCTTGTGAATCCGTGGTTATGGTCGCCATGCCAGCATTACCAAAGTAAACGACAACATCCTTCCTGCGGGCAAAACCGGTGCCGCTAACGGTGAGTTCAGTATCGGCCTCTCCTGACGTTGGACTGAGGATTATTTCCGGCTCTACGGTAAACTCAGCTTCAACTTCACTGCCGGAAACAGTAACGGTGATAGTATGGTCGCCAGCAGTGCTTTCCGGAATGAGGATATAGGAAGCGAATTCACCATCAGCATCAGTCTCGTCATCACCGTCGGCGATGTCAATATCAGTACCGTCATATTCAAT
>Ga0209979_1002681_pt1 | contig 16664 bp, 7 predicted proteins | sample AnhtaG_FD_183114 | JGI IMG/M metagenome (GOLD analysis project Ga0209979, IMG submission 183114) | Deep subsurface microbial communities from Anholt, Denmark to uncover new lineages of life (NeLLi) - Anholt_01485 metaG (SPAdes) (version 2) | ecosystem: Environmental > Aquatic > Marine > Oceanic >...
GCCAGTAATAGGTCTGGCCGAAGTCGAGACGACCCGGGGGATCATACGTGTTGGTGCCCTGACTTTGACTGAGCAGTACGTCCAAAGTATTGGCTCTGCCGGCATTGTTGACATCGGCGAAATTCGTGCCAAAGTACACATCATGTGTGTTAATTGACTCTCCGGGTGTCCAAGCAAGAATTACCTACTCCCTTATCCCCACCCCCGCATATTTATGATGTTGTGCTTTTTTTGCGACATCCGTTCTTGGGGCCTTATCAGCGCGGCCCTACTGACCCTTTGTGTGCTCAAATCACCGAAAATCTACCCGGTCTTCAGAGGTCGTGGTCTGCCCCGGCGGCATTGCGGAATCCAACACGAGAAACGCAATCGGCACCTTTCTGGAGGTCGCACTGTTCCAAAGTGATATTTTCCCCGTCGTCGATAACCAGTGCGGGCCGGTCGTCGTTCTTCTCGAACCCGAAGCGGCAGTTAAGGAAACGGACATTCCTGACGTGACGCAGATACCAGGCATAAGCGGGAATTGCTCCTACTTTGCGCGGGAAACGTTCGTCGTTTTCTTCCGGGTCCAGTGAAGCCTCCAAAGCCGGGTGCCCGCCCTTCGCTGTGATCCGGACATTCTTGAGCTCGATGTTCTCTATGGGACTTCCAGGCTTTCCCCAGATAACACAAGGCATTTCCCGGTTCTTGAAATAGGAGAAACAGTCGGTCGCTGTTATGTTCTCGAAAGTGACGTTCCGAATGGCGCCGCGTTTGTACGCACCTTCGGGCACACGGGCTACATCAGAGACTTTAATGAAGATCGGCACGAATGTCTTTTCCATGGTAATGTCTTTGTAGTGGACACCATCGATAACACTGCCGTCGTTCGAGGTGATGCTTATGCCGGCTTTACCGGCACGCATGATCCGGATGTTCTCGAACCGGATGTTTTTGAACGAGCCTATGGTCTCCGAGCCGAATTGGAGAGTGTTGCACCCGCTTGCCAGGAAACAGTTTCGGACGGTTATGTTTTCGCTGGGTCGAGCTTTGCCGAGGGACAGATCGCTGCCGAGTTTAATCGCATCGTCACCGCCGGCCGGGTGGCCGTCTTCATACCGCACGGCGTCGATATGGCAGTGAACGACCTGAACGTCTTTACACTGGGACAGGTTGAGCCCGTCCCGGCTGGTTTTGATGGTTACGTTGTCGATAAGCATGTCTTCGCAACCTGTAGCCAGGATGGCGTAGTGACCTCCTTCTCGTATGTTCAAGTTTCGGATCTCGATGTTCTCGCAAAGCTTCAGAGCGATCCCTTTGTCTCCGATTCCCTTCTTCACTTTGCTGCTTCGGGTCAGCGCTGCGCCGTCGAGCGTGCCCGGCCCGAAAATTCTCACGTTTCTCAGGTTTTCACCCCATATCAGTGATGCCTGCCAATGGTAATAAGCCGAATCCATAAGGCCTTTGTCATTCGGGTTCGTTTCCCAGGGGTCCATCACTCCAGAGAGGGCTTTCAGGACAGCACCAGCGTCGAGAGCCAGCGTTACGTTGCTCTTGAGGTGAATCGAGCCGGTGGCATAGATACCTGACGGCACGAACACAGTCCCACCGCCTGCAGCGTTGCATGCCTCGATGGTTTTGTTGATAGCCGGAGCATCGTTGGTGGTTCCGTCACCGATTGCACCGTAATGGCGAACGTTGAACGTGCCAACCGACGCCAGGCTGGATGCGGTCAGCCTTGAGACGGCGTCCTCGCGTTTCTTGCCGGTATGCACCTCGAAACTGGCCATCATTTTGTCCCGATTGCCCCGCGCGTCATCAACATAATCGGCGAGAACGTTGAGAGTGAACCTGAATCGATGGTCGTCGATCTTACCTTCGAGTCTTTTCCACAGTTCGACCATCTGTTCGGACAGTGCCACAGCTTCATCCATGTTGCCGTAGACATCCTCTATAAGTGTACGTCCTATTGAGAGACGGTAGTCATGGCCCACGAAGTTGAACGAGCTGAGATACTCTTCGCCTCGAAGAGAATCGCCATAGACTTCACGCAGACCCGGTGCGTATTGATTCAGCATCCGCATTCGCAGTTTCGGTGTGGCTGGACCAATACCCTTCCTGTTGACGATGTGGGGAGTTTTGTTCTCGACCATTCCATCGTCGCCCCTGTCAATCCAGACCCCGCGATACCCCCGATAGAAATATAGTTTCCGCGTCACGTCATCGGCGATGAGCAGAATTGTCTTAACGTTGTCGACAACCTCTTGATCGTCACCAAACGTCTGTTTAATCCACTCGGTGTATATTTCGTCTACGGAACGATCGGGATTCCATGACAGACGTCCGAGTCCGTAATAATTGACCATATTAAGCGGACACCCTGTCCACGCGGGCGAAGGGCTGATCATCGAAACACCCATGATGCAATCCACATCAAACTTATTCAGACTGCCGGGTCCCTTTCGGTAATTATCTTGTTCCAGCCACCACTTCCATTTCTCGATCCAGGAAACCGGCCACCCTTTATCAATGACCAGTTCACTCCCGGAGAGGTTCTTCTGCATTGCGCCGTCGAGCGCCGGGATGGGCGCGGAAAAATCCCAGTCCAGCGGGCTTCCCTTCGGTATGATGATCACGTTATCGCGGAAGTTGCCGTCTTCCGGAGCGAAGATATCATGAGGAATGAGGTTGCGATAGGGCTCGGGGGTATAGCGATAATTGCCATAGACGAAACCACGGACCAAGGTGTAGCCGCCATAAGGTAACAGAGTATCAGCGATACGGTTGACCATCGGGGGACGCGGATCGCCGTTCTGTTTTTCGGACCCCAGCTTGAGCATATAACCACCGAAATCCGGTACCCTGGAATATATTTTGTCGGCTGTTTCTTTCTCCAGCGCAAGCAGATAGCTCGGGCTCCAATAGAGTGTGATGCCGTAATCCCGACATATCCCGGCGAGGATTTCCACCTCATCGAGATGTTCGAGAAAATTGTTACGGTAGCACCAGTTGACCTCGCTCGGACAGATAGCGTTCCAACCGGCAGATGACATCATGCGCACCCAGTCGCGGATCAGCTTCGTATCGCCCGTACGCAACTCTTCCCAACTGTAGATCGAGTTGTCTCTGCCGCCTCCGCGCCACTTGTCGCCCAAGAAACCGCGAAAGTAAGCCCAATGATCGACCATTCGGATAGGAATCCGCGGATTCTCCAGGACATCGAGTTCACGCGGATCCTGTCCCAACTGTATGCGGCGAATCAAGTCGAACGCGCCAAAAATGACGCCTGCCGGAACATTTCCCGCAATGACCAATGTTGTGTCACCGCCGTCTTCCACCAATTTAATGATGAATCCGTCGTTTTTAATCCGATCCAGTTCCAGCTTGTCAGCTCTGGCGCGGATCCAACTCGACGTTTCGGCTGTTCCCAGGACAACTTTTGGACCGGAGACAAGTTTTGCATCAACTGAGGGCTTAAAGTCGAACATGGATTCTACAGCATCGGTCAACTCCGCTGCCGCCGTCCGAACGGTTGAATTCGATCCTTCAGCGATGATGTGCTTGAAGCAGTTCTCCCCGAGCCGCCCAGAGGGCTGATTGTATTGCAGCCATGCCCGATAGAGGGAACGATCCCGCTCTTGGTACTTGTATACGTCCATTTCCTTGTCAGTAGGATTCGTGTCGTGCCGGCCCGCATAAACGGATTTGGTCGAGTTGAATATCCTGAGCATATCCGCGTCGGTGAGCACCCTGTTGTAGATGCGAATGTCGTCAATGTACCCGACAAACTCTTCACCCGTAACGATCTCCTTCAGACCCTCACGTAAAAGCGGTTCCATCGCCGTGGTTGACAAATCGATGACGGAGATCAGCTCGCCGTCCCGCCACCCGATGATCCTTTTGTTCTGATCATCGTAGGCCACGGCGAAATGGTGCCATTGAGAATCGTCGACGGCAGCCTTCACATGTGGATAGAAGGCCCACTCGCGCATATCATACTTTGGCCAGTCGTAATCCAGAATCCCACTGGAATACTTGAAGTCGTCTTCGCCAGTGAAACGCGGCTGAAAATGGCGGCGATAGACATTGAGCTGAATAGCCCCATTGTCGTACTCCAAAATGGTTGTGCTATCCTCCCAGGCCACATTCAGCCAGAACGACACGGTGCCGCGTGAGATGGCTAACAGTGAATCCTCCGATGCTGGAATCCGCATCGGCTCGGCATCGGGCATGAGTTCGAGACATGCCCGGCCTTTGCCGAGGGAATAGATGCGCGTGCCTCCCAGCGCGGCGTGGTTGCCGTTGCCGGAAAGGTCTTTGCCGGTGCCATCGTCAAAGTCCCAGCGCCCCATCAGGGAAGTTGACACATCGTTGGCCCGGCCCAATCCACTGCCCGCACCTGTGCTGCCCGCACCTGTACCTGCGCCACCCCTGTTCTTGCTTTCGCAAGAAAGCACAGGGGTGCAGGCACAGAAAACGCGGGTACAGGTGGTAGCAAGGAGCAAAAACATCACAGCCGCGAACAGGAATTGTGTACGTCTTGTGCCCCCATTGCTTCTTGCCCGCCGCCCCGACTCGCGTCGAAAGACGCGGGGGCAGGCGAAGCAAGATATGGGGGGAAATTTGACAAGTAACGTTCTGATCATTCGTATTCTCCCATTGCCCCCGAGATACTATTTAACCGGAGCCTCCTGAGATGGCTACAATGCGCGGTCGTCTCACTAAAACAGCAACGCTTTTGCCCGCACCTGTGCTGCCCGCACAGAAAACGCGGGTACAGGTGACAGGATACCATTGCGTAAGTATATTGGATTGGATATAGATAGCAAGAAGACACTTATGAAGGCAAATGCCCGCACCTGTGCTACCCGCACCTGTACCTGCGCCACCTGTGCCCGCACCTGTGCTACCCGCACAGAAAACGCGGGTACAGGTGGCGAGGTAACCACAGGTGCAGGCACAGAAAACGCGGGTACAGGTGGGCCCATACCCCCCCGTGCTTTCTTGCGAAAGCAAGAACGGGGGCGGCATAGGCCCCGTATCAAGCGCATTCTGCAACGTCGTTTAGTCAAGCTTGTCCGTAATCACGAAAGCGTCCAGGAAATTCTCGTTTTCACGATGGGCCCATAGTATCGTGTGCTGCCCGGCTGTCAACGTGACATTAACAACAGCATTATCCGAAGCATCGTCGCTGAAAACCCGCACCCAGTGCCAATCAGCAGTCTCAAGCTCTATGCTATTCCACTGTATCCAACCGCTACTGTGGACAGGCACATCATATTGACCATCCGGGATATGGACCCAGAGCGAATCGTCAGCAACGTTACTTACGCGACCCCAGATTGCATAAGTACCTGCCGTCGAGACCGTAAAGGTGTAAGTGGCGATGTCTTGGGTGCCTGGGTCGTCGTTGTTGCCAGGTACATCCGAGGTTGTCCCGATATACAATCCACCCGAGGGTTCTCCCTTTCCACCGGCATCCTTGACAGGATCGACTCCCGCAGCAGGATAAATCTTCATTGGCTCTGTTATGCTGTCCGCAGCTTCTGCTTCAAACCATATTTCCAAAGGAGGCTCAGGAACCAACCGATACAGCCGAATGTCGTCAAAGTACAATGTACCACTGGCACCACTGCCGTCAATCCCAACAGCCAGCGTCGTGACATTCTGCAGGTTCACGCCGAACGATGCAAGGTCGATACTCCACTGCTTCCACCGTGGTTTCGCTATGTCACCCGCATCACCGTCATAGACCACCTTGAAGCCGTTGATCTTCACATACAACTGCCCGGTGTTCCCCGCAGTGCCGTGGAGGTACAGCACCAATGCCTGAATGCCGGCTGCAGTCCAATCCTGCGGAACAGCAAAGGTGCGTTCGGCCTCTGAATATGCTGCGGCACCGGTGTTGTCGTAGAAGAACGGCATCGCCTGCTCACCGCCGTGAACAATAGTTTGCTCGGCAAAAGGAGGCTCAACATGACTTGACATAGAGCCATTCGTCGGGACTTCCCATCCGTCTATCCACGTACTGAATATCTCGTCGGGCGGATAGTCGTTATAATCTTCAAAATCGTCCACGATAAAGAACTCGTGTGTCGAGAAGTTCCAGATACCGCCTTGCCACGTTGTGGTGGTCTCGGCCTCATTGACCTCATTAATCTTCCAGTAGTAAGTCGTGCCTAAATCGAGCGATAAGGGATCATAGCTGGCCTCAGTCACGGTGGTAACAAGGGCAGTACCATCTATTACAGCCTGCTCGTCAGAGCTCAAGTACACGTTGTGCTCAGCCGCCTCTCTTCCTGCTCTCCAGCCAAGAACCACATCCGGGTCTATATCTGTTGCGCCCGAAGCCGGGCTTGGCTCTCTTGCAAAGACGGGTATGCTGAAGAATCGCACCTCGCTCAGACCATATTGGTCCAGGATGCCTCCCCAGTTGCTGTTAGCTGTGAGCCTGACGTACTTTGCTGTTACGCCACTAAAATCAACAGTGGTGTTGTGTGCATAGTCGGCCGCACCAGTTCCCTGGGCAAACTCATGAGTAGTTCCCAATGTCGTATAGTCGGTGCCGTTGGCCGAATACTCAATGGTAACATCTTTGAATCCAAAACCTATCACTGGCTCCAAACTGTCATTAGAGTTCCATACCCACATCTCGTGGAGTTTGTAAACCTTGTCGAGCTCATATTCGATCCAGGCCCCGAGCGGTTCAGTGCTGCTAAGCCACATATCCGTCTCTTGTGTCGAGTGCAGGTCATTAACATCCAGTCCTGAGCCGTTGATGGTATTTTCAGGGCCCATATCTTCCTGACTCGTGCTGGAAGCTGTGGCCGTTATGTTCTCGTTGGCATAAGCAATTGGCTCAGTCGTAAACTGCCAGACTTCGCCTTTGAACTCTATATGGCTGGTGGGTGGAGCATTGACTTCATCGACCCGCCAGTAGTAAGTCGTGCCAAAATCAAGACGTTGTGGTGGAGTATAGCTGTTGGCACTCTGGGCGACGCCGCCAACGGCATCATTGACGTTGTTGAAGTTTTCACCAAAATAGACTTTGTGCCCGTTTGTCGGCGCTGCAAAATCTCCCGGTGACCAGCTAAGAACCACATCTCGCGGCACATCTGTTTGTCCATCAGGCGGGTATGGATTAGAGGCCTGGCCCGGATCGGACACATCGACGGGGTTCCCATCGCCGTTATTCCACAGGTAGCTGATCTCCTCAGGGGTTAGGGCTCGGTTCCAGATAGCAACATCGTCAATCAGGCCAGCAAAAAACTTTATCAAGGTGCCGTCCTCCTGGCTTGCTATGACTCCGATATAGGCATTCTTCTGAGATGTACCGGAGAGGTCGTATCCGACAGGTAGGTCGTTGATTCCGTCTTCATAGATCCCATCGACACATGTACGAAGTGTAGTTCCCTCTCTCATCCCGACGACATGATGCCAGACACCATCAGTAACTAAGGTGGCACCCTCTGCTCGTATCTTGTCGGAATTGTCATCAACTAACATAGTTATTCTATTATCGTTACTTTCTCCCATAGACAATGTGTATCGTATTCCGCCACTGTCATCCCCGCCGTTGGCCCATATGGTGCCTTTTGACTTCGACGTCATTTTTATCCAGGCACTTATGGTAAAATCGCCTGTCCCGAAGTTAAGAATGCTTGGATTGCCACAGTCCACATAATCGTCTGTACCATCGAAGTCCAGCGCACCGCCGAACTTTCCATCCACCCATTTTGGGCCACCATTGAGGGTCCCGTCGTTTCCGTTGCCACTTGAGTCAGAAGCGGTGGTGCCGGATGTCTCATCGAGCTTCCACAAGCCGACAAGGCTCGGGTCAGCAGCTTCGGCTACGCTTGTTAGAGCCAGCCCCAGCACCAAAACAAAAGAAACTAAATAAATCAATTTCTTAGACATAATAGTCCTCCATCTCCCCGTTCCGTCTTTGCCGCAAGGCATCCTGCGGACGACGGGCGGGGTTCAAAAAAGGTTAAGAAATATATGCTTTGGCCCTGTGCCAGAGCACTCATTGTTTTCGACAGAACAACCCTGCTCCTCTATCAAATCCAATCTCTCCCCAATGATAATTTCACAACGCAACTCTACCTCCTCGCTTCAAGAGTTTCATACGAGCTGGCGACTAAGGTACAAGGACCCTTACTGCAAATCACGCAGTTCTTGCTGCCGCCGTGGTTCTTGCACAACAAATCCTCTATCAGAAAACCCCGGATCCTACGGGCCAGAAGGCCAAGAATCCACGGACTACACTGACTATACCAGATTGGCTATTGCACTTCAAGAAAAATCTGTCCCTTCAAATATCGCTATTGCACAAAGTGAGCCAGCATCTGGGAGTTTCCGCCCCCAATTGTCGGCGCCGTAGTGTCAGGGACGAAAGTTGGTCAGCTTAATTTTCTTTCCGGCGTCGTCGTAAACCAGCTCGGCCTTGGCGCCGATAATGGTAACTTGAGGCGCCGGTTTCTCCGGACCGCCGTCGAATTCGCCCTTTCGAGTCCCGGTATAGGAAAAGAGCACGAGGTCCCCGTTCGCCGCATAGTCATACTTGGTTACGTCGACGATCAGGTTTTCGCCGATATAGGCGTCGAGATTCAGGTCCTGGCACTGTACAGGCGTCACCCCGCCTTTGTGGGCGACAAACTTCGTCGTTGTATTGCCTTCACCGTCGCCCGTTCGGTACTCGCCCCTAACGGTTACCGACTTTATCTTGCCCTGGCTGTCGTCAACAACAAACATCCCCTCATTGAGGCTCAATTTGCCACAGTTCAATGATCCGCCAGCGATTACGTACCGGCCGGTTGTGGTATCAATATCAAGGTTTTTAGCGACATCAAGGGCCCCGCCGAGTTGCCGCGCGACGCTGTTGGTCCGGTCGACAATAAACGGCCCCTTGATCTTGAATGTGTAGCCGCCAGGAATGATAAACGTCGATTGCTCATATACCCGAACCTCGAACTCACTGTCGATATCACGGTCCAGGGTCACCGTTACACCGTCCTTAACTACCCGGCTCTTGCCGATCAGTACACGCTCATCTATCTTGTCGTCAGGCAGCCGTTCTGCATCGTCACCGCTCCATTTCAGGCGCCCCCCGTCACGTCCAGTCTCCCAGTTGGAAGAGTTACTCCACTTTCCGCTGCGCCTGGGGGCGATAGACGCCGTTCCTTCGAGCTCTTTTTCTTCAGGAGGAAGAAGCGGCGGATGAGTAGGTTGAATCTCGCCGGCGATAGATACATTCGTAAGCACGATATTTTCAACTAATCGAAGGTGCAGGATAGGCGGCGTGACCGTGTCAACGATGATGTTTTTCAGAAAAACATCGTAAACGAGCGCGTCTTCGACTCCCGTAATGGATATCGTCTCGTCGGACCCTTGTTTAATATGCACGTCTTCGATGTTGATGTTGCGGAACTCTGTCGGGAAATTACCGCCTCGGTAGCCATGATAGTTGTTTCTCAATCTGAGAATCCGGGCTTCTCCTATCTCGAGGTTTTTTATGTAGATGTCCTTAATGAATCCGCCCCTGTCGAGGTTGGACTTACAGTACAACACGTTGCCGCTCTCGTACTCGCAGTCGTACACGAAAACATTCCGCACACCGCCTGAGCATTCGCTACCGATGGCTATGCCGTCAAAGATCGTCATGTTGCGGACAACAATGTTCTCGCAAGGTTTGCCAATTCGCCAGGCGTCCTGGTCCCGGCCGGCTTTAATGGCGAGACAATCGTCGCTCTGGTCGAGATAACAGTCTTCTATCAGAACATCCTTCGATGAATCGGGATCGATTCCGTCATTGTTTGAGTTATGGCTTTCAATCCGCAGTTTCCGGATAGTAACATTTGTGCAGAACGTCGGATGAACGCACCAGAACGGGTAATCGTTCAGCGTCACGCCTTCGATCAGAACGTTCGTGCATTCGAACGGCTCGATCATTGTCGGCTTACAATAAAACTTTCTATCCTCTACGGGAGTGCCCTCTTTGCCCATCTTGCGCAGAACTTCGTTAGATGTCGTTCCAGGCTTGTTTTTCCCGCTCCACATGGCCCAGGACGATTCCGCCTGCCCATTGAGCGCGCCTGATCCCGTGATGGCAATATTGGTCTTTTTGTACGCGTAGATCAAGGGCGAGTAGTTGTAACACTCCGTGCCTTCCCACCTGACTCTGACGTGGGGAAGATAGTCGTCAAAGTTCGTGCCGAACATGATCGTGGCATCTTTTGTTACGTGCAGGTTGACGTTGTTGTCCAGGTGGATGGGACCGTTGGTGAGAAATATGCCCTTCGGAACGACGACGCGTCCGCCGCCCGCCTTTGTGCAGGCCGCGATTGCCTTCTCAAAAGCCGGGTTGCAGTCGGTGACGCCATCTCCCACGGCGCCGTAATCGGTCACGTTGAAATCACGGTTCGGGAACGTGGGGGGAACGATGCGGCTCAGAATCTCGGGCATCAGGTCCCAGCCCTCTCGCGGTCCGGCGGCCGGGTCCTTTCCTTCAAGGGGAAAACAGGCGCACACCAGGAGAAGGACAACCGTCAGGAGTACAAAAGATGCGTTTCTTACGACTGTTTTTCGGAGGATAGTCTTGTTCATGGATTTGTTGTTCCTTTCTGTGATATTTTCTTACAGATGTTCCACCAGTAATTTGGTATGGCGATACCGTAACATCTCGCGCTGCAAGAAGTTACACTTCGCAACTTATTGCAGCTTTACTGGGTACAACGCTTTATGCACATTTTGAACATACGCTAATTTACATAGAAACCGCAAAATGTCGAGAGAAAAATCAGGGCACCTGTACCCGCGTTTTCTGTGCGGGTAGCACAGGTGCGGGCAAACGCATCTGAATTATTGCTTTCCAGGTTTTGTCGCTTGATAGGCCGGATACTCGAACCAGACCATCGCCAGCGCGACTATCGTTGGGGCCGTATTTCTCACAACTGGCAACGATGTCAGTGTCGCCGTCGTGGTCCACTTCGTAGAAAAAGGCTTGGTCCTACTTCTCACCGACGTATGTGCCACACCTGTCGCAGCCGTCCCCCCACTTGATCACGTGGGTTTTCCAGTTGTCAGCACGAGGCTCCTTGCCTTCGTACTCCATCCAATAGGCAGGCGCCTTGTCCGTGGGCGGATAGCCTTCATCCTGGATCAGGAAGTCAACGATATCCTGTTTACCGTCTCCATTGTGAGAGATGGTGCGCGCACAAGATATGCCCTATACTCATAATCCTTTTATACCACAAGTTACCCTATCCATGAGTCGCAAAAGGGAAGGATTCTTCGGCAAATTCGTGGTCGAGTAGACAATATATAGCTCTCTCATTTAGGCATGCTTTGTATTCCCTGTTTCTCCTCTCTTTCGATTGAGGAGTGTCACAGTATTCTGCCATGTGAAAGACATCAACGTCCCTCACGGAACCGTGCATGCAGATTTCCAGCACATTATGTGGTCGGCCACATAAGATGAAGGAAATCCACAAGTTCGGTTCTGTGAGTGGCATTGAAGTTCCTCATATGGTTAAATATTGTGGCACTCTTGAAACCGAAAGGTAAGAGAAACAGAGAAAACAAATTAAACCTAAATGAAGGAACTATATTATGTTTACTCGACAGAAAAAGGTTTTATCATCTTTAATTTGTTTGGTTTTATTAACCATGATTGGATGTGGTGAAAAACAGGAAAGACCAACACAAGCAAGCACTGACATAATACAAGACTCAACAGATGCCGCTCCAGCCAAAATGTCCCCAATGCAGGAACAACAAAAAGCCAACCAGGTCCCTATGGCTTTTGGTGAGGGAGGGCAGATTAAAATGCTCTACGATCGCAGGCAGAGGCCTCAGTCAATCTATCTCAACAACAAAGTCCATATTGTTTTTAATGCCGGGGGGCAAATCGGGGCCCCGGCTAAGTCCCCCACCAAACCTATGGCCATCACTTATGATCCCCTTACCCGGGAATTCTCTAAAGTAGTGACACTCGGCTCTGGAGACAGCGATCACCACTACGGCCCCGTCATATGGGCTGATCAAAATGATTATTTGCATGTTCTTTTCGGCTGCCACAGTACCCCCGGCACACACCTGATATCCAAACAACCAGGAAGTATTGGAAGCAGCCTCGATTTCTGGGATACAGGGGCGCAAATCGCTTCCGGAATATCCTACCCTACTGTTTTCAGCATACAAGACAACAAGGAATTGATTTATTATCGCACAGGCGGCCACACCAGTTCATGGACATACCGTATTACCGATGACAATGGAAAGACATGGTCTGGGCCTGCCAGGGATGTGACCGATATGGATATTAACGGCAGAACCGAATGGTCGTCATACCAGACGATATTGCCCAGCCGGGACGGTAAATTTCTCCACGTGGCTTTTATAACCTACGACGATAACAAGTCCGATGACCCAAAGAGATATTACAACCCGCGATATGACCAAGCAGTCGAGAATGAATGGAAGTATAATCTTTACTACGTCAAGCTCGGCCTGCAAACGCACGATGTGACCAACTTCAATGGCGAAAGCATGAAAACTCCCATCGACATCGACCAGGCTGATGCAAAATGCAGGATTTGGGATACGAAATGGCGCGGGGCCGGCGTGCCGCCAACCATAGCTCTTGATGAAAATGGAGATCCTGCATTTCTCCATGTGCTTTCAGAAGATACGCTCGAGGACCACCAGTATTATTACGTCAGACGGGCGGAAGGAAAATGGAAGCAGACGCCTATTGCCCGCTCCAACCATCAATGGAATAGCTGCCATTTAGCCAGGGACGATTACGGAACATTGCACGCTTATCTGGTCATCGGTGACGGGTACCTCGATACAGGCGGTTATATGGACAGATATGGAGGAGGCACTGTTGAAGAATGGATATCTTGCGACAACGGAAACACATGGAAATGGCAGCGGGACCTGACACCCGAGGAGTCCAAATATCCGGGTTGGAAATACAATAACATTCAGCCGGTCACAAAATCCGATGGAAGCTTTGTGGACGGGATGCTCCTCTTCTACGGCTGGAAGGATAAGGAAGCTCCTGAAGCTAAAGCGTTCCTGCTGCATGAGGATGCTGTGCACGATCCTATCATTACTATGCCTCGGGATGAGGAATAATTGGAAGGCATCGTAATAAAGGACATGTAGATGCTAGCCGGACACGAAGGAAAGAGTATTATGTTAGACCGCCGTCATTTCTTGAAAGCAATGGGGCTCAGCATGTTTTCGCTGGCCTCATTATCAAATCGTGAGGGTAATGCGAACGGTGACCGAACAAAAAAGCCAAACATCCTGCTTGTCCTGGTCGACGACATGGGTTGGTCGGACATAGGCTGCTACGGAGGTGAAGTCCACCCCCCAACCTTGACCGGCTCGCCGCACAGGGAATTCGATTCACACAATTCCACAACACCGCAAAGTGTGGCCCGTCCAGAGCATGTTTGCTGACCGGACTATACGCGCAGCAGTGCGGTATGGACAAAAAGCCGGGATATCTTCAAAACTGTGTCACCCTGGGTGAAGTCCTGCGGAATGCAGGCTATCGAACGCTGATGACCGGAAAGTACCACGGCCTGGATAATCCTTACGACCGCGGATTCGACCGATACTACGGTCTTCGCGACGGAGCGTGTAATTATTTCAATCCCGGACTTCAACGCAAGGGAGAAGGTGTTCCCACTCACAAGAAGGGCGATAATTTCTTCCCGAGAACGTGGTGCATTGACGAGAAAGTGTACGAGCCCTATACACCTGAAGAGAAAGATTTCTACACCACCGACTATTTCACCAAACACGCGATGAATTACCTGGACGAATACAAGAGCGAGGACAAACCATTTTTCCTCTACATCGCATACAACGCCCCGCACGATCCGCTCCAGGCCTGGCCCGAAGATATTGCCAAGTACCGAGGCAAGTTCAGGGCGGGCTATGAAACATATCGCAAGGCCCGCTACAAACGTCAACAAAAGATGGGACTTATAGATGACAGCTTCCCTTTGTCCTATCCCACTTATGCCGATTGGAATGCCCTTTCCGAGGAAGAAAAGATTAAGGAGAACACGAGAATGGCTATCTATGCAGCCATGATCGACCGTGTGGACCAAAACATCGGCAAGCTGCTGGACAAAATCGAGCAGAATGGAGAACTCGACAATACGCTTGTGCTCTTCGCCTCCGACAACGGCTGCGCGGCCAGCTCGATCAAGAATTACTCTCGATACAATCCCACTGCCAACCAGGGCCAAATGGGTTCGATGACCCGTTGGACAAAAATTGGCCCTTCATGGTCCAATGTCAGTAACACGCCTTTCCGCCTGTACAAGACCCATACTCACAAGGGTGGATCCTGCACGCCACTCATCGCGTATTGGCCTAAAGGCATTAAGGGCAAAAACAGAATCTGTCATGAGGTGGGTCACTTCATCGACATCATGCCCACTCTCGTGGAAGCCGCCGGAACGAGCTACCCGACCGAGTTCAACGGACAGATAATACCCCCTATGCAGGGGCGCAGCCTTATCCCGATCTTCCAGAAAAGGAGACCCGCAGACCGCGGCACAATCTTTTGGCAGTGGAGCAAGGGCAAAGGCGTACGTCATGAACACTGGAGACTGGTGTCAGATAACAACGAACCGTGGAGATTGTACGATATGCGGGTTGACAAAACAGAGACGAACAACCTTGTGAAGGAACGCCCGGAAATTGCGCGGAAACTCGATGCCATGTTCCGGAATTGGACCAAATCAAACAAAAAAGGATAAGAAAATGCTTCGACGCACATTTCTCAGACAGATGGTATCTACGACGGCGATGTTTGTGACGGGAGCATCGTTTGCGCGTGAACCGAGCAAAGCGAATCGGCCTAATATCATTCTGATAATGGCTGACGATATTGCTTATGACAACAATTTCGGTGCTTACGCAAGCGAAGATTCGTGGACACCACGATTGGACAAAATGGCGTCCGAAGGAGTCAAATTCAGCCACTGTTATTCGACGCCAAAGTGTACTCCGAGCAGGGTAAAGATCATGACAGGCAGAAGCGGGATTCGAAACTACATCCGGTTCGGTGCTTTAGATCGTAACGAAACCACTTTTACGACGATGCTCAAGAACGCAGGATATAAAACATTTATCGCGGGAAAATGGCAGCTTGACGGACCGGGCGGCACGGAAACAAAGGAAGCCGGATTCGATTCGTGGTTGTTGTGGAATACCAAAATCGCAGGCGGCAACCGATATTGGGACCCGAAATTGGAACGTGACGGCAAACTGTTGAAAGTGGACAAGAACGCTTACGGACCCGATATGTGCGTGGGTACGATTAACACGTTTATAAAGGATAACAAGAAACGCCCGTTCTTTATCTACTACCCCATGCTATTGGTCCATTCTCCTTTTCTTCCGACACCCGACAGTAAAGATCGAAATGAAAAGGACAAACAGAAGAACTTTAAGGACATGGTCAAATATATGGACAAATGCGTGGGCCGGATACTGGACTGCTTGAAAGCAAATGATTTGGATAAGAATACCGTCGTAATGTTCACAACCGACAACGGCACACATCGTAACATTCGATATCGATCCAGAGGAAAAGACGTGTATGGTAAGAAAGGAATTCCGCACGACCGAGGTGCCCATGCTCCGCTTGTGATACGTCATCCGGCATCTATCCCGCCGGGGAGCGTTTGCGACGATATCATGGACTTTTCAGATTTTGTGCCCACGATTGCGGAAATTGCCGGTGCAAAATTGCCCGATGTAACCATTGATGGAAGGAGTTTCTGGCCCCAATGCCAAGGCAAAAAAGGAAATCCCCGAGAGTGGATATACCAATACTATTGGCCGAAGTCTTATAGCTGGATTCCTTCTGAACTGGGAACGGCAGAACTGATCTGGGCGCACAACAAACGCTATAAGCTATACGGTAACGGCCTGTTTTACAACATTCAGAAAGACAGAGAGGAAGAACACCCCATCCCCTCAGAAAAGCGAAACGCGGATGAAAAAAGCGCAGCAAATACCCTCCGCGCGGCAATAGCCTCTATGCCGGCAACAAACAAAGCCTACGATGGAAAACCAGCCAAGTCAGGCAGATAGAACCGTGCAGCAGAAGAATAGAAAAGGCCGATTCAACTTATAGTTAAAGAAGGATCAGAAAGAGAGAAAACTGGGATCGGAGTGAATCTGTGTAGATTTTTTAACACTTATAACAGGCTCGGAAGGATTTTTTTTACTGACTGCATAGGAAACATCATCTCGCTGATAAACTAGGGACAGCCACCGATTCTGGTGGCTATTTTCCTTCGTCTCTAGCCCTGACAATTAATGACCAGCCGGTAGAGAACAGAAGACAGCTCGTCGGGGCGAAGGCGCCCCGCCGCAACACGGAAGACAGTCCACAGTCCACAGGATGCCTTCCGGCAGATGCCTTACGGCAAGGGCAGAGAGCGACCGGCAGAGGCACAATAGAAATATAAAAAGTTAAAAAACCTGTCCTGAGCGAAGTCGAATGGGCCTGTCCTGAGCGAAAAAAGTTTACCCTGAGCCGAGTCGAAGGGCCTATCCTGAGCGAAAAAAGCCTGCCCTGAGCGCAGCCGAATGGGCCTGCCCTGAATTAGCCGAAGCCCGAAGTTTGCAAATCCGCACGAACA
>Ga0209979_1002682_pt1 | contig 16662 bp, 12 predicted proteins | sample AnhtaG_FD_183114 | JGI IMG/M metagenome (GOLD analysis project Ga0209979, IMG submission 183114) | Deep subsurface microbial communities from Anholt, Denmark to uncover new lineages of life (NeLLi) - Anholt_01485 metaG (SPAdes) (version 2) | ecosystem: Environmental > Aquatic > Marine > Oceanic...
CCAGCCAGTTGTTGAGTATCTGGAGCGGAAACTCTACACCAAGTTTGTGGTGCCTCAGTTTCCGGTTCATCCCGAATGGGGGATCAGAGAGATCGACACCTCCATCAACCTGCATATCAGGGACCTACGCGCCCACCGTATTGGGGGCATCTATCTGCCTAATACGCGCTGGTTCCAGGGCGAAGAAACCAGGGGCGAAAAGAGGGAGCGCTTTGCCCTGCAACTGGCCGGCCTGGCCGATGTCTTTGTCAACGATGCTTTTGGCTCGTGGCAGGCCCATGCCTCCACTGTTGATATCGCCAGGCATCTGCCAAGCTTTGCGGGTTTTCTTCTCCAAAGGGAACTCAGCACCCTCAAGCACGTCCTGGAGCCCAAACGGCCCTTTGTCGCTGTGGTGGCCGGAGCAAAATATGACACCAAGATCGGCCCACTTAACGAGATCTACAAGAAGGTCGATCATCTGGTACTGGGTGGAGTAATTTACAATACCTTTCTGTGCGCCAAATACGACGTTCGGGTGGGCGGGGTCAGCGAGTCCGACATCAGGGCAGCAAGGGATCTGGTGAACCAGGACAAGAAGGCCAAGAAGGTGCTTGAGCTGCCTTATGTTGTCGAGTCGGAGACTATTGAGGGGCGAGTGGAAGGCAGGTACAGGACCCGCAGGATCAAAGATTTCAAGAAGGGGGACAAGTACGGTTACTTCCTGGACGTGGTCCCCGAATCGTTTGACGCGCCTGGAGTGGCCGAGGTCATCGGATCGGCCGAAACCATATTTGTCAATGCGGTTATGGGCTTCACCCCCCACTTTTTCGAGGGGTCAATGAAGCTAGACCAGACCATTGACCAGAATCGGCACGCCCAAAAACTTTACGGCGGGGGCGACACCCTCCAGGAGTTCAAGAACCTCAGCCCCGGCCTGTACCTTGCCGCTATGGACAGTGCTCAGTACTACTTCTTTACCGGGGGCGGGACTGTGCTCAAGGCCATCGAGGAGGGCACGCCCTATGGCCTCGAACCGGTCAAGGCCCTCATAGAAAACGCAGGGACAAAGCCGAAATAATCAGGCTGTATCAAGTTAAATAGGACGCAGATTTTCGCAGATATACGCAGATAATAATACCTTTTCTTAATTTCTTAATCCAAAAAATCTGCGTTCATCTGCGTCCAAAATGGGATTTCCTATACAATCAAGTTATCAGGGGATGCAATCTACCTTAAAACAAGGAGGGAAATAGTGGCCTCAAAAAGTCATGGGATCGAGGATTTGACTCAGTTTGCAGCGGAGGTGATCCGCCGTTCAGGAGAAGAAGCACTTTCCTATTATGGCAAAGGGAAGCCCAATCTTAAGTTCGATGATGAGCTGGTCACAGAGGCCGAGCTCCATCTGACGGAATTTTGCCAAGATCAGCTCCACGCACAATTCCCTGAACATCAGATGTTTGAGGGCAAACAGGAGAACAAAGACTACACCCACGAGGGAAAGAGATACCTCTGGATCTATGACGCTTTAGATGGAGTTGCCAATTTTCAGGCTGGAATTCCCATCTGGGGCATCTCACTGGCTCTCCTCGAGAATTTTTGGCCGATTTTGGGCATGTTTTATATGCCTGCAACCGGCGATCTTTTTCAGGCGCAGGCAGGGCGCAAAGCCTTCTGGGGAAAAAAGGAAATCAGCGTTTCTGAGCAAGAAAATATTAACGACGAGAGCCTTCTGCTCACCTACTCCCGATTTCACCATCATTACCATTCCACATTCCCTGGCAAAATCCGCGATCTGGGATGTACTACTGCTCACATATGCTATGTTGCCACGGGTCGCGCCGAGGCGGCTGTCATTACCAACGAGTCCTATCGGGGTCTCGTCGCGGCTCGAGTCATTATTGAAGCGGCAGGAGGAAAAATCTACAAAATGGATGGCAGTGAGTTTTTCCTTGACGAATACATGGACGGGCAAAGGATAGATGATCATCTCCTGGTCGTGGCCCCGGATACCTGCTCACAGGTTCGTAACTATCTGCAAGAGATCCCTTAGAGAGCCCTCCGGAAGCCTATAATTCACTTTGCTACCACACTCAGCCTGGCAATCTGTATTGGCGGGGTTAAAAGTGAGCCTCCAGCCCATTCGGCTTTATCGCCGATAGCAGCGATGTTTTTCAGGGCATCGTAGGTGTTGCCTGCCAACATCACATCCTTTACACGCCCGACAATCTCGCCCTTCTCTATCTTGTAGCCCAACAGGACATTTACGGAAAACTCTCCACTGATAGGGTTGCCTTGACCCAAGCCCAACACATTGTGAACGAGCAAACCTTTTTTGGTGTTTTTCACCATTTCCTCAAATGGTGTGTTGCCCTCTTTGATAACCAGATTCGTAGGACTACAACCAATACCGTTACCAGTGGTCTTTGTGCCTGCTCTTGCTGCTGTGTCGAGGTCATAGAGGAAGTTCTTTACTAGCCCGTGCTCGATGAGTGGAGTGACCTGATGAGGTACACCTTCGCCATCGTACGTTCCGCTACCGTTCGCATAATCAAGCAGCGGATTATCAGTAAGAGCAAACGCCTCATCAGCGATTTTCTCCCCCAATTTGCCTGCAAGGGGAGATGAGCCCAAGAATACTCTCTTGCCATTAAGCCCCAGTATCAAAGCCAAAAGGAGAACATTCACCCCTTCAGGCGTGAAAACCACCGGCATATCACCCGATTTGATCGGAGCGATGTTCTCTGCCATCTTGAACAATTTAATAGCTTTCCTGGCAATCTCCACATGGTCAATCTCTTGTTTCTTCCATCCGAAACCATGTCCGGCCGAAAGGATGTCGGTTCCCCGTATCCACTGACCATCAACTCCAACAGCGAAGTTTGTGGTCTCAGTGCTATACGCTATGCCAGCAGAGTTGGCAAATTGAATGTTGCTTATACTCTTGCTCGCTCCAGCATTGAGAAGGATGTGGGGATTATACTCTTTCACAAGCGTTATCATTTCCTCACCAATGCGTACCATTTTCCCTTTGGTCACAGGTAGCACAGCATCGTCGTATACCTTCACATCCGGTCCTTCCTGCGGACCTGGAAACTCGAAATGTGCGGGGCTGCCAAACTCCGCAGCTTCCAAAGCCCTCGCTACGACACCATCCACATCGTCCATGTCAGTGGTGTGGGATGAGCCGATTTTGCCATCCACGATGATTCTTATGCTCATCCCTGTGCTCTGGGAGGATCTAACCGATTTGAGCTTGTCGCTCTCAAAAGACACGTTTGTGGATTCGCTTTGCCCCAAAGACGCCTGGGCTCCTTGCGCTTTCTTCATCGCTTTTTTGATCAACCGGTTTACTATCATTGTTGCCTGCCTCCTATCACAACGTTTTGAATGCGGGCATAGGGACCACCCAATCCTACCGGCAGGGGTGACTGCCCACCTTTTCCACAACCACCCCCCACTGGCGGCCATTCCACCGCATCACTTATTATATCGATATTCATCAACGTTTCAAAGACGTTGCCTGTCAGTACTACATCCCTGACCAGTTCTGCTATCTTGCCGTCTCTGACCATGTAGCCGTAAGCGGCACTGAAGGTGAACATCTCCATGGACGTCTGACCACCGATCATGTCTATGGCATAGAGCCCCAGGTTCACGTCTTTTATCATATCTTCAAATGTGGCATCGCCTTTGTCGATATAGGTGTTGGTCATGCGCACAATCGGTTGATGTTGGTAGCCAATGGCCCTGGCGTTGCCTGTGGGCTCCTCACCCATCTTAGCAGCGGTCTCACGGGAATGTAATCTTCCCACCAAGATGCCATCTTTGATCAAGTAATTCTTTCTGCTCCTCACTCCTTCATCATCGTATTTTTGTGTACCTCTCAGACCGCGGATAGTGCCGTTGTCAATGATGTTTAAGATGTCTGAACCGAAGCGTTTTCCCAGGACCATCAGCTCTTTCAGGCGCTCATTTTCGTATACAAAATCCGATTCACTTAAATGCCCAAAGGCTTCGTGGGCAAAAACCCCTGTTAGTCTGGGATTTATGATTACGGTATACTTCCCACCAGTAACCGGAGGTGCTGAAAGCAAGTCCACAGCAAGCTTGGCAGCCACTTCCGCCTTCTCCTGCAACCCTTCAATGATCTGGAAGCCAGCACTACCTGCAACGCTCTCAAATCCTTGCTGAACATTATCCCCGTCCCTGGCAGTGGCTGAGAGACTCACGCCTGCATCAGGTCGCTCATCTTCAATGTGGGTTCCTTCTGAATTGCCATACCAGACCTTTCTGAAGCTGTCCCCATAGCCAACATTGGATGTTTCAACCTTGTCGTGGTAACCGAGAACAATCTTGTTGTACTCCTCGATGACCGACTTCTTCTCGGACAATGAGATTTGTCGAAAATCTTTCTCCATGGTTGCTGTTATCTCATCAACAAATGGTTCCACCTCAGCAAACCTGCTTTTTTCTTCACCTACCAGTCGAGCTGAATTACAAGCCTCCTTCACTCTGTCTTCAAGGGCGCTGAGATCATTGAAAGTGGCGTAACCCCAGCCGCCTTTTACAAGAGCCCTCACAATCCCACCCAAGGTCTTTGACGAGCCGATGCTGTCCAGCTCCTCACCTCTGAAATTCGCCCAAGAAGAAGTCACGTTTTCAATTCGGATCTCTGTGTATTCCGCATCACTCTTGGGTAAGGCCTTCTCTATCCTTTCTCTCATAGCAATCACCTTCTTAAAAGCCGGTTGTGTGGTTAATGATGATCTGAATATACCTTAAATCTGATCCGCCTTCAAGTATGGGTGTGGTGAATTTGTGTTCTGCGAGTGACAAGGAAGGCTTTGCGATGATTATTTGATCTTAGGGTACAAATGAAATGAGGCTTTGGTTTCTTTCGCTTTTTTGATAAAGCGCAGAAGTCACGGGAGGAAAGGTTTGTGAGTCATTATCCCTCTTCCCGTAATATTTCCCTTGACATTCCCATGTCTTCTATAATACGTTAAGAACGATCCGTTATTAACGAACCGGAGAAGGTACTCATGGAAAACCCTTTTAGATACGGGGGGATCGTCCGCGGTCCCTATTTTGCCGACCGAACAGAGGAACTCCGTGAACTTATAAGGGAAATGGAGAACCTCAGCAGAGTTTTTCTGATTTCACCAAGACGCTTTGGCAAGACATGCCTTCTGTTTAATCTCATTGACACATTGCGTGATCTTGAATTTGCTACAGCTTATCTTGATCTTAACGCCCATCCTGAGGTGAGAAGTCTTGCCGCTGCTTTGACTCAACTGACCTCAAGGGCCTTGGAATCAAACACGGAAAGACTTCTGAAAATATTTTCAGGACTTCAGAGGCTAAGACCGAAGGTTTCAGTTGGACATGATGGCTCGATAACTGGAACCGTTGAAGTGGCAAGCGAATATAAAGAGGCACTACCTGCTCTTCTGGAAGGGATGCAAAATGCCGAAAAACTGGCAGAGAAAAAAGGGAGAAAGCTAGTGATTGTCATTGATGAATTCTCTGACCTTCCAAAGTATGACGGGCAAACCCTTGAAAAGGCCATGCGGTCTGAGGTTCAACAGCATGACCATATTGGCTATATTTTTTCGGGTTCAGAACATTCAGTCATGCTGTCTATGATTCGAGACAGGAAGAGGGCTTTCTACAAATTAGGAAGGATCATGAATCTCGGTCCCATTCACAGGGAAGCCTATTTGGATTTTATCTATGATTGGTTTCAGAAGGGGGCTTACAAGGTTGAAAGACATGATTTGGAACAGATACTGGACTTAGGCACAGATGTGCCACATAATATTCAAAGGCTTTGCCACACGGCGTGGGAGTTGGCCAGTGACACGGGTGAGATAACTGCTCCCTTTATCGAAAAACTGCCGGCGGTTATTGCGCAGCAGGATTCCCCTCACTTTGAGTTGCTATGGCAAACTGCGTCTCAGCAACAAAAGGCGCTCCTTATCGCCTTGAGCAAAGAGGCCAGTGCTAAACCCTTTTCAAAGGAATTCCAACTGACCCACGGGATCGGCCCCTCTTCCTCTATCAAGGCCTCTCTTGATTCCCTTACAAGAAAGGCTATTCTATTTAGAACCCCAGAGGGTTCCTATCAATTCTCCGATATCTTTATGCGATACTGGATCGGTTACCTTAGGGGGGCCCAGTAGTGAGGTCAAATTTGCACTACAATAAGCGTTGGTTGATAAGTATTGATGGCTTCGTAAAAAGTCGTGAATCTCTTGAAAACGTCATTCCGGCGAAACCCGGAATCCAGTAAATTCAATTACTTCTGGATGCCGGATCAAGTCCGGCATGACGGTTTTGGGACTTTTTACGAGATTGTCAAGTATTAATTCCAAGATAAAATGATACGGGAGGAAACAACCATGCGTTTTTTCAAGGCTTTTTTGATCGGGTTACTGCTGTTGTTGGTCGGTTCCAATTTCTGCCTGGCGACCGATCCTGGTTCAGAGATCAAATTAGATATCAAAGAGTTCCAACTGAAAAACGGTATGCTTTTCTTAATTGTGGAGCGACCTACTACGCCTCAAGTTGCATGCCGTGTGGCGATACGTGCCGGCTCAGCACTTGAAGAGGCAGGTAAGACCGGCATCGCGCATTTACTTGAGCACATGATGTTTAAAGGCACCAAGAATGTCGGTACTTTAGACCCGGAAAAGGATATGGAACTTCAGGAGCAGATTGAAGCCGCATATCAGGTGGTCCTCGCGGAGCAACAGAAGCGTGATCCTGACCAGGAACTGATCCGGGAAAAGCTTGCCGAGATGCATACGCTTCGGACTGAGGTGCAAAAGGTCTACGTGCCTCAGGCCTTTTCATCCCAGTTAGGTAAGAACGGCGCTGTCGGGGTCAATGCTTTTACCACCAAAGACCAGACCCAGTATGTGATGTCAGTGCCGTCGGACATGCTTGAGCAGTGGTTCTCAATTATCAGCGAACAGTTGTTTGAGCCCTCCTGGCGTGAGTTTTACGTTGAGAAGGAGGTCGTGCAGCGGGAGTGGGCCTTCCGTTATGTCAACAGCCCGGGTGGCGCTGCATGGCTCGATCTCAACGCCACAGCCTATACCGCCCATCCTTACCGTAATCCAACCATCGGATGGAAATCGGATATGGAGAAATATAGCACCAGTGACGCTATAGCGTTTCATGAGAGACACTACAATCCGACAAACGCCATCTGTGTGCTGGTGGGGGACGTGAGAGTAGAGGAGGCTAGAAGGTTAGCAGAGACTTATTTCGAGCGGTATCCCGCCGGAAGTCGGAGTCCTGAAACTCTAACCGCCGAACCGCTGCAGCAGGGCCCACGCACGAGCGTCCGGTTTCTGAAAGGCACCCGTACACCTCTGGTCAGAATCGGTTTTCATGGCGCCCGTATGGGAGCCAAAGACTTCTACGCACTTGATGCCATGACCATGGTGCTAAGTCTCGGCCGCAGCGCCCGCATGACCCAAAACATTATCGATAAGGGCCTTGCCGTCGAGGCGTGGGCCTATAACCCCGACAACCTCTACGGAGGCATGATCATTCTAGGCGGCTCGCCCAATGAACCGGATAAAGTGAAAAAAGGGGCCCTTAATGAAGAAGAGAAGCGGCAAGCTTACCTGACTGCCTGCCAGGGGCTTGAAGGTATGCTTCTTGCTGAAATCGAAAAGATGAAAGATCAATTAGTTTCTGTGCGTGAACTGGAAAGGATCAAGAAACTCAATCTGCGTGAATTCCTGGATCGGATGCGAAGCAATGAAGAGCTGGCCGGTACTCTGGCAACACTGGAGGTTCAGGCCGGCTGGCGCTACCTCACCGATTACCTTAAAAGAATCGCAGAGGTAACACCCCAGCAAATCAGGGAAACAGCCAGAAAATATATCCGTACCGAGAATCAAACCAGCGTCTATGTTATCCCGGGTGGAAAGCCGGATACCCCGCCCGAGCAATATACCGAGGTCCGATCTATGGGGGTGGTGGCAGCTGCAGCAAAGATCACCAAGCCAGACACCTTTCTTAACAACTCAAACTACTCGACACCTGCAGGTTGGAAGCATCCGCTTTCTTTCCATCGGGCCCCAGAAAAAATTGAATATCCAAAAGCTCAAACCGCCAAGATCGGAAACACAACGATGTTTTATTTGTTCGACCGAGAGCTACCCCTGATCGATCTGACTATTCTGGTGAAGGCCGGCGAGGTTGATATTGACGATACAAAGACTGGCTTGACCAACATGCTCGACAAGACCCTCATCCGGGGAGGTACCCAAAAATACTCCTCTTCTGAGTTGGCGCAGGTGCTGGACGAAAACGCTATCCGCATATCATTATCCATTGGGGAGGAGGCGTCAGTTATCCATCTGTCAGTCATAAAGGAAGACTGGGATAAGGGGCTGACCCTGCTGGAGGAGATTCTTGCTCGGCCTGCCTTTGACCCCAAAGTGCTGAATGTGGTCAAAGAGAAGGAAATAGTCAAACTCAAACGGCAGGGCGGTGATGCGCAGGCCGTGGCCATGCGCGAAGGGATGATCTGGCATTTCAGGGGACATCCATATGGTCGTGATCCGCTCCTGGGCTTGAAGACCATCCCGGATATTACACGGGATGACCTTAAACGGTTCTTAACAACTTATTTTATTCCATCAAACATGGTGGCGGCGGTATCAGGTGACATAAGAAAAGAAAAGGCCGTGGAAGGCCTCAGGAAGCTCTTTCAGGCGCTCCCTCAAGGCCGGCCGCCTGAACGCAATCTCGAAGAGCCAAAAAAGACCCCCTCTGTTTTAGCACTCATTCCTAAGCCCGGCCAGGTTCAATCCCAGATCATACTGGCCTTACGCAGCGTCAAACGCACGCACCCGGACTTCTGGAAAATGCACCTTTTAATGGCTATATTTGGCGGGAACGATTCCCTGATGTACACACGCCTGCGGGACGATCTGGGAGTTGTCTATTCAGCCGGATTCTTCCAGATCTACAAATGGAATGCGGGGGTGCTGGTTGGATACATCGGCTGCAAGGGCGATAAAACGAGCACATCGATTGCAGAGACATTGAATATCATGAACTCGCTACGGAAAAATGTTCCCAGGAAACATCTGGAACTCAAGCGACTTGATGCGCTAAATAGTTTTGTCTTCAACGTGGACACCCCGGCCGAACTGGTAGAGGTTTACAGTCGCTATCACATGAGGGGCGAACCTCTGGACACGCTTGAAAGAATCCAGGACGCCTATCTCAGTGCAACCAGAGAAGATCTACGGGATCTTGCGGCAAGGCTTCTTGACCCGGGTAAGATGCAGGTCTTTATCGTTGCAGACAAGGCGATCCCGGTTAAGAGCAAAGACGGCGCTGAACTGACACTTGAACAAGACCTTAAGGCTCTGGCTAAGAATCTCGGTTTGCCTTACCGGGAAATTGAATTGCGTTGAGGGAATCACACCATATATAAGGGTCGGAGGAAGCGCTGAAGGAAGAGGATTAGAAAGCGAAAGGAGTTGTTCCATGGAGTCTCATAGCAGATCCAAGGCCCTCATAGATCTTGAAAAGCTTAACACTCTTAATCCAGAGGGTTGTCCTGCCTGCGGGAGGAAGTTTGAACTCGGAGAGCTCGTAGTGCTTGCCTGTGGAAATTGGGAAGGCGAATGCTATATTCATGAAGATGAAGCTACTTTTGACAGAAAGACAAGCGCTTACTACGAGCAAAGGTATTATGAGACAATGAAAGAGAGGTCGAGCTGACTGTTTTTTTCGCTCATACTGACACAGAGTTCCCAGAGTCCTGCTACACGGGACGAAAATCATCAACCAAAGGATTGACAAATATCATTTTTATGATAATTTATTATCAATATATGAATAGGAGGATACTATGCCTTTAATCAGACCAATATCCGATCTAAGGAATCGGTCCAGTGAAATCTCAGAGATTTGCCATAGCGAAGACCAACCCATATTCATAACCAAAAAGGGGAAAGGTGATTTGGTTGTGATGAGCCAAGCCCACTATGAACGTCTCCATAGTTTACTTGAGCTCTATCAGAAACTTGGAGAAGCTGAAGCACTGGATGCAGTGGGTGAACAGGGGGTAACTCACCGCGACGTTATTCAGCATTTGAAGGCAAATATCACATGAATGGACCCTATGAGATTCGCTACTTAAGCACAGCAGAAAGGGACCTTATTGATATTCTTGAATATATCAAGAAAGACAACCCCACTGCTGCCAATTCCCAACTTAAGAAATTTGACAAGGCAATTTCTCAGTTAGCGTCAAACCCACTCCTCGGCATAATTCCTAAAGATGAACGGCTCAAGAAGCTCGGTTACCGAATGCTAATTGTCAACAAGCATCTCGTGTTTTATGTTGTCAAAACCGAATATGTTCAAATACGTCGTATTATTCATGGAGCCCGACGATACAGCTTTCTCCTCTGACATATCTCGTACCCACTACTTAGCTGCTTTCTCTGTCAACCCCTTTACTGCCTCCATGTACTCTCTCATACCCCTCAGAAAAATGTCATTGTGATTGGCTTCAGGAATAGCGAGGAACCTTTTATCCGGGGCCGGAGAGGCATCATAGAGGGCCTGGCCCTCGGTAAAGGAAATAATGTGATCGTTTTGAGCGTGGATGATCAATGTCGGTTTATCAAATGTGGTGATCTTATCGATATTGCGAAACCCTTCCTCCTCTTTTATTCCCAATGCCTCCATGTTGATGCCAAGAAGCTGAAGCAGTGGCCTGGCATAGGCAAAGCCACTTTCAATAATAAGCCCTGCTATCTGATCGCCATGATGGGCTGAAAGCTCAAGGGCAGAGGCACTGCCCAGGGACCTTCCCATTACAATAAAGGGACCTGTATGCCCCCTGTCTTTGAGCCAGACCTGGACATAGTCAAATATTACATGAGAGTCTCTCATCATGGCAGTAATCGTTGGTTTGCCACTTGAGCGTCCATAGCCCCGATAGTCAACAGGCAAAAAATTGATGCCCTTCTCCAGATATAACAGTCCCATGTCATCATAATCGGCAACAATCTCGCCGTTTCCATGAAAAAAAAGGATGTTAGGGGCCTCCTTTCCCGCCAGATGAAACCGTGCACCCACTACCACATCCTTTTCTACCTGAATGAGCACATCCTCGGCAGAAGGACCGGGCCTGGGAGATCCCCATTCCGGCCTGGGATGAAACAGAAACATCAGGATCTCTGGCCTATCCAATTCCGAATAATCAATCTTTGAGATATCAATCATGTGAAACCCATTTTCTTTTCTTGGGGTAACTATTCAGCCACTAATCCGCCTCAGGCGGACTAAGCCTTTCGGCCGTGAGCTCAAGGCCGAACGGGCACTAAGATTACAAAATTATTCTTTTAATACCCTTTTTGATGAGGGGCACATCAAGTTACCACCCCCTCCCTGCCCTCCCCCTTCCCCGCCTTAAGGGCGGCGGGATCTTCGACAAGGGGGAGGGTTTGGGAGGGGGTAAATTCCTATTTATTAGGGTTTTTAATACCCCATCCGCTTGCGCCGGGGTTTCCGCTAGTTCCCTCTCCCTGGGGAGAGGGGTAGGGTGAGGGGGTAAAGGCAGTATTATTCCTTTACATACCCCGTCCGCTTGCGGAGGGGTAATTGATTATTCTTTGTGTCTTTGTGTCTTGCTTCCGAGTTCCGGATTCCGTCCTCGGAATTCGGAAACCCGCCCCGTTCCGGGTCGGGGGTGGCTACCGATCAGTTACTTCTTATAGTATTTTCAACAGATAAGCATATCTTTCACCCTATATCAATCAAATTTCGGTGATTTGGCCAAATGGGACCTGAGTTGTTCCCCAAGAAAAAGCTCATCTCCACATTTACCCTGTTAGAATGCCCCGTGTGCTAACAGGGTTTACACGATCTTGAAAATGGTTGCAACCGGTTTCATGCTGTAATAGTGTCTATCTAAATCTGTGCATCCAGTCCCGCAAAGTGGGACATCAGGGGAGCTACGTTCATAGTATAGGGATTTCCTTTTTGGACGCAGATGAACGCACATTGTAAAGATTTTTTAATGCGCCTAAGGCGCATAAATATAAAAAGCTAATAGAATCATTACCTGCCGGCCATGCGAGTTCCGGAACTCGGAAGCGGGCGGGTCTGCGGATATCGGCGAAAATCTGCGTCCTAATTTAAGCCTAATCTTAAGAAAGGGAGAAAAGATGATGAAGAAAATAGGATTTATCGGTCTTGGAATTATGGGAAAGCCCATGGCAAAGAACCTGCTTAAAGCAGGATATTCTCTTATTGTTTATGATATAAATAATACACCAGTAAAGGAGCTTGCAGAGGCAGGCGCTAAAGAAGGAAAATCATCAAAGGAGGTGGCAGCACAGTGCTGGATGCAAAGATGCCGCTGGTGCTTGATGGGAACTTTAAACCCGGATTCCGCATTGAATTGCACATCAAGGTTATGATGAATGCCCTTGAAACTGCACATGAACTCGGCGTGCCAGTGCCTCTTTCAAGCGTGATCCTGGAGATCATGCAGGCACTCAAGTGTGATGGAAAGGCCAAGGATGACCACGGCGGAATTGTCCAGTTCTATGAAATGCTTGCAAAAACAGAAGTAAGAAAAAGATAGGGGCTCTATGGCCGCATTCCTCGTTTCTTTGGCCCCAGTTCGCTCGGAAGCAATCGATACGCGGTCTCGATCCACTCACACAGGAGCGGCCTCGTATCGCGAGGATCGATGATCTCCTCAATGCCGAACATCTCGGCTGTAAGGAAGGGGGAGGTCACCTCGGACAGACGTTCTTCGATCCCCTCCCTCAAGGCCTGGGGATCCTCCGAGGCTTCTATCTGCCGCTTGTAGGCCGCCTGAACACCGCCTTCGATCGGCAGAGATCCCCAATCTCCCGAGGGCCAGGCGTAACGCAAATTCAAAAGTAAATGGTTACCATGGGCTGCACCAGCTACCCCAAAAACACGCCTGAGGATGATGGAGCACCACGGGACAGTGGCCTGGTACACGGCAAATATATAGCGGGCGCCAGAGCGGATGGTCCCTTGTTTCTCCGCCTCTATCCCGATCATGAACCCGGGATTGTCAACGAAATTGACGACTGGTAGATGGAAGGTGTCACACATATCTATGAAGCGAACCAGTTTGTCAGCCGAAGGGGTGTTGATCGCACCTGCCAGGAATCTGGGATCGTTAGCCATGACGCCGATAGGTCGTCCGCTAAGGCGAGCCAGGCCGGTGACGACGGAGCGGCCCTGTTTCGCTCCAATCTCGAAAAAACTTCCCTTATCGAGGACCAGTTCAAGGATGCGGCGCACCGGATATGAACGCCGTTTGTTTTTGGGAATGATGCTAAGGAGTTCTTCCTCCCGGCGGTCAGGCGGATCTGTTGATTCCATCACTGGAGGCATCTCGTAGACCGAATTTGGCATATAGGAAAGAAAGCGTCGGATATGTTCAAAGGCCTCTTCCTCGGAGTTGACCTCGTTGTCCACCACCCCGGAGCCACGGGCGTGGATATGCGAGCCGCCAAGTTCTTCCTTGCCAACCTTCTGACCGGTAGCCACTTCGACAAGAGGAGGCCCGGCCACAAAGACCTGGGCCGTTTTCTTGGGCATTACTGAAAAATGGGAAAAAACAACGCGAGCCGCACCAAGCCCGGCCACCGGCCCAAGGGCCGCACCTACCACCGGGACGGTGGAAAGCAGTTCTTCCATGATTTCCATAGCCGGATTGGCCGGCACATAGGTGCGATCCATCGTCTCCAAGAATTTAACGCTTCCGCCCCCTCCGGTCCCCTCAATAAGACGGATCATGGGCAGACGGAGATCGAGGGCCATCCGCTCCGCATAAGAGGCCTTATATCCGATTGCGGCATCGGCAGCGCCGCCACGAATGGTGAAGTCGTCGCACCCCACCACCACTCGTCGATTATCAATCCTGCCTGTACCCATAATAAAATTCGAAGGAAAAAGTCTGACCAGGCGGTCTCCTTCATAACTCGGGATACCGGTGATGGCGCCGCTCTCGTGGAAAGTGCCGTTATCCAGAAGCTTGTCGATTCGTTCCCGAACGTTCAACCGACCGGCGGCGCGCTGACGCTCCAAATTCTCCGGTCCACCCATCTGAGAAGCCAGGGTCTTACGCCGGTGGAGCTCTTCGATCTCGGGCACCCAGCCTTTGTCAGAGCTTTTCTTTGAGTTATCCATTTAACCCCTCTCATTCAGACGAAAAAATCATGCCTTTAAGATATCCTTGTATGACCAATATGTAAAGTTGAAAGAACGTTCTGAATTATGTCCACTCCTCATTTGTCAAGTTTCCTATTGATCAGATGTGCAAGTGGGGCTTCAATGACCTAATTTAGGAAATGGTCATCAAAGGTGTTGATGAAAATATTGATAACCCATTTTCTCCAACGGTAGATCATGTGAAGCCCATGAGATCAGGTGGGAAACTTAGGTTAGAGAACCTGGTTGCTTGTTGTTGGCGATGCAGGATTGGCAAGAAAGGCTATGATGAATCTGAATCTGAAGTGCTCCGACAGTTACCTGTCGTCACTTCAGCCCTGCCTTGCGCAGGGAGTCAATGTGGAGCTCTGTATCGGCTTTATTCTTGAAGGGAAGTGCCTTTGCAACATGCTCGAGAGAGAACTTGGGATTTATCCTGAGGACTTCTGCGGCTGCAGCACGGGCCTCCTCTTCACGGCCTGCTAAACTATAAGTCGCGGTCAGGCCAGTGTGGGCACGAATATCATCGGGGTTGAGATGGAGCACTCTCTTGTATGCAGCGAGCGCCACCTCATACTGTTCCGTCAAGCGATAAGCATCACCTAGGCTGAATAAGTACCAGTTCGGAGGGATGGGGTTAAGACGTATCGCCTTCTTAAGCAAGGCAATGGCTTCCTCTGGCCTGCCCACATAGTTCAGAGTCATGCCCAAATGCGCATGGGCGTCAGCCCCATTGGGATTGAGAGCGATGGCCCTCTCTTCCTCGGCAATGGCCTTCTCATACTGCCGGCTCATAAGGTAGATATTGCCCATTAAGGAGTGGGGGAGGTCCAGGGTGTCATCCAGGGCGAGGGCCTTTTGCGCCAGTTCGGCTGCCCGCCCCATAGACCTGCCGGGGGACTCACTCAAGCCAGACCATACTTCCATCAGGTAGGTCCAACCCAGCAACGTGTAGGCTCCTGCATTCTTTGGCTCCAAGGCAATGGCTTCCTCAAACATCTGTCGGGCCTGAATATTACCTTCTTTATTGAAGCGATAGAAATAGGGTATCCCCTGCAAGACCTTCATAAAGGAATCGAGGTTTACTGCACCTTTGTCATACAAGCGGGCTTGCTCCCCGTCAGTCAGCTTCACTCGCACGGCCGTGAGGATCTTCATCGTGATCTCGTCCTGGAGAGCAAATATGTCTTTCAGATCCCGGTCGTAGCGCTCCGACCACAGGTGGCCACCCGTAGCGGTATCAACCAACTGGGCGGTGATTCGCACCCGATCTCCGGCCTTGCGCACACTACCCTCCAGCACATACCGTACCCCAAGCTCCCGGCCTACCTGCTGAACCTTCACCGGCTTCCCCTTATAGGTGAACACCGAGTTGCGGGCAATCACAAACAGGTGTGGGACCTTGGAGAGGGTGGTGATGATCTCCTCGGTTATCCCGTCGCTGAAATACTCTTGCTCAGCCTCACCACCAATGTTGACAAAGGGAAGCACGGCAACGGAGGGCTTATCGGGCAATTCAAGCCCCGGGGTCTTCTCAGAGACAACCTCCGCCGGTGGAGGAGAAGGACGTAAGTAAAAGTTCCAGATCGCTACCGCCGCAGCACTTACAACGAGAACCGCCACCATAGCCAATGCCGCCCACTGCCACCGTCTAAGCCCAACCCTTTTCTCTTCCCTCGTCCCGGCGACCGTAACCCTTGGCTCCATCAAGACCCGATAAGCTCCTACCGGCTTGGCGATGTTTTTTACCGTTTGATCGCCCAGAAACTCATATCCCAGAGGCAGCTTGCTCTCGATGTGATCAAAGGCTGTCCTGGAGATGCAGATGCCCCCCGGGTCGGCCAGAGCCTCCAGCCTGGCTGCGATATTGACACCGTCTCCGTAGATCCGGTCTCCTTCTTCTATGACATCCCCGAGGTTGATGCCGATGCGAAACTCCATCCTGCGATCTTCGGGCAACTCGGCGTTTCGGGCTTGGAACTCCTTTTGGACTGACACGGCGCACTGCACAGCATCCACCACGCTGGCAAACTCGGCCAGGAGGTTATCCCCCGGAGAGTCCAACACCCTGCCCCGGTGTTGCTGGATGAGAGTCGTCATCACCTCACGGTACGCCGTTATGGTGCGCACGGTGGCAGCCTCATCCTCACCCATGAGACGGCTGTAGCCTTTAACATCGGCACTGAGAATGGCGGTGAGCTTCCGTTTAAAGTCCTCCGTGGCCATAGGATCATCCTCTTAAAGGTTTGAAAACGAAAGGGCAGAGACTATGGATAGATAATTAGTGCTTGACCGAAAAGTGCTAAAATGTCATTGCGAGGAGTGCAACCTGCCCGCCATCGGCTTCGCCTTCAGGCGAGTTTCCGAATTCCGGAACTCGGAAGCGGGCGGGCGACGTGGCAATCTCATTAACTATTCAGTAATTTCACTATT
>Ga0209979_1002683_pt1 | contig 16661 bp, 20 predicted proteins | sample AnhtaG_FD_183114 | JGI IMG/M metagenome (GOLD analysis project Ga0209979, IMG submission 183114) | Deep subsurface microbial communities from Anholt, Denmark to uncover new lineages of life (NeLLi) - Anholt_01485 metaG (SPAdes) (version 2) | ecosystem: Environmental > Aquatic > Marine > Oceanic...
GTCTGCCCGTTTATGATAAAGGCATAGACCTTATTGACTCTTGGCTGAAGAGAATAGCTTGTGACGAGGATACTTTTTGATGGCACGGCAGTGGTGAGGGTAATTCCAGTATGTTCAAAGATCAGCATCCGATTCTTGCCTTTCCAGAGATGATATGGGACTCACCTTAGCAAGATGAAGGGAGTGATCGGAGCACACTTTAACGGCTACTGCCCATAAGTCCAGAATGTGCAACCACTAACAGAAAGGCTGGGTATATTTGCCAGAGATACCCAGCCTTTCCAGTGTCCTAATACCCGCGATGTCAGCCCTAGCTCTTGCCTATTCTGAACATCTTAGTCCCGCACACCGGGCACACACCCTGAGTCGCCGGCTTACCATTCTTCATGGTTATACTCCTGGCGTCCCTCATTTCCCTCTTGGCACGACATTTTACACAGTATGCTTGCATTTGAGTACCTCCTTTTTTGCATGCAGAATAGACTATTCCCTACCAAATGTCAAGACCCTCACTAGATTACACTTTATAGTAGGAGGCAACTACTATTCTCAGAAACAAGGAACTTGTCGTGGTAAAAATAAGCTCAAACGCCCTTGGACTTGCGTCTGGTTACCAACCACCAAGCTGCCAGCGAACTGATCACAGCTAATATGGCTACAATACCGCCAACGAGCCACCAGTTGATCCACAAAGAACTGGTGAATTCCCCACTGAGACCGTTCAATACTACTGTGTAGTGACCCGGCTGAATATCAGACAGTACGAAGACCACCGACTCGCTTTGTATAGGTCCAAGAGCCACCTCTTGGGTCGCTCTTGTATGCCCGTTCAGCTTAAGGATGACACTATAGCTTCCCTCTCGGTAGCCACTGTTGACCACGTCGGCGGTGACGGTTACTTCTTGGCCAGTCCTGACGGCAAAAGGCAAGAGTCCCCACATCGTTACCTGAGAGGGGTTGACACTTAGATTATAAATACCGGCACTGAATGGCGGTACCTCAACTACGCCAGGGGATTCCACTAGCAGGGTGAAGATGGACGAGTGACTTAATGACGCGGTGGCAGCGTCAGCCTCGGCGTCTATCAGTGTAGGCATTCCCATCCAACCTCGCTGATATCGGTCATAGCAGGCGATGACCAACTCCTCCTCATCAATTCCGTCGCCGAGCGCTGGTGAGTCATAATGTAGTATGAGCTTTATCGGTGGATAGAATGTGCAGGAAGGCTGGAGGTCGTAACCCGTTCCGATTACGAGCTTGTCAGGTGGAGGTTCTGGTAGTGTCACAGGGTTAACTTCAATGAGGTCTAGCGGATTACCGCTATTACCCAGCACCCTGGTTCCTTCCGGAAGTAATAGGATCAGGGCTGTATCCGGAGAGATAGCTTCTATGGTTTCCATCAGTACTCCCTGGCGGGTCCTCTGGCCCGAGGTGACCTTGCCCCACATATCCACCCCTAGCTGTAGCAATTCAGGTTCTGGGGAGCTACGACCATCCCCACCCCCACCACCGCCCCTGTCATCCTCAGGAGGCAATTCCTCAAGTAGGTAGTTTATGGTAAATGAGAGGCTATCTCCTTGGGCATCGTTCTGAGGCTCCCCTGTTTCAGCGAATTCCCATTCCCAAACTATGGTGAGGGTTTCATCAGCATACAGTTTTGTTAGCTTGACATAGTTTGAATCGGATACATTTTGTGGAAGTTCATGAATCGTAGCCGGTAAAGTGAGGTCAGGGCTTAACCGACTACAGGAAAGACTGAAGAGTAAATAGTTATCTAGTGCAGCACCATCTCCACCGTAGTCGACCTCTTCAATATCACTTATCCAGATGGAGACAAGGCCATCCCGGTAACCCGCGTTGTGCAGGGTGACTGTCCTGGTGCCACTATCGCCGGGCTTGATATTTGCTATGCTCCAGCTGGTAACTCCTTCACCACTCAGCTCAAGGTCTATAGCCGGGTCTTGAGCCTGGGCTGGAATGGGTAGCAAGCCAACCAGAGCCAGCCCCATAACCAGGGATAAAGCCAGTTTGCCAGCATTCTTAACCACTGTGCTTAATAACATCACACACCAACTGCGCCATTCAAATGAGAAACGTTTTATCCATACACTTACCAGTCAGGGAATTTGAGCGACAGACGAATAGGAAGTGGTGTCATAGGCGAACCACAAATCGGCACCCGAGCTATCTCCTACAATCAGCTTAACTTCCAACTGATTACCGGAGGGGATGGTATAGTTGAGTCCACTGATGGTAATAGTCTTCTTTTCCCAGGTGGCTGAAGGTGACCATGGGTCTTCGTATAAAGAACCGCTACCTATCTCAGTATAGCTGGAGCCGTTGTAATCCCGGAGGAAGATGACAGCCTCTCCCGATTTACCAGAGGCAAATCCTTCACATGTGGACCACAGGTCAATGGTTACATTACCTACAATAGTCAGGGCACTAGTCAGGTTGGCCGTTCTCCAGGCCTGATAGAGCTCAGGGTCAGTCTCATTAACTCCACTGCCTCCCCTATCTATCAACAATCCCGGGTCTGGGTCGCGGTCCATATCATAGTTATACAAGGTAGTGGCAGTAGGCGCGGTCGTGTCCACCGGTAATACCAGCTGTGAGTTGGTGTCACCCGTTGGCGGCGTGGGGTTATTGTGTAAATAGTAATCAGTGACAACACTGACCCAGCACCTAAGAGCGTTATCTATGCTCTCCTCGGTATCACTGAAATAGGCTCCGGTTGTCACCAAGCTAGAGCCGACAAGCAGACCTATCACTATTATGGCTATCAATAATACGTTTATCATCCGTTCCATGGTCGTCAAATTCCTCACTGATTCAGGGTAAAGGTCATGGTCAGGGTGATGCCGTCAGCCTGAAAATCATCGCCCGTCTCGCTCCTGAGCTTGATAGCAATTTCAAAATTCTCGGTGGCTGAAGCATTTATGCCACTCTGACCAGATAAGTCTTCATTCTTCAAGTCTTCAATATCCTTATAGCCATTGACGTTGGCATCACTCACACTACTGAGGAGGCTAGAGCCCCCATAATCTAGAGTGGTTACCTCCATCATGGCCGCAGTATCGTTAGCGCTCTTATCGACCGAATTAGGGCTGCCGTCGCTCTCCACATAGGAAAACTCTATGTCGAGGGTTGAACCTCCACGCTGCCGGAGTTCTTTAACTGAATGGTGGATGGCCCAACAGTGTCACCAGGTGCCAGGTTGGTGGCGTACAGGGTTTCACTGACACCGTCAGCATCATCAGTTTTTAAGTCCAGAGTGCCCGCCGTCAGTTGATTACCAGCCGAAGTCTCGGTGTCGCTGAAATAGGCAAAGGTGCCAACACCAATCATACCGACAGCCAGTATGAAAGCTATGGTTAAGCCAATTATCGTTTTCATCAGCTATTCACACCTGCGTCTTCCCCGCCTCCGGGGGCTGGGGTTCTTATAGGCTCCCAGCCCCCTGTGCTTAGCCTTTAGCATTTAGCCCTCTCTTTTATTATTCATCATGTATTTGGGAAACTATTCCGGAAAATTCGACCTCCCCCGAGCCCATCACCCGCAATCTTCTCTAAATAAGCAAGCGCTATGTTGTTTGGTCTAGTTGGAAGGTGATGTCGAAGGTAGACGAATCGCCCATAATACCGTTACCGACAGTCGTGGCAACCGAGGCATCAAAGTAGACGTCAATGCTTCCCGACCCATCAAGATCAATCTTGCCGCTTGTAGGAGGGTAAGCAGCCGTCATGCTATCAAAAGGGTCACCATCATACATCTTCTCGCCTTCGCCAGCGTCCATGTAGCCATTGGTATTGGTATCGGACCACACACCACCATCGATCTCACCATCGCTATCCAAATCAGCCCAGAACACTATATCTAGCTGACCACCGAGGTCGCCTGTCCCGGTATCACCGCTACCGGCATCATCCTCAGGGTCCTCGGTTTCGTTGTCCGCATTGGCAATAGCTCCGATGGTAATGGTCAGATCGCCATCGACGTTTCCACCATTGGTTAGTGTCCAACTGTCGTTATGGGTGCTGCCTAAGACATTGCTCCAGCCAGGATATACATCACTATACGAGATTACTCGAATAGCAGTCGTATCGGGCGTTAGATCCAGCGTCCCGGCAGTGAAAGTATTATCCACGCTGGTCTCAACATCACTGAAGTAAGCCCAGGTGCCGCCACCAACCAAGGCGATGACCATCAAAGCGGCTACGGTTAAGCCAAATATCTTTTTCACTTTCTCACCTCCTTCGCAGTTTTATTTTGGATTCTACTTTATTTTCTTTTGCCCATAGTATCACCCCCCGTTTTCCTCACATTGCAGTTTAGTCACTGCTTAGTGCCTCCTTAACGATGCCCTTGATAAGGAGAGCAACAAGCAACATACCTGGAATAATAACCACTAACAACCAACCGAGTCTGGTTCGCATAAAACTGGACAGGTAACCAACATAGGGAATCTTGAGCAGGTATATTCCACTGACTTGGGACATGGTGACTGGCCGTGGATCAGGAACTTCCATGGCATCGCCCTTGGTCACCAAAGTATCACCATCAACGGACAGTACCCTATGGGTTACTACATGTTCGCCAAGCTGGTAGGTTACAATCGTTCCTGATTCGAACTCGGCACCTAACGCTCCATCTAGGGAACCGGTGACTATCATATCGCCCATGTTGATAGCTGGTTTCATGCTTTCGCTTCTAACAAGATACATGTTGTAGTCGGGTGAAAAATATATAAAACCCAGGCCAGCAACGACCACAGCCAGCACTATCGAAATAAGCCAGGTAAGGCCTCCCATTCCCACCTTCTCGCTAGCTACTTCGGCTACTCTTACCCTAGCTGGTCGACCCGCCACCAAAGGATAGCGACACCATTGGCAATCGCTACCTTGGGTTTTTTGTCCGCAATTGGGACACATCACACTCATTGTCTCAATCACCTCTTGAGATTGCCGAACTTGGCAACAGTTTGCTAATCGTATCCAGCAGTTCCTGTGAGCCGAATGGCTTGACTATGTAGCCATCCGCACCCACGTCCTTGGCATATTCTTGGTCAAGCTCGTACACTCTGGCACTGAGCATAATCACGGGTACTACCTTGGTGTCCGGGTCAGACTTGATGAGGCGGCATGCTCCCACTCCATCCATCTTTGGCATCACCACATCCATCAGGACAAGATCCGGCTTCTCCCGGCGAACCATATTCACTGCCTCTACTCCGTTTTCTGCCTCGAGAACGATGTAGTTCTTGGCTAGCATTCTACGTACCACTCGCCTGACAGTTGGTTCATCATCCACTATCAGTACCCTTTTTCTATTAACTTGGTTCATCTATGTTACCCTCTCGTTTTTACAATGTAGGTGAGACTTAATAAGACTAAATCTCACATTTGTCCCGGCATAATCTCAGCCGCAGGTATTTTGAGAAATGCGGTGACAACCACTGGGTCAAACTGGGTACCAGCGCACCGCCCAATTTCAGCTATTGCTTCGTCTGTAGACAGTGTGGAGCGATAGGGACGGTCAGATGTCATAGCGTCAAAGGCATCAGCCACCGCTAAGACCCTAGCTCCCAAGGGTATCTCCTCACCCTGTACCGTTTGGTTAAGCCCACCGCCATCATAACGGTCGTGGTGATGACTGACCATCTCGACTACTCTCTCACTAGCCACCGGCTTGACGATACCAGAACCTATGTTGGCGTGAAGCATGATGTGCTCATACTCTTCAGGAGTTAGTCTGCCTGGCTTATTCTGAATGGCTGGGTCAACAGCAATCTTACCAACGTCGTGGAGCAAGGCCCCCCAGCGCAAGTCCTCCAGTTCATCGTGGGATAGACCCAGCTGCCGACCCATAGCAACGGCAAGCTCGGTCACCCTTCGCGAATGCCCGCCAGTGTATTTATCCTTAGCTTCAAGGGCAAAGACCAGTGCCTCGATGGCACTGAGAAAGAGCTTCCGAATTTCCTTGGTTTGTTCTTCAACCTTTTGCTCTAGATGCTGCTGGTATTCCTTAATCTGAAGCTCCAGTCGTCTTATCTCCAGGGCCCTCTCCACGCTCAGCACAACCTCATTCAAATCAAACGGCTTGGTTATATAATCCTGAGCTCCCTCTTTCAGGCACTGGATCACGATACCAGTTTCAGTAATAGCCGTAGCCATAACCACCGCTGTTTCAGAGTATGATGCTGCAATTTCAGACAGTAGCTCAAGCCCCGATTTACCCGACATCTTAATGTCCACAATAACCAGTTCATGTGGGTTACTTCTTAACTTCTCCAGCGCCTCATCAGCATTACCAGCTTCCTCGCAGCGGTAGCCTTCCCTTACCAGCCTCTTACGAAGAACCCTTCTAACCGTTTCTTCATCATCAACAATGAGAATGTTTCCTTGTTCAGTATCAGTAACCATTTTTTATCCTTTGTTTTGTAGAGTACTTAGCCTCTTTGTCCCTATAAGGAATTGTTAAGATCCTTTACTGCAGACCTCTCTGACTACCCTCCCTGTCTCGGGTTCTGATTCGCGATAAATATTCTGCGGGTCGAAGTATCGTTATATATAAGTAAAACATATGACAGATAAACAAACCATAAAAAACTGTGGAGAGTTATAAACATTTGATAAACATTTTTTGGCAACAAAAAGGGGGGCCTCTTTCGACCCCCTTTTGTTCGTTGCCTTAGCTAATACCAGACTCTTGGATTATGCCGTATCTCTAAACTGATAGCCAACACCGGATACAGTGCTGATATACCTGGGGTTGGTTGGGTCAGCCTCAAGCTTAGTCCGTAGACGGCCTACGAAGACACGCAAATACTCCCTTTCCATCTCATACTCTGGACCCCAGAGCCTCTTCAACAGTTGGCTGTGAGTGAGAACCTTTCCGGCATTGAGCACCAATTCTTGCAACAGACTGTATTCAGTTGGCGTCAACTTGACTTCGTTGCCATTCACTGTCACCCGTCTTTCGGCAAAGTTAATACTAAGGTCGCCGCTGGTAAAGGTAGGCTGGGCGACTACGGTGCCAGCGGCATCAGAGCGGCGAAGCACTGCCCTGACGCGAGCCAGCAGTTCACTCACCCCAAACGGTTTGGTGATATAGTCATCAGCACCAAGGTTGAGGCATTCAACCTTGCCTTCCTCATCACCTCGACCACTGAGCATAATAACCGGCACTGGCGACCACTCACGAATCCGCTTACAGACCTCAAAGCCACCCATCCTGGGCATCATCACGTCCAGAATTACGAGGTCAGGTAGCTCCCTTTCAATGGTCTGAAGGGCTTCAGCTCCGTCGGTAGCCACTAGCGGCTTGAAACCATTGGCTTCTAGGGTGCCTCGCAGAAATCTTATTATTGCCGGCTCATCGTCAACAATGAGAATGGTTTTTCGCTTGGTATCAGTAACCATTTTTTATCCTTTGTTTTGTAGAGCACAAGTCCGCTTTGCCCTTTAAGAAACTAGCGATAGCCTTACTCCCAAAACTTCTCCGGCTACCTCTCTTAGCTCGTTAGGGGTGAATGGTTTGGGCAGATATGGTCGGCGGGTTAGTTCCAGAAAACACTGAGTGTATCCGTCGGCCACATCTCCGGTGGTGAATATCACCCCATTGGCCAGCTTGGGACATCGGCTAAGGATAAATTGATAGAGTTCCTTGCCGCTCATCACCGGTGTCCTGATATCAATCAGGCAAAGGTCGTAGTCATTTTTGCCCAACATATCTCGTGCCACTTCTCCATTGACAGCAATATCCACCTCAAACCCTTGAGTGGTGAGAGTTCTGGCACATACTCGGCTGATAACCGGCTCATCGTCAACCACAAGGATTCGTTTTCTATTGGTATTGTCCTGTGCCATACGTGTCCTCGCAACTTAATGAACATTGATAGGTAATTCCACTACGAAGGTAGCTCCCTTGCCCAGCTCGCTTTGAGCATATATCTTGCCACCATGCCCGGTTACTATCCCATAACAGATACTTAGCCCCAACCCCGTTCCCTTCCCCACCTCTTTGGTGGTAAAGAAAGGATCGAATAACCGGCTCAGGTGTCCTCGGCAATCCCTGGGCCATCATCGGTAAACGAAACTTTGATATTGTTGTTGACCCTTTTGGTAGCAATGGTTAGTGTTCCCTGATTGTGGGCCTCGATCATGGCGGCCTCAGCGTTGAGAATGATATTTAGAAAGACTTGTTGCATCTGAAAGTAGTCAACCATGATTTCCGGCAGTTCGGGGGCAAACCGCGTGTTAACCTGAATATTATTAACCCTGTGCTCGTAGGCACGTAATGTAAGCACGTCGTCTAAGACTCTATTTATCTGGGTTAGTTGTCTCACCGGCATATGTCTTCGGGCAAAGGTTAGAAGGTTCCTAACTACCCCAGCAGCGCGTTGGGCTTCACTGTAGATAGCCTCCACATCCTCCTTGGCATCATCAGGGAGGTCCTCCTCTGTGAGCAGCTGAGACAAGCCGATAACGCTCGTTAATGGGTTGTTAAGCTCGTGGGCGATACCTGAAGCCATCTCACCTACCGAAGCCAGGCGGTCAGTGAGGTATAGTCTTTCCTGCCTTTCCCGCTCATCAGTTACATCGCTAATGAGGATGAGGATTTCCCCTTCTCCCATGGGATACATTCTGGCAACCAGAATTCCCTCGTCACCGTCCCGCTTTTGTCTGAACTCAAACTGGGGCTGGGGCTCGGTACCAGCTAATGCCTTTGATATCACCTCGGACAAGTCTGCTGCAGGGATGACATCTTTAACCTGTCTGTTTTGCACCTCAGCAGGTGTCATCTCGAAGGTCTGACAGAATGTCTTGTTGGCTAGAATTATCCGCGAGTCTCTATCAATTACCAGAACAGCGTTTGGAGTGGTGGCCAGAATGCGGTCAGTCAACTCCTTCTGTTTCGTTAATTTCTCCTCTGCCTTCTTGCGCTCGGTGATGTCGCGAATAACTGTAAGAAGTAGCTTTCTCCCGTCCGATTCAATAGTGCGACCATGTACCTCAACTGGCATTATAGACCCATCTTTACGTAAGTGAGTTGACTCGAATATCACCTGACCTTTCTCCAGCATCTGCTGGAAATCCGAAGCGATATGACTCGCTCTAGAGCAATTACTTGATGAAGCTTCATCTTCATAAATTCTTCTTTGCTGTAACCGTGAGTCTTGCAAGCCATTTCATTCACGTGAATAAAATTTCCATCAAAGTCGTGTAGGAAAATCGAATCGGTAGCGCCATCCAGAATTTGTGCTCTCAGTTTCAATTCCTCCTCCATCCGCTTGCGCTCGGTAAGGTCTTGTTCGAGTTGCTCATTGGCGGCTTGAAGCTCCTCGTTGGCCGACTCCAGCTCCTTATGGCTGGCTTGAAGTTCCTCAGAGCGCTGCCTCAACGCGGAAAAGGCATTGTTTATACTTTCTCCGAAGAGCCAGGACATACAGGCTAGTATAAACGAGACCGCTATTGCTATTACCCCTATTCCCCACCCCAACCCCGTCTCCCCAGAGACAATAAAGGCGGTCCCCCTACTCAGAAATACTAAAACTAGTAGCAAAATGACGAAGCTACTCAGGAAAAGGTACACCGCCGCGTAGAATTTGCCAGAGCGAGCGAGCCAGTAACCTATGCTACAGACGACCAGCGCGCTGACAAGGGAAATAAGACCGGAGGTCAACGATTGCAGCCCCAGGGCGAGGACATAAACCAAGAATATCCCTAATGCCCCCATAAGGAGCCATACCAAGCTGTTGAGGAGACGTGTCCTCCGCTTCAGCTCAGACTGCTCAATTTCAGCTCCAACCAATTGCTTACTCATTGCTCACCTCCTAGAGTGTCCTGCCAGTCTTCTTCAGTGCCAACTCTGCCCGCCTGCGCTCGATAGCATAGAGTACCGAGCGTGTCAGTAATTTACCATTGACATCATCCTTTGCCAGGTAGTCCTGCGCACCATTCTGCACTGCTTTTCCTGAACTTCTGCCGGAGGTAGTCCCCATACGATGGGTATCGCCGCCAATATACCCTGAGCATAGTAACACGCGCTTTTTGATACCGCGTAGTCTTTGCTCAGGAGCATAGTGACCACGGCATGATTAGCACCAACAATACTGGTTTTGAATTTGAATATCTTGTCGAAAAAGATAGCATACTTGGGAACACTCGTGTATGCTATCTTGGGGCTGCCCAAGAGACGCACAATGTCTTCTATCCCGCCCAACGGGTTAAGTTTAGGGGTTGCCAGTCCAACCTAGTACATAATTGCTTCATCGCCTACCAGATTGGCAGCCCGCCGGCACATTGTCTCTCGCACGTCCCATGTAACCCAGTTGAATGGATCAGCTAGATATTCTTTGGGGTAAGGAAGCCCTTCCACAAGACAATCCGTATTGTATCCCAGGGATTCCACATACCTGAGTATGGAATTGGTTACCCGGCAACTTACTTCTTTTTCTAGACTAACTACAGTTCCCATCCTCCCCACATGCTCCTACCAACTGCTTTTTATTTTGGCCCCTTCTGTTTCTTTGGTATTTAGTTATTGAGAATTCTATTGACCTCAGTTCTTAGTCTATCCAAATCATCCTCAGTAAATAGTCTCCAACCTCTCCTGTCCCTATGTTCTACCTCGGTAAATGTCCCCCCCTTGACCCAGCGGAGAAAGGTATTCTTACTTATCCCTGCTTTTCGACAAGCTTCAGCGCTTCTATAGTAGGTTTCCCCGTTAAGTCTAACTGGCATATTGCATATCCTCCTATTAGAATCTAGGTATACTCAATTCTACTTTTCGCCATTTGGTGAATCAATCACCCAAATGGGCTAATTGAACCAGTATATAGTAATAGGTAGACAGTCCCAGAGGGCGAGGTAGAGGGTTAAATGGTGAAGTTTTAGCTAGGGAAGGGTCTACTTGACACCGGGTGTAGGGCATTCGATTGGTTAGTTAAACGAGACGGAGAATTGCGGATGTACTCATCGTGTGCAGTGTTTCTACCAAACTCGAATACCGAGGAATCCTTTGGAGGCTGAAAATATTACCATATCGAGTATGCTGGATACCACTATTGGTCAGTGATAGTCCATCATCACTAAGAAACAACTTGGTTATTTGGGGGGTTAGCGGTTGTAGTATATTTTCCAGCTAATTGCCGAAGGCTACTAGTCTTACGGCGCACCACAAGCTCTGACCAGATTGAGCATGAAAGCCTATGCTGAGTGCCAAAGGGATATGGAAGGACGACTGGGTATAGTCCAAGTTCAAAATAATGAAGTGGCGACCCCGGGGGGGGTTGGGTTCTCCAATTCAAACTTTTTCAGCCATTCCTCATATGATAGCTGGAAGAAGGGCTTCAGTTCCGGTCTTGGCTTGACAGCTATAACCTGCTTATCCTTTACCCAGATTTCATCAAAAAGCTGCCGTGCAAGTTTGTTTCTCTGCTCTTGATTTGCCTCCTTCCATGCTGTGGCAACGTTCTTCAAAAATTCGGCTAGTCGCTCCAGTGCTCTGGATTTGGTTTCCGGCGGAGTTAATGCTCGCAATCGTTCAAGAGTATTTCCCTTTTCCGCCAAGTACTGTTTTTCGCTCAGGTCTCCCCAGGTAAACAGCTTCTTTAATCGCGCAAGTTGTGCCTTTAGTCTAGCCTGTTCCTTTTCGGTGTCATCGTAAGCGGCCTGTAATTTCTTGTGAGCTTCCAGAATTCTAGCTTGATAGTCCTCTGGTATATGAAAGGTCTCAAGATAATGCTCAATCTGGTATTCATAAACTTCGAGTAGAGCTGACTTTTGCGGGCAATCCCATCCCTTGCTTCGATTGTAGCAGAGCATACGGCGCTTTCCGTTATGGCTTGTCCCGACGTGAATTCTCCCCTTACAATACCAGCAGTAGATTATTCCTGTGAGCGAAGAAATAGTAGCTTTGCCGGGATGGTTTCTTGGTGCTCTTCTATTACGCTCTCTAGCTTCTTGAACTTGGTTCCATAGCTCCTCGCTAATAAAAGGTTGGTGTTTAGCCTTTAGCCATTGCCCATTACCGTCGGATAGTTGCCCGATGTAAAACGGGTTTTGTAACATGCCTCTGACCGTATCCTTGCTAAAAGGTCTATTACCTTGGTTGCCGGCAGTGCGATACCCCGTTGCATTGAGAGCTTGTGCCACCTCTTTATCGCTTTCCCCGTTTGCTGCTGTTTGGAAAGCCAGTTGCAGCCCTTCATAGTTACAGGTCTTGCGACTGTTAAGATATATTTCCCTTGTATCAGGCATAGGGACACCATCCTCACCTTTCATTGCTCCGAAAGGCAGAAGGCCACAATACAGCCCTTGTGCTCTTCGCTCATGCCATCCCTTTTTGGTTTCTTGGCTGAGGTTATCTGAGTAAAGCTCAGCTAGGCCTCCCAGCATACTCAAAGTAAATTTACCCCATGGAGTAGAGAAATCCATTTGTTCAATGATGGACACAAAGCCAACCTCAGCTTTTCCTAGTTTATCAAAATATTCCAGGGTAATACGCAATTTCCGCGAGAACCGGTCAACTTTATGAACTACCAGGATATCGTACTTTCGGTCAAGCCCATCAGCTATGGCTTCCTTGAATACGGGGCGCTTGTTGATGTTCTCTGTTCTAGCTGATTTGCCTTCCTCGAGATACTCCCTATATATTGTCCAACCTCTACCCTCAACTAGTGTTTCAAAGGCTCGCCTCTGGGCATCAATGCTATAGCCCTCAACCTGTTCTTCTGTGCTTACCCGTGCATAAAGTGCTGCTTTCATTATTGATCCTCCTTATTAAGTTCTTGTTCCCTCTGAATCTTCTCCACTATGGCCTCTTCCAGCCACTGTCCCATGGTCTTCTTCTGGGTGACAGCGGCAACACGGGCTTGATGGAGTATGTCAAGGTCTACTCTGATGCTGGTGTTGGGCTTCCTGCCTGTCCTCGGTCTCCCTGTCCTCATGATTTAATTGTAAGCGATGTAACGCTAAAAGTCAAGGGGTTTTGGGTTTATTTCAAGAGCAACTTCAAAAAGTTATTTGACTATGCGGTGTGCTAACCGATATGCTAGCAAATGTCGGCAAAAATGGTGCCCCTTTCTTAGCCACCCCTGCTGGTGGCAGTCTTATTAGGGTCCAATATCTTCTAGCTTAGGCGCATCGCTCGGTGGTAACACGATGTTACCGCTTGCCAGCTGGGATTAATGGTTGCCAGTCGTTTTGTTGCAGCTCACACACTCGCAGGACCTGAGCTGCTCCTGGATGTCCTTGTTCCGCAACTTTTCTAGTGCTGCCCAAAACCGGTAAAACTCTGCAGGGTAGGCTTCAGGATCCCTTTCTAGACACTTCTCCGCCCTCTTCGCCAGTCTCAATGCCTTCTGCTGGTTGGCCGGATTAAACCAGGAGAACCTGTCGATTGCTCTGACATAGTCGCCCATGCCTTAAATGTAGCACTGTCTCTGGCGTTGGTTAACAGAGGGAAAGGGATTGAAGGGGTAAAGCCTCGCCCTTTAGCTTATCGACCACACCGAGGGATACTTTGGGCCTGCTACGGGATCTACTTGGCACAAGTGAAGTTAGTCTAAGCAGTAGAACGGTTACCCCTAATCCACTTCAGCATTACCTGCTAGCCTTACCCATTCCCGAACTATTGCTATTTTCAACATTGGGGATTATGTTCTAGTGGAAGGAATGTCCCATAGCACCCCAACAATGTCAAAGCTAGTTGGTCCCATACACCATAGCTGATCGCTACCATTATGTCCCATAGGCTCGCTTCCCGATCGCTAACGGTCTGGAAACGGACTGGACCACGGGTAGACTTTCATCCAAAATGCGGCGTACAGCTGAAATGTGAGTCGAGCTCTTAACGAGGGTAGAACATCCTGTAAGATTATGGGGCTTGACTATAGGAAGCTACTGTTTACAAAGTGAGGAAAGTAATTTTGGGTTAGTCACCAAAAGGGGGAGTGTTAACAAGGAAAAGGAGCCTATATTTCAGCACTGCGTATAGCTGAACTGATTTTATTTTTAGTCTTCTCCTCCGAGTAAGCACTGGTTGGTTCCACGCCAATCAATCTACTTACCTACAATTTGGTAGCAGCGCCAGATGTAATTGTGTTGTGGTTGGAACCAGTTAGGCGAAGTTACAGGTTAAGCGGTAATGAAAATATGCCCAGCGCTGTCCTAGCTTAATCCTTAAACAGCCCTCTGGGCAAGGGTGGATGCGGTGGCAGAGCCGGCAAGAAATCGGATGGTTTCCATCTTGATGAGGGAGATGGTTCACGAGGTGCCTCGGCTTTTCTGACAGACGGTGGATACGGCGAAGCCCTTTGGAATTCTGCATTTGCCCTGAGGACCTCAATTGCGGGCATATAGTTTCCCTGTGTCACCTCTAATTGTAGAGACCTAATAAAGCTCCTGAATTGTTCTAGAGTAAGAATGGAAAACCCCTGGGACTTTAGCCGCTCAAGCCAGGAATCGGCACTCACATCGTAGGTCTCTTCTACACTGACTCTCAAATCGGGTGAGACAAGCATTACAACCGACCATCTGGTTATCTTTCCTCCGATTATCTTAGCCGCCTCCTCCTCGATTCTAGTTAGCAGAAGGAAAAGACTCAAGTGGATAATCTTTCTCGGCTCCTCCCTGAGGTAGCTCTCCAACCTGTCTAAAATGATGGGTAATTTTGTTGCTTCCTTTTGCCTTCGATTCAGCATCCGCACTAGGTCAGACACTGTCTGCTTTACTGCCCCCATCAGCTGCCTCCTAAATTCTTGGCTAAAGCGTCAAGCCCCTCGTCTATGCGGTAGGATAGACTAAACCTACTCTTATTTTCATTAACCCAAACCTTGATACTCCAGACCAAAGGGAGCACCAATGGAGCATATTCCTCATAGCCTGCTGCCACTGGGTTCTGGAGCAGATTGAGAATATCCCGGGCTCTTGTATTCTGCCTTAACTGCTCCTCAATACTACCCAGTGTGCGACCGACGTCGATTGCCCTGACATTTAGTGCTTCGAACTGGTCAAGGTTTGCCTTGTTTCTAGCCTCATACTGGCTCTGTGTTTTCTTAAGTTGCTCAATTCTGGCTTCGATTTTCACTATTTCAAGCTTGAGCTGCCTGATTTTCTCATTCATTGCTTCAAGCTTGCCATATGACTCTACTGCTTTCAGCACCTGAAGAGGCTCCCCATATATCTTTGCCATAGCTAGTAGGCAGGTAATGGCATCAAGGCCAAATTTGTGGTCTTGCATTAGCTTTTGACACATTCCGATGTTTTGTATACTTTACCCAGATAACACCACTGAATATATGCCACAACCGCTTTCTATGGAGAGCCGGCTAGAACTATTGGCTAAAAGATTGTAGAATAACCATGAGGATTTTAGCACAGATGTCAGAAGTAACGATAATCATGTAGAGGTAGATACTACTGGGCTACAGAAAAACATTAGTTGTCATAGCAGAGGAGAAAATCCGTGGGAGAGCGATTCGCAGCCGAATTGCAAAGGCTAGGGGCAATATATCGGTGGGCGCGTGCTGCACCAGTTGAAAACTTGACTGCCGCAATCATAGAACTGAAAGATCGTTCTCTCTTGGCCGTCGGCTCTGGTGGCTCTCTTACAGTCGCTCACTTCATGACAAGACTCCATGAGAAATTCACTGGCCAAATTTCGAAGCACCTCACTCCGATGGAGCTAATTTCCTCCGGTATCCGCCACGATGCTGATGTAGTTCTTATCACTGCCCGCGGTGATAACCAAGATATCCTGGACATCTATCGTCGACTGGTTGAGAAGGAACCTCACTCACTCTTGATACTATGTGCAGCACAAGAGAGCCCCGTCTCCCGAATTGCAAGGCGGTTCAGATCGACTCAAGTGATTGATTATGCATTACCAACTGGCAAGGACGGTTTCTTAGCTACGAATTCACTCATGACCTTTACGGTGCTACTGATACGTGCCTACAGTAGCGCATTCCAAGCAGACTTGGAGCTACCAAGGGAGTTACCTAGAGAGTGGGAATCCCCGGATTCACCCAGCGTCGTGGAAGAGCCTAAAAAAGAGCAAATATCAAGAGTTTTGCAGAAGCCGACTCTTTCCGTCCTTTACGAAGGATGGGGGCATTCGGCCGCTCTAGATATGGAATCAAAATTCACCGAAGCAGCTCTAGGCAACGTACAAATAGCAGATTATCGTAACTTTGCACATGGACGCCATCATTGGTTAGCAAAGCGTGCAGAACATACTGGCATTATTGCCTTAGTGACACCGGAAGGTGAGGAGCTCGCGGACAAGACACTTGCTCTAGTCCCGCATAACATACCCGCAGTGCGTATCTCGACAAGATATTCAGGTCCCATTGGAACCATCAGTCTGCTGACAAGCGTACTTGGGATAACTAAAGTTGCTGGAGATGTAGTGAACATAGACCCTGGTCGTCCTGGTGTTCCACAATTTGGGAGGAAGATTTATCATATCGGATTGAGGAGTTATCAGCCTGACAGGACAAAGTCCTCTCCTCGTTCATCCCAATACAGAATCTGTCTTTAGCGGAGTGAGGTTACGAACTGATGCTATTAGGCGCATAAGGCGATGGGACCCAGCCGCTCACCTGAATACTTTCCGAATATGCTTAACGAAAGTCCATATGTAGTTTGTTCATC